>Ga0070737_10000044_pt1 | contig 304056 bp, 304 predicted proteins | sample Coa_R1_10_FD_66438 | JGI IMG/M metagenome (GOLD analysis project Ga0070737, IMG submission 66438) | Surface soil microbial communities from Centralia Pennsylvania, which are recovering from an underground coalmine fire - Coalmine... | ecosystem: Environmental > Terrestrial > Soil >...
ATCTTTGTATGGCAGAGCATTGACAATCCAAACGCACTGAGCCCGCCGTTGAGCACGACAATCAACGTACAGTAGACTAGCAAACCAACAACTCACTTTCCCTTTTTTCCTTTTTTTGTAGAAAACAGTACTAACGGAAGTTAATCTCGTAAATCTCAGAGTTGTCCTAAATGGTTACGTTTGCTTCCTTTTCAGGTTGAATCGGCGCTCGATCTGTTTGAAGATAAACTTTGCAATCTTGTCCTTTTCCCTCCAGCCGGATTCTGCTTCTTTTTCAGAGTCTATGACTACGACGTTGTTCCGGTCCGGATTCTTCCTGTAGGCCATTCCAATGTCGTTTGCTACCATCATGTCTGCACGGGATTCCTGCATTTTTTTCCTCGTTGACTGTATGAGCCTTTCCCTTGACACATCGGTCTCGGCCTTGAAACCTACCAGGAATGTTTCCCCCTGAATCCTCTTCACCTCGTTTATGATCTTGGGGGTCTTTTTCATGGTCAGGGTGAGTCTGGATGAATCACTCTTGATTTTTCGCCTGCTGGGCCTCTCGACGGTATAATCGGAAACGGCAGCAGCAAGGATGGTAATGTCAAACCTTCTCCTCATCTCGCGTTTTACGGCCTCTAGCATCTCCATGCCAGTTTCGACCCTCACGATCTTTGCTCCCTTGGGCACAGGTTCGGTGCCAGGTCCGTAAATAAGGGTAACTTTTGCCCCTGCAGAGACAAATTCCTGCGCAAGCAGAACTCCTGTTTTGCCCGAACTGCGGTTGGTTATCACCCGAACCGGGTCTATATGCTCTGTGGTCGGACCGGCAGTAATAAGCACACTTGTCCCCTTGAGGACCTCGGACACGCCATGCTTGCCTAGTATGAATTCAAGCACTTGTTCGGGCTCGGCCGCCTTGGCCTTGCCCTCCACAAACTGCGGCGAAACGAAACTCACCTTGTCACTTAGAAACTCGATATTCCTAAGCACGGCGGGATTTTCATACATGGCCCTGTGCATGGCAAGTGAAATTATTATCGGGATTCCTGAACCGAATCCCACGCTTAGAACTGTAGAGATTGGCGTGTCATCAATCCCTTGGGCGAGTTTCCCAAGGGTGTTTGCCGTGCACGGATATACCACTATCAAGTCAGACTGCCTGTAGTCGGCAACCTTGATGTGTTCAAGGTCTCCGGTAAGTTTGGTTATTACATCGTTTCCGGTGGCCCACTTGAAGTAACTAGGCTTTATGAGATCTGTCGCAGCCTTGCTTGCGACGCAGGTGACGTCAGCTCCGTGCCGCATGAGCAGCCTTGCAAGTTCGATTGACTTGTATGCTGCAACGCTTCCAGTTATGCACAGGACAATTTTCCTCCCCGCAAGTTCCGTGCCGTCGGAGCTGACAATATCGAGGGATGGATGTTTACGCAAGTTCTTTCTTCAACCTTTCCAGTTCAGATTTTTCCATTGAAAATGAGTGTTCAGGCGATGGAAATTTGCCAGACGTGACATCAGTCCTATATGCCGTCAAGGCCTTCACTATATCAGTGGCAAGCTCGAGGTATCTCTTTGCAAACTTGGGCTTGATCTTCTCATATAGGCCTAAAACGTCGTGCAAAACAAGCACTTGACCATCACAGTCGGGACCCGAGCCGATTCCAATAGTGGGAATCTTCAAAGCATCCGTTATCATCTTGGAAACTTCTCGCGTTACCATTTCAAGTGCAATGCTGAAGGCACCAGCCTCCTCCAAAGCTTTTGCACTCTCAACAAGGCTGATTGCCGCATCCTTCGTCTTTGCTTGGATCTTGTACCCCTCCTGCAGGGTGGTGGTCTGGGGTTGGAAGCCAATGTGGCCCATTACCGGTATTCCGATGTCTACTATGGCCCTGACGGTGTCCCGCATCTCGATGCCGCCTTCAAGCTTGACTGCGTCCGCGCCTGCCTTGACAAGCCTCCCGGCATTCTCAATTGCCTGCGACCTGCTTGCCTGGTAGGACATGAAAGGCATGTCTGCTACTAGCATTGCATTCTGCCTCCCCCTGCTGACTGCCTCGGTAAAAAAGCACATCTGCTCCATGGTAACGGGAATGGTGTTTTCATAGCCTAGCATGACCATGCCCCCGCTGTCTCCCACCAAGAGGACGTCAATCCCCGCCCTGTCGCATAGCTGACTCATGGTAAAATCATACGCGGTTATCACGGTGATCTTCTTGGAACCCTTCATGGAAAGTATGTCTCTGACAGACCTAGGCATGGGAAAGCCTCCCCAAGTTGTTCCTTATTGTGAGGATTGAATGGCTCAGGTTCGCCTTGTTGTCGAACCTAACGGTTTTGCCTGAGGATGATTTTTTCACCCTTCTGCAAGCGTCGATAAGAAGGCTCATGCCTCTGGTAACATTATCAACGATAGTAATGTCGGCAGTGCGTGCTGTACGCGACATGGGGTTGAGGTCAAAAGTTATGACCTTCTTCCCAAACCTCTTCAACGCGACGGTCCTATCGCCGTCTTCAAGCGGAACGAGGACCACATCTGCGATGAAGATCCCGCGTTCGTCCACTACCCTTCGGGCACTCTCAAGATTGGGAATCCGCCTCGAAAACCTCGGCTCGAGGCCCAGAATCTTTCCCGAGCCGGATCTTTTTAGGGCCTGTGCTATTGCCTTTTTTCTTCGTTCGCTAGCATAAAACAGGTTGACCTCGATCTCCGCCCCGACCGTTTTTGCAAGTTGTGCTATCTCATTTGGGCAAAGCGCGGCAAAGTTTCCATTGACCGAAATTACGGGATGCTTGGCTCCAAGGAGCATCCTTGCCGCCGCCTTTATCGCCTTGTGCGATGTCATTGAGGTCTTTTCACCTATGAGGTAATCGAACATCTCGCCTCTCCCATGGGCAAGAAGGCCTTCTTCCACCACCAGACCTTTGTGATAACCGTTGACCAGTTTCTCTCTGATGTGGAGGGATTTGGCCCTGGGATGAGACTTTGGAATTTGCACTAGAATTCCCTTACCCCACTTGTGTCGATTTCTGATTTTATTATGATGCCGTCATGATATTTCTCCAAAACCTTGAGTACCGTCCCCTCCTTTGCCTTGGGAATGAGGGTAAACACGGTTTCTCCGAACATTGCCACGCCGCACTTGAAACCGTGCAGCTGCAAGTCGTCAATTACCTGCTGCATCTTTGGAGTTATTACTCCGACATACCTTGCAAACTCGAGGGACATGTCTAAAAACTCCAAGTGGCTTCTTGACCTGAGTAGCTTGGTGACCATCTTGGCCCCCAGACCGTTTATCTTAGAAAGTTCTGTTTTGATGAATTCCTTTGTGGAGATTGGGGAAAAGCAGATAACAATTGGCATGTAATCGGTGTGAATCTTTCTGAGACTCCCTATCCCGGGTGCGCCATACTTTGTTCGGATCTCAAATCCGCCGTGGTATGACGAAAGAACCGTTCCAAGGCCCGTCTTACAGTGAATTTCTGCGTTGTGTGCTATCTGTCCTACCTGCGTTCGTGAGAGGTTCGTACCGAGGCCCTTGTTTAGCGCAAAGGCTAGGCTCAATGCGACGGCTCCGCTCGATCCAAGGCCATATCCAACGGGGATGTCTACGTGGTGCTCAATCTCAAGAAAATGCTTGCCGTTTGCAATCTTGAGAAACTCCTTTGCCACGTATTCTGAGACTTGGGTGTTGTCTGCCTTGTATCCAGTATTTGTGATTCTAAAACCAGGCTCACCGGTGGTGACCTTTACCTTTGTTGTGACACCACGCTTTATGCAAAATCCGGCTCCGATTGATCCCTTTAATTCCGGCCTTGAAGGTTCCACATGTGCCTTGAAAAAGCCAGTGATGTGTCCAGGGGCGAAAGCCTGTGCTTGCATGTTGAATTTAAACTTAAGAAAAAATATAAAAATAATGATTATATTATTTATATTGATATAAATTGACTAAATTCGTCCGGCGGCTCCAAAAGGTGGGCAGTAGCATCCTGGTATCCCTACCTATAGAGTGGGTAGAGGCAAACAAGCTGGAAAAAAGTGATGAGGTCGAACTGGAAACGGCAACCAACAGCATATCGATTACCCCAACGGGTAACAGCAGGCCCCCAAAGGAGGTCATAATAGAATATCCAGTGTCAAAACAGGAAAACATCAGCGCCGATGTCACCGGCGCGTATCTTCTTGGGTATGACATCATAAAGATAAAGGGAAGATCCTCCATCTCCGTCGAGGATAGGGAACGCATCAGGGGCCTTATGCGACGGCTGGTGGGCATGGAGATTGTTGACGAGGATGCGACAAATGTCAATGTACAGTTCCTCCTTGATGCCACAACCCTTAGTCCTGACAAAATCCTGAAGAGGATGAGTTCCATAGCTTTGGCCCTTTTCCGTGATACTGTAAACTCGCTTACGTCTGATGACAGGACGGTGCTCCAGACGATACCAAGCAGAGACGACGAGATTGACAGGCAGTATTTCCTCCTTGTCAGGCTTATTCGAAGCGCAATGGTAGACAAGAGGCTTGCAGCTGCATTCAATCTGGGAAACATTGACATTTTGGATTACAGGCTTGCCGCAAACCTCATGGAGACAGCAGGGGACACGATAGTCGAACTCGCAAACTCCATAACGGACCTTTCCAATTCAAAGTCAGAATCAAAGAGGCTTCACGTGCTTGCAATTGAGATAGAGGATATTCATGAAAAGGCGATCACTTCATTTATTGAAAACAATAGGCTTCTTGCAATCGAAGCGATCACACTGTTCAGGAATTATCAGAAAAAAATTTCCGACATCAGGTCCTCCCTTGAACCAAAAAAGCAGGGATCACTACAGTTTCTAGATCTTGTCTACACGCTTGAAAAACTAGCAAGATGCTGGTCCGATATTGCTGATCTCGTGAAACCAGTCTATACGTAGATTTTGTTTTTCATGGCGTAGGTCAGGACGGCGCATATGGTTTTTGAATCGGCAATCTTTCCTGCCAAGACCATCCTTAATACCTTCTTGAAATCCATTTTTACGACAGAAATAATCTCGTCGTCGTCGAGCTCTAGGGCAGAAATCTTTCTTATCTTCGATGCAACAAAGCAGTGTATCACTTCAGTATTGTACCCTATTGATGGATAGTATTTGACTAGGGCAGTCATTTTGGCAGCCCCATAGCCCGTCTCTTCCTTCAGCTCCCTGAACGCACACCTCCTCGGGCTTTCGCCCTTCATTAGCGTCCCGGCAGGAATTTCGAGGACAAACCCGTGTGGAAACCTGTGCTGCTTGACCATGAGAAGATTGTTACCCTCTAGGGCAAGAACGGCAGCAGCACCGGGATGCTCAATTACCTCTCTTGTTACCTTGCGACCTCTGATAGCTACATTGTAAACACTAAGGGAAAGGACTCTACCCTGAAAAATTTTTTTCTTCATACACCAGATATCTGTCCAGTATTGTTATGAATGTATCTCGGACATCAGGTGCAGCCTCTTTGATTTTTTAGCCTGCACCATCGTATTCTTTACCCAACCCTGAGGAAAGTTGATTTCTTTTGGCATGAAAAGATCAACTGTCTGGATTCCTCTTACTTCGTGCACGCTCTGACCCAGCTCGTCAATTTTGTATACATTATCGCTGTATAGGAAAAGAACTATCTTGTCCAGATGCACGAAAGGCTTTTGCAAAAATGAATTTTGGAATCTTTTTTCAAGTTCACAAAGCGTTTGCTTGATGTTTCCATCCACCGAAACCAAAATCGCAAACGGGATAAATTCGCCCATTTTCCTTGGGTTGTAAATTGCGGTAAACTGGATTGCCTCATCACTTAGGAGCTTGTCAAGGGACCTGCCAACGGTCTTGGTTGAAAATCTTGAGATCTTGGCAATCTCCTCTATCTTCATGCGTGGATCCTTAAGGAGGATATCGATTATCTCGATATCGGTTTTTGTGAGGTCTGACCTAATCTCTGGGTTTCTAGCCTCGAAGATGCTCAACACCCTGACGTCCCTCAGTATGTTTTTTGCAATTTCCATTGATTTTCCAGGATCGCCCTTTACTGCTATACTGCAGACGGTGATTCCGCCCACGCAGGGTACAACAAAGAATGGCTCTCCAACCAGCCGGATCTTGTCAATGATGTATTCTATTTCCTTTCCTGTCACAACAAAGTATAGGACACTAAATCCTAGGACGGGGGGCTCTATCTTCAAGGCAAACTCCTTGATGACCTTCTGTTTTATCATCTTCTGAATCCGCGACTTGATGGCAACTCCGGAAACCCCGAGGTCCTTACCTATCTGGCTATCTGGAGTCCTACAATTGTTCAACAGCCTAGAAAGTATCTCAATGTCAAGTTTGTCCATTTTTTGTGTCATTATCCCTATGTTCTTTGTTTTTAGAACATTTGTATATATAAATGTCTTATTATTAAATAAAAATATGGAGAAATATTAAATATCCGACTAATTCCTGATCACCGTGGATTATAGGGCACAGATAGGAATCAGATTCATTACAAGACGCAGGGGGAGCCTCATAGCAGCATGCCTTGCCATTGCAATTGCCATCTTGGTGGTTCAGGTAAACTCGGTCATTTTCCAAGGGTTGTATGATGCAATAGTCAGGGATTTGGTAAATTACAGGTTCGGTCATGTCTTTATCACGAAGCGAGGCGACTTTATCTCCAGGTCGGACTTTATGCTCGTAAACTGGCTAGACAGAATTCCATACGTCCAAGGCGCTGCACCGAGACTAGAATACTCCGCACTCTCGATCAACTCTACCGTAAACGGTCAGCTAATCCAGGATATCAATGCGCCAGTCCCCGTAATTGGCGTAAAACCGGAATGGGACATGCAGGCTTCAACGCTTTACCAAACGGTACAGGGACAGTTTGTGTCCTTCCGGGACTCGATTGTTCTTGGTTCCCTGGTAGACAGGGATCTTGGATATCCTCAAATCGGAGACACCGTGAAGTTGAGATTTAAGGACCAATTCGGAAACGACGTCGTAAAGCGGTTTGTAATCGTGGGAATATCAAAAACGGCAGGCAGCCAGGGCAACGATAACGGCGTCTTGGTAAACATAGATACGCTTAGGGAGATAATGGCGAGGCCTGGCCAGAGTTCCGAAATCATCGTACGGCTGAACGATCCGACAATGGCACAATATGTAAAGGACTTGTTCCTCAGTGCATTCCCATCCAACTCGGACAAGTTCAAAGCACAGACAATAGAGGAGGCCGCCGAGGTTCAGCTGGCAGGCTTTAGATCAGGGATTGCGCTGATTAACCTGGTTGGCTTGTTTGGCATGATCTCCTCCGCATTCGGAGTTGTAACAATACAGATGATGCAGGTGACAAGCAAGACCCGCGATATAGGAGTAATGCGAGCAATAGGGTCTAGGCGAAAAGACATCCTTCTGGTATTTATCTTCCAAGGCATAGTAATCGGCGCGATAGGGGCTGCCATGGGAACCGCACTAGCTCTTGGATATACTGCATATGCAAAGGAAACCCACATGACATTCAACGGAAGCCTGGCACTAGAGGTCAAGTATAACTGGACCAGCCTTATCCAGACGGACATAATGGCATTCTTGCTTGCTATTGTTGCATCGATATACCCGGCATTCAAGGCCACCAAACTACAACCAGTGGAGGCAATGAGGACTGGCTAATCAAGTCCTAGCCATTCAAAGCCTTGAGAAGGTATACGGGGAGGGTGAAACGGCGGTACGCGCCCTTAGGAACATCAACTTCTCCGTTAGAAAGGGCGAGTTTGTACTCATTGTGGGAAGCTCGGGTTCGGGCAAGTCCACCCTGCTCAACATGATAGGGCTTCTTGACAGACCATCAAGTGGACAGGTATTGATTGACGGGATAGATACGTCCACCCTTGACGACAACCACCTCTCTTCGTTTAGGAATTCAAAGCTGGGCTTCATCTTCCAGTTTTCAAACCTACTGCCTGACCTGACGGTTCTGGAAAACGTTCTTCTGCCAAGGAAGATTCAGGGCACGATGGAGGGTGCTGAAGAAGAGGCAAAAAGGCTTCTCAAAACGGTGGGACTTGAGGCGCAGATAAACAAGTTTGCAAACAAGATCTCAGGAGGGCAGGCCCAGAGGGTGGCAATCACTAGGGCACTGATAAACAAGCCGGCAATAGTTCTTGCCGACGAGCCCACGGGAAACCTGGACTCTGTCTCGGCTGAGACCACGGTTCAACTCCTGAAGTCCCTTAACAGGAAACTCAACCAGACATTCATAATAGTAACGCACGACAGGCCTCAGTTCGGGGAGGTAGACAAAATAGTAACTATAAAAGATGGCAAGATTGTCGAAGGAGAGTTGGAGGCAAGCGTGTAATGAACCGTAGAATAATTTTACTTGTTACTTTATTTGTTGCAGGGCAGCTGGTACTTCCAAGCTATGAGCAGAGCGCCCCCGAGCAGCTCCAGCCGGGGGAGTCGCCTTTTGAGCACGGCTACACCGATGTCAAGTTTCTAGACGCCTATTTTGGATATCCTAATCAAAAGATAGAGGTACAGCCCGGGGACCAGAACGTTCCGTTCACCATTCTGTTCTCAAACGTGGGTACGGAGGACATCGCAGGCATACGTGGTCTGCTGAGCCTCCCCATGGGTTTCTCGGCAGCAACGCCCCTTGTGGAGGGTCTCATAGAAGCGGACAACTCGCAGACGGCCACATCGGGAAACTCGTTTACCCTTACCTTCTATGTAAACCTGGACAAGTCCCTCACCATCCATGATTATGCCGGTACGGTCAAGCTGACCTACAGCAGGGTCAGGGAGAATGGAGTAAGGCAGGCCTATTACGATTTTAACTTCAAGGTCACCGGAAAAGGTGTCTTGAACATGAATGCAGTCAATCCCTTCATCCAGCCTGCCTCTAACAACGCGATAACTGTAAGGGTGCTTGACAATGGCACGGCACCTCTCAACAACGTTGACATTGTAATGAGCGCGCTTTCGGGGAACGGATCCCTCGGGGGCATGTCCAATCTCCAAAACGTCGTGATAGATCAGCACCACTGGAACGTGGGGACAGTAGGGCCGGGGACGTCGCAAACATTCTCATTCAACGCTTTTGTACCGCAGGATCTGGCCGGCCAGAGCCTGCACCTGCCCCTTGATGTGACCTACTTTGACGGCCAGGGAAATCAGGTCACGACAAGCAGGACGGTAGACCTGATAGTGGGACCTGCGAACTCGAACTTTAATGTCAAGCTATCAACACCATCCTACCTCTTGATGGGAGTAATGCAAAACCTCACGCTAGGCCTTGAGAACCTCTCACCGTCAAAGATTTCCAATATCGCGATTACGCTCACCCCGAGCTCCAATGATCTGAGGATTCTCGACGATCCGAGATGGTTTGTGGGCGAGGTTGCTCCGCTGACCAGCACGAAACTGACCATTCCGGTGTTTGCGGATCAGAACATTGCAAACCAGGCAGTCGATTTTAATGTCAACATCCAGTACACGAAGGATGGATCAACCGTAATTGAAAAGCAGAGCTTTGCAACGTACATCAGGCCGGTAATAGATATCTCCGTTTATGGCGTCCAGGCATCCGAGATTGCTGGGCAGCAGATGATAATCGGGAACGTCCTCAACCAGGGAAACACGAAAGGGCAATTTGCAATGGTAACTCTAACGCCGCTAGAGGGAGCAGGTTTCAAGGAGGCGACCCAGTACATAGGCGACCTCGACACTGACGCCCCCACCCCGTTCAACGTGTCCGTCCAGCCACCATCGGGTCTGCTGACGGGCGACCAAAAAGTGCTAGTTACCCTGACATACAAGGACACGCTCCTTGACTCCCATACGGTAACGCAGGTGGATATGGTTCCGTTCGGAACGCCGGCTCCGCAGACAGGTCAGAACATTTCGCAGCTACAGATTGTAATCCTTGTTGCAATAGCTGCTGGAATAGGAGGGATTCTGCTGAAAATCAAGAAAAAGGGCAAGCAGCCGGCAGAACCGCAAGTCTTGGAAACAAGCTAAAGTTATTATTTAGACTTGGGCCAGAATTTGATGATGGCTTCGGATGAGATCGAAGTCCCAAAAGATGTTCGCCCCTTTATGCTAGAAGACGCTGAGGAAACAAACTTGGGCCAGAAAAATGGAGCGTTGAGGCAGTTCCGTTATGGCAATTTACACATTAGAGAATACGAGGACAGGTATCTTGTTCATATGGATAAGGTTGACCCAAGAAACGATCCTCTGGGCCACCTCGTCCACGATGCCCCCGAATTCCTGGTGGGGCTTGCTGCAGGATACCTTGGCGGCAAGAAGGTTGCATCCGAGATCTACAAACGTCAAAAGAACATGCCATTTGCTGCAATAGGAGCAGCGGTGGCGGGAACGTTTGTCTCCATCGTGGCTGGATATGCCGGATATTCATTGGTAAAGAAGATAAAAGAGTTCTAGAGGGTGGACTACCGTTTCAAAAATTAGAACAATCAGAACCTTTCTCAAACTCCTGCCGCTGGTGCTGGCGCTGAGAAAGGACAGGAGAGAATGGGTCCGGAGGGAGGGAAAGAATGTAAACCTCGCAAGATACCAGAAGAATGCCCGGAGGGCGCTTAGGACGTTTGTCTCCATGGGGCCGGTATACATCAAACTTGGGCAGTGGCTTTCGTCGAGGGCCGACATACTTCCACAGCCATACCTCGAGGAGCTTGCCAAGCTTCAGGACGAGGTTCCAGCAGCACCGTTTGACCAAGTGAGGCCTATCATCGAGCACGATCTTGGTCCAATCGACAGGACCTTTGAATACGTTGACAGTAATGCGATCTCTGGAGCCTCGCTAGGACAGGTTTATCGTGCCAAGTTGCGGGGACGTGACGTCATTGTAAAGGTAAGAAGACCCGGCATTGAAAAGGTTGTAGAGCAGGACATCAAGGTACTCAAGAAAATAATCCCGTTTGCAATGAAGTTTGTTGACCCCAACCTCCGGTATTCCGCCGAGGCCATGCTCTCGCAATTTGTCGAGACCATCCACGAGGAAATGGACTACCAGATAGAGGCACAAAACCTCAAGACGATAAGGGGAGACCTCAGAGACCAACCAAAGGTCATAATCCCGTCTATTTTTGAGGACTATTCAAGCAAGAACGTGCTTACTATGGAATACATCCCGGGCATCAAGATAACCAACGTAAAGGCCCTTGATGAGGCCGGCATCAACAGGGAACAACTTGTGGTACGCGCACACAAGATCTTCTTCACGATGCTTCTTCGTCACGAGATGTTCCACGCAGACCCACATCCAGGCAACATCTCCGTCACAAATGACGGATCCCTCATACTCTATGACTTTGGGATGGTGGGAAAACTTGACGAAAAAACCCGCCTGAAGCTTATCCGCCTCTACCTTGCCCTCATAGAAAGGGATCCTGCAAGGACCGTTAACGCAATGGACGACCTCGGAATGCTGATGCCCGGATACGATCGCGGGATAATCGAGCAGGGGATAGGACTATCAATTCAGGCCATGTATGGGACCAAGGTGGACAGGATGGAGGTGCGGGCACTCATGGACCTTGCAAACAAGACCATGAGCAGGTTTCCGTTCAAGCTTCCAAAACACCTAGCACTTTACATGAGGATGGCCTCCATACTGGAGGGCATATACCTGACACACAAGGTAAACTTCAGGTTCATCAGTGTGTTGCAGAGCATTCTGGAAGAGGAGAATGTGATAAAGGATGCCTATGTTGAGGAGATTAAGCTGGCCTTTAACAGGTTTGTAAAGTCGATCGATGCCACAATTGCAGTAGTGCCTGAAATAAGGAGATTTCTTGAGGACACGAAACGGATGCGCGAAAGACCGCCAAGAACCCAAAACACGATGGTTGCAGGCAGCATCCTTGCCTCGGCTGTGTTTGTGGGTTCAACCGTACTATACACCGCATATGCGTCCATGGGTGAAATTGGCATGGCCGGGTCTGCTGTGATAATGGGAATTACCGTGGCCTTGAAGGGGCGCTAGCTATTCAATCGAGATGCTTCTTCCGCCCTTGATGGGAATGGTGAGAACAAGTACCCCGTCCTGATACTTGGCAGAGGCATGTAGATCTTCGTCCTCCTTTACCCTCATCGGAAGCCTAACTTTCTTGTCCACTATGTTGGGTCTCTGGCGCCATATTATGGTACCTTCCCCAACAGTTTCTCTCTTTGCGTTTATCGATAATATGTGTCCGTGTATCCTAAGCTTGATTTCCTTCTTGTCAAAACCCGGCATGTCTATGGAAACTATCAGGTTGTCATTTTGAATTACCATGTCAACAGGGGGGAGAATGAATTCGTAAAACTCCCTTGACTTGTTTCCTATCTCTCTCATTACTTCCTTTACCATGTAATAGCCAAGTCCCATTTGCTATTTTTAGGGGCAGTTTGTTTATTAAACTTTGGTCAGATTTACAATTTTTATCTAGATCCCTACCGCATAGCATTTGATGATTATAGTCATAGAAGGATTTGATCAGGCAGGAAAGATGACCCAGTCTAGGCTTCTTGCCAAATTTCTAAAGGAAAAAAACACGAAATCAAAAATATTCAGCTTTCCAGACTACCGCACCCCGATAGGTAAGGAAATCAGGAGGTACCTGATGGGCAAGAGGATTTTCCCTCCGCAGGTGATACACTGTCTCCTTGCGGCAAACAGGTGGGAAAAAGTGGACGAGATAAACGAGGCCCTGGCTCAGGGCAGCGTTGTAATAATGAATAGATACTACCAATCTAACCTGGTTTACGGTACAGTAAACGGCCTAGAGATGGAATGGCTCAGGAATTTAGACAAGGGACTTCCCAAGGAAGACCTTGTCATCCTGCTTGATGTTCGACCAGATGACTCCTTTTCACGCAAGCGGGAGAACCGCGACAGGTTCGAAAAAAACCTGGAGTTTGCCCAAAAAATCACCGAGGCATACCGCCGGCTGGCTGGGGAACTTGGCTGGCAGGTAGTAGACGCCTCACTGCACAAGCAGCAGGTTCATCAGGAAATAAGGCAGTTTGTTTTGAAGCGCATGGCAAGGTAGTATGGCAAGAAAATATCTGCAGATAGTGGATCCGATTCACGGGTTCATCAACGTCTATGCGAGGGAGGCTGACATTATTGACAACCGTATATTCCAGAGACTACGCAGGATAAGGCAGCTTGCGGGAGCACACTTGGTGTATCCGGGGGCTCAGCATTCCAGGTTTGAGCACTCGCTTGGGACGATGCACGTGGCGGGGCAGGCGTCTTCCATCCTTGCGGAAAAGGGATACTTGGATCACGACAACGTGGCAAACCTGAGGGTTGCGGCACTCTTGCACGATATAGGACATGGGCCGTTCTCGCACCTCTTCGAGGAAGTGCTGCAGAAAAAGAAAAAAATCTCGCATGAAAAGGTAGGAGAGCAGATAATCCTCAGGTCGGAAATAGGAGATGTTGTTTCAGCTGGCGGATTCGACAAGTCGTTCATAGGCAGGCTTGCATTTGGTAACTCGCGGTATCCCTTCATGAATGAGATTATCTCGGGAGGCCTCAGTGCTGATATGATGGACTACCTGCTGAGGGACGGCTACTTTACAGGGGCGGAGCATGCAAAGATAGACTTTAAGAGAATTATAAATTCCCTTGACGTCCACAAGCAGAAGTTATCCCTTGACAAGTCCGCCCTCAGGTCCTTTGAATCAATGATGATCTCGAGATATCAGATGTTCAGGGCAGTTTACTTCCACAAGACCGTGAGGGCCGCAGAAGTGATGCTTCTGGAGGCCATGCTGCTTGCGGACGGCGAGCTTGGGCTTGCCACCGACAAGCTCGAAAACTACGTGCAGTTTACCGACGAGCTCGTAATCTCGAGGCTCGTCTCCCTCCCAAAGGCAAGTCATGATCTGAGAAGGGCAAGCCAGCTTGCACTAGACTATCAGGAAAGAAGGCTCCTCAAGTGCGTTTATGAAAAAATTTTCATGAAACCACGCATGGGGAGGATGGACGTTCCAGCGCTGCAGAAGGAAATCGCAAGAAGGGCCAAGGTTGACGAGTCGGAGGTATTCGTAGACATCTCAAAGACACCCTCGATTCCGCTCGCACCTTCAAAGAAGGAATCCAAGTCCATAATACTGACTTCTAGGGCAGGCGGCGGTCCAAAGGAGGCATACGAGCTCCCAATATCTGAGATACCACTGGTTGCTGCAATTTCAGGCTTTATGGACATACTGAGAATTTATGCAAGGCAGCAATTCAGAAAAAAGGTTGAAATGGCAGCACAAATCATCCTTGGTGAAAACAGGTAGCGACAGAAAATGAAAGCCGACCAACCAAGAACCAAGCCCCGAGTTGTAATAAAACTTTCAGGAAGCCTTTTCGGGCTTGAGGATACGAAGACCCTGAAACAGTTCGCGGAGCTCTTTGTGAGGTCGGCCAAGTTCTGCCAGCCAATTATTATTGCTGGTGGGGGAAAAATAGCAAGGCACTACATCTCCCACGCCAGATCGTCTGGTGCCGACGAGTCCACACTTGACGAGATCGGTATAGAGGTTTCAAGGTTAAACGCGAAACTGTTAATTTTTGCCCTTCAGGAGAGTGCATACCCCCATCCGCCAACTAACCTCAAGGAGGTGGCCAACGCTGCGGACAGCGGGCTCATCGTAGTTACGGGAGGCCTGCATCCAGGCCAGAGTACCAACGCCACCGCAGCCCTGATAGCGGAAAAGGTAAGGGCAAGCACGTTCCTCAATGCAACTGATGTTGACGGCGTATACGACTCCGATCCGCGCAAGAACAGGAATGCCAAAAAGTTCAAAAAAATTCCCCTAAAAAAACTGAGGGCCATGCTTGTTCAGCAGGACTCGGTTGCGGGAGGCTATGACCTCATGGACATTGTCGCCCTCAAGGTGATCGAAAGATCCAAGATAAAGACAAGGATCCTCAAGGCGGACACAAGGATCCTCGAAAAGGCGATGAAGGGAAGCCCTGAAGGGACGGAAATCACACCATCTTGACGTTACCGTCAAATTCCGGTATTCCCGCAGCAACCGCCTTTCTCAAAATTTCCCTTGCCTGATCCTCGGGCAGCACCTTTGACTGGGCCTTTGCGTATCCCTCCTCGTCAACGATCACGGCAACCCAGCCATCTGGCTTCTGGGCCAAAGACACGAATTCCTTTTCGCCGACGGGTACGAAGACCCCCTGTGACTTTTTCACGGTAAGCGTAAGCATTGCAAAACCCGCGTGCTCAAACAAGGTCATTTGGGATTTTCTGGCCCTGTCCTGCCCTATCCTTACTGCTTGGTGATACTGCATGAGTCTTGGTCTGCCAACTTTTACTATAAGGCTTTTCAGCTCAAGGTTTAATTGAAGTTCAAGTTCACCAGTTGATGGATTTGGATAACAGAATTTTGCTCGGCGGAGTCGCCGTTGTAATCATAGCGGTGATAATGGTGTTTGCCTTCCTTCCCAGTTCAGGCATAATGAAGAGCATTATTCCCCAGAACAAGAATGTACCCTCCTCACTTACCGCAGTATCCGCGTCCATCAAGCCCATATTGATTTTGTACAACGGGTCCTCGGTAGCAAACTCCACAGATAGGGACGCCATAGTGAATAGCAACTTCTACGTGGCAAATCCCAACACAACTACGGTCATCCTTGAATCGATTACCTACCAAATTACCGCCAACGGCGTGGTCGTGGGACACGGTCAGATAGGACAGAGGTATGAGGGAAGCTGGGAGAGTTCGTACTATTACCCGCTCATTGCCGGAACATCATCCAACATTGGGGGTACCACAGACATCAAAAACACGGGCAATTATCCTGATGTCTGGGCAGCGCTGCAAAAGGGGACCGCAAAAATTTCAGTATCGGGGACGGCCTATTATGCAACAAAAACTGCCTTTAGCGGCAGCGACTATACTGAGGACTTTAACTTCACTGGTTGAGTCTAGTGCAATGCAGGATTGTATCTTGACCTCATGAACTTTATGAGGTACACAAAGCCAAGGATTATCCAAGCCAGCATCATCATTGACCATGTAAATACTATGATGCTGTCATAGCTTACCTGGTACTGAGTCATTAGCACGGTGACTTGTGATGGAAGCATAGTCTTTAGCTGGAAGAGCGGGAAAAGGTACGGGTTGATGCTCTCGTTGATCTGCAACGTGTCGCCAAGAAGCTTTACGACCGCATGCCACCCAAAGAAGAACGTCACAAAGAAGAAGACGGCCTTCCTTCCGATTGCCTTCTTGTACCCGCGCTTTTCATACCTCTCTAGCTTCTGCTTCACCCGGGTCAGTTCTGTCTTTATCTCGTCCACTGATTGCTGACCCGTCCTCCTTTTCGACGGATCGATATAGGTGGCGATTAGTGAGTCAAGGTATTTTTTGTCTGAAATGTAAAGCTGCCTGCCGTCCTGAAGCATGCTGAGTATGTAGTTGAGCCTTCCGCTGTCTCCCTTCTTTGCATCGATTAGAAATATCACGTGCTCGATTAGATCCTCGTTCATTGAATTCTCCTATCCAATACGTCTGGATCTGCCACGTATGCCTTTAGATAACTTTATCAACATTATCAAGCTCCTTTGGAAAAGGAATTTGATTATATGCCATCCTAGCTGACTTTCTTTAGGAAGTTCAGGATGGGTTCTTTTTCCGCGTTTGAAAGGGAGGAGAACCCCTCCAAAAGTTCCCTCTGAATTGTCAGGGACTCGTCAAGCGCCTTTCTCACATGTTCGCTGTCAAAGGGAACAAGCCTGTCTATCTTGCCTTCTCCGTATGACTCGACATATCTGCGCAAAAGAGACGAGACAAAATTCGGAGCCACACCTAGCAGGGTGAGCATTGAGCTCCTCAAGTCCTTGTCCTTGGAGCTTGTGTTCTTCTCGAAAAAGTCCTTCATTATCCGGACCCGCTCCCTCCCCATCTCTGAGAGGGAAGCCGCTACAAGCAGTCCTCCCTCGGTGAGCTGATAGTACGGGACTCCTTGCTCCTGCAGGGCCTTGGGCCCGCGCTTTATTGGAAGCCTGCCTGATTCCTCGACTATGTTCAGGGGAAGCAGTATCTCGTCAAGATCCCTGAAAATTCCCGAATAGATATTTTGCCACGTGGTTCCGTTCTTTTCCGCTAGGCGGTGCGCGATGGCAGTCCTTGTCTTTTTAGTCGGGAGTGTTTCCATGGCCAGATGCGTTATGATGCCTCGCTGGCGCATTGCCTCCCCAGTAAACTCCCTGTTCTTTGTCTTGAAAGTCTGGAAAACCGAAAGCTTAGGAGTGCTCTTCTTTGACTTTGTCATTCTCTAATCACTTCGCAATTTCAGGACTAATTGATGCAGATTAAAACTAGTATATTCCAGAATCTTCATTTTATGATATTATCATACTTTACATGGATATAAGAATTTAAGATTTTAATTTGATCACGCAAATTATGCTGTGCCATGCCGTCCTTGGCAAGCGCCGGTGGCCCTACCCACAACTCTGCCTTATTTCCCGCCCATGAAATGAATTTAGATGGCTTGTTTCAGATTGTTCCCATGCTCAAGTCTGCTGATGAATTGTACGGGTCTCTCCTGCGGGAAGACCTCGTGCTGGTTGACTGCAGGTCCTTCAAGGAATACGTTGCAGGCCACATCCCGGGGGCTGTCAACGCAGACCTATTTGCGTATCATTGGCTTGACACCACAAAGGCGGGGCTGAAGGCCTTTGAAAGGCAGGCGCGAATCCTCTTTTCCTTCCTAGGAATCACGAAGAAGAGCACGGTGGTGTTTTACGACGAGGTGGCGGGAATGAGCGCCGCCAGGGGCCTGTGGCTTCTCGAATTCTTTTCGCACGAGCATGCATACATGTTGGACGGAGGGTTCCGAAAATGGACAGAACGCCGCCTTCCGGTGGAAACTAGGACGAACGGAAACAGGCCTGCCAGGTTTTCCGGAAAGACCAACGGGAAAATACTGGTGGGTTTTGAATATGTCAGGAAGAACCTAGGGAAGGCGACGATTATCGATGCTCGGACAAAGGACGAGTTTGCAGGCAGGGCCGTACGTGCTGCGAGGGCCGGAAGGATCCCACATTCGATAAACATCGACTGGGCAAACAACCTCAACGAGGACGGTACCATGAAGTCACTGCAGGAACTCGGCAAACTATACGGGTTTTCAAAGGAGGATGATATCATCACATATTGCCAGGGTGCCTATCGTGCAGCCAACACCTATGTGGCCCTCAAGATGCTCGGGTTCAAAAACGTGAAGGTCTATCTGGGCTCGTGGGGCGAGTGGGGAAACAGGCTTGACCTTCCCGTCGAGGGCGACCAGCACCAGTAATTGCAAACAAGGTTCTGCAAGGTACGATGATCGCACAGGGTATTTGTTATTTTTTTGAAAAAATGAATCGCTGCTTTGTGAGAATTAGATTAATATACCGTCGCCAAATGAGCCATACCTGATGGTATTGAACAAGCGTTCTAAATTATCGCTTATCATCATAACTGCGGGGTTGACAATAGGTCTATCAACCTTCTTTACAACTCACTCCGCATTTGCAGCCGATGCCGGTACGGCAAGCAGCAATCTGACAAAACCATTGCTGGCTATTGCGGCAGCGATTGCAATTGCTGGAGGTCTGATAGGTACTGGCAACGCACAGCAAGGTATCGGTGCGGCCGGTATGGGCATCATTGCAGAGAAGCCTGAGAAGTTTGGCCAGGTGCTTTTCTTCTTTGTCATTCCTGAAACGTTATGGATCATCGGATTCGTATTGGGAATAATCCTGCTCCTAGGCATCCTGTAGTGGTTTCAGTAATATGAGCATCGAGACCTTCCTCCTTGAGATAGAGAATAGAAAGAAGAGGGAAATCGAGAGTCTCGACAAGGATTATGCTGAAAAAAGATCCAAGCTACAGGCAGAACTTGACATCACCGTTAGAGAGATCCAAGAAAAGTTTGCTCACGAGGCAAAGGTAAGATCAGACAGGGAGCATGCTAGGATTATCGAGGCGGCAAAGCTTCAAGCAAAGAAAATAGTCTTTGATGCCATCAATACAAACATGCAGTCTGCATTTGAGGTCATAAAAAAGGAAATTGAAAGCTATGCCAAGACTCCGCAATACCGCAAGGCCCTTGAAACGATGGTAAACAGCTCAAAGAAAAAGCTAGGCCAAAACATAGTAGTACACTGCAGGGAGGAGGACAAGCCTGTCATCAAGGAAATTGGCGTGACGGTAGGCAACGCGATTAAAACATTGGGCGGTATAGTCGCGGAAAACAAGGAAGGAACAAAGGAATTAGATCTCACGTTCGAAGAACTGCTGCGAACCCATGAGGACCAGATCAAAAGCTTCCTTTCGGAGAGAATGTAGTTGCCGACATCGCAATATGCATCATCCTTTGGCCGTTTACAAGCAATCTCGTTAAACCTTCTTTCCAAGGACACAATGCAGAACCTGATGAAGGCAAAAGACGAGGCAGAGATGGTAAAGATTCTGGAGACCACTTGGTATGGGCCGGAGATAGAGAAGGCGGCAACACTATTCAAGAATTCAGACCTGCTTGAGGTCGCCCTAAACAGGCACCTAGTTCAGGTAAACAAGATTGCTCTTGAGGCAACTCCTTTTAACGGCAAGTCTGCCGTCCGGGCATATCTCTCAAAATGGGACATTTACAACATCGAGCTCATACTGACGTCAAAAAGCATGAACAGGCCTATAACGGAGGTCGAATCGTTCCTGGTCTCGAGCAGGAATGTCCCCGCAGGAATATCAGCCGGTAACATACCGCACGACGAGATGAAGGTGATACTTTCACAGAACAGCGTAGACGGTGTTGTAAACCAGCTTGTAAAGTACAACTACGGAACGATACTGATGCAAAACCTAGAGGTTTACCAGAAGACAGGAGATCTTGGGCCTATGATGTCTTCTCTTCAGGCTCATTATTACCAATACCTGCTGGAATCGCTCAAGTTCTTCCAAGGCGATGAAGGCCTGATAAGGGGACTCGTTAGGGCCGAGATCGACAAGAGGAACGTGCTGAACCTGCTGAAGGCAAAGGAGTCCAACCTTGACAAGGAAATGCTTGCAAGACACCTCGTCGAGGGAGGGATGGTTTCCAAAAACGAGATGCTTGACATCTACAGTGCAAAGGATGTCCCTGAAATCATAGGGAGGATAGAAAACAGGTTCATGCTTGTCAACGCGCTAGCCCAGTACAAAAAATCGAAAAGCCTCATAGACTTTGAGGTTGCGTTGGATAAATTCATAAATTCCGAGTACGTTAACAAGTTGAAAAATATTGCACTCTCAATTGGAACAATCTTCTACTTTATCATCAAGACCGAGCAGGAGCGCGAGAACATCAAAAGGATCGCATATGGCAAGCGCTACAACTTGTCAAATGATTATATCTCGTCATTATTGCTAGCGGAGTAAAAAATGTCGACACAATCACAACCAGCAAGTGGCAGGATCGCAGTCGCGGGAGAAAGGGAACTGGTGATAGGATACCGGCTGCTTGGGATAGAGGATACCTTTGAGGTCAGCGGTGAGGAAGCCAGCAAGACGATCCAGGAATTGTACTCCTCGGGAAATTTCAGTCTTATTATTGCAAGCGATGCCGTAAGAAGCTCCCTGCCGGCAGTATTCAGGAAAAAGATCGAGGCGTCAATAGAACCCCTGGTACTTTTTATGCCTGCCATGGAGGGAAACATTCAAGAAGAGTCAATAGCGGCACTGGCAAAGAGAGTGTTAGGAATAAGTATCCCTACAAGTTGATGATAACAAATGGCTGATGGAATAATCTCAAGAATATCGGGTCCGGTAGTAATCGCTAGTGGACTTGAGGGTGCCCAGATGTTTGATGTCGTCCGCATAGGCGAAATGGGGCTTGTCGGAGAGATAATCAGGCTGGAAGGTAACAAGGCGACGGTTCAGGTCTATGAGGATACCACTGGCCTTCGCCCTGGCGAGAAGGTAACAAACACCAAAAGGCCGCTGTCCATGCAGCTTGGGCCTGGACTTCTTACTTCGATTTATGACGGAATTCAAAGGCCGCTTGACGTCCTGCGGGAGCAGAGCGGCGACTTTATCAGCAGAGGGAAGGTCATCCCCGCACTTGACCAGACCAAGAAATGGGACTTTGTGCCGCTAAAGAAGAAGGGAGACAAGGTATCTCCAGGTGAAATTATCGGCGAGGTCCAGGAAACCCCGCTTATCATGCACAAGATTATGGTACCCCACAACGTGGAGGGGCAGCTGACCGACATTTCCGAGGGCAAGTTTACAGTTAACGACATCGTTGCAACCGTCCAGAACGGCACCAAGGCCGACATCGGCCTTTCAAGCTGGTGGACTGTCAGGACCCCAAGACCGGTCCTCAAAAAACTTCCTCCCGAAGAGCCGCTGCTTACGGGACAGAGGGTTCTTGATACGTTCTTCCCGGTTGCAAAGGGAGGCACTGCCGCGATTCCTGGCCCGTTCGGGAGCGGAAAAACCGTTACGCAGCAGCAGCTTGCCAAATGGGCGGACAGCAATGTCATTGTATACGTGGGATGCGGGGAACGTGGAAACGAGATGACTGAGGTGCTCTCCACCTTCCCGAAGCTTGAGGACCCCAAGTCCAAGAGACCACTCATGGAACGCACAATCCTTGTTGCAAACACCTCCAACATGCCTGTAGCAGCAAGGGAGGCAAGCATTTACACCGGCATCACAATGGGTGAATACTACAGGGACATGGGCTACGGCGTGGCTCTGATGGCAGACAGCACCTCAAGGTGGGCAGAGGCACTCAGGGAAATTTCGGGCAGACTTGAGGAAATGCCTGGAGAAGAGGGATATCCAGCTTATCTAGGAAGAAGGCTTGCAGAATTCTACGAGAGGGGAGGAAAAGCAATCGTTATCTCGCCAGAGGAGAGGGTCGGATCACTGACTCTTGTAGGGGCTGTATCGCCGCCGGGTGGAGACTTTTCCGAGCCGGTTTCACAAAACACACTAAGGGTAACCAGGGTTTTCTGGGCGCTTGACGCAAGCCTTGCTTCAAGGAGGCACTTTCCATCAATTAACTGGCTTACGAGCTACTCTCTTTATGCGGACGGCATGGGAGACTGGTACAAGAAGAATGTAGCTGCCGAATGGATTGCGCTCAGGAAGGAGGCACTTGAAATCCTCCAGAAGGAATCAGAGCTTCAGGAAATCGTGCAGCTTGTGGGATATGATGCCCTTCCGGAACCTGAAAAAGGAGTACTGGACACGGCGCGATCCATCAGGGAGGACTATCTGCAGCAAAGCGCATATGACGACGTCGATACCTACACCTCGATACGAAAACAGTTCCTCATGCTAGCGGCAATCATCGAGTTTGGAAAGATGGAGGCAGATGCAATCAAAAAAGGAATTTCCTCTACGAAGATAGGGGCATTAGAATCAAGGAAGATGATTTCAAAGATAAAATGGACAAAGGAGGACCAGGTAGAACAGCTGGTGAAGGACTTTAGAAGCAAGATGCAGCAGGAGTTCAACGGCCTGCTAGTGGAGGTTGCTCACTAGATGTCCACCATTTCATACAAGACAATAGATAAGATTGCAGGCCCGCTGATGTTTGTACAGGGCGTTGACAACGCAGCATATGGGGAAATTGTTGAAATAAAGCTTGTAAACGGTGAGAGGAGGCAAGGCCAAGTACTGGACACGAGGCAGGGACTTGCTGTGGTCCAAGTCTTTGGACCGACCCTTGGCCTTAATACCAGCGGGACCTCTGTAAAGTTCCTCGGTGAGACCGCGCAGCTCGCGGTGTCTGATGACATGCTGGGAAGGGTCTTTGATGGCCTTGGAAACCCGAGGGATAACGGGCCGAAAATCGTCTCCAAGCACAAGGTGGACCTTGTCGGTTCCGGCATCAACCCGTATTCTAGAGAGGAGCCTTCGGAGTTCATCCAGACGGGCATGTCAAACATAGATGCCATGAACACGCTCGTAAGAGGCCAGAAACTTCCAGTATTCTCAGGTGCGGGGCTTCCGCACAACCTTCTTGCCGCACAAATTGCAAGACAGGCCAAGGTCCTTTCAGCATCTGAAAACTTCTCAGTGGTGTTTGCCGCAATGGGAATCACAAGCGAGGAAGCGAACTTTTTCGTCAAGCAGTTTGAGGAAAGCGGCGCCCTTGGAAGGACTGCGCTTTTCCTAAACCTCTCATCTGACCCTTCAATGGAACGTCTGCTCACCCCAAGACTAGCCCTGACAACAGCCGAGTATCTTGCATATGAAAGGGAGATGCACGTGCTTGTAATCATGACCGACATGACCAACTACTGCGAAGCGTTAAGGGAAATCTCCGCAGCAAGAGAAGAGGTTCCTGGAAGAAGGGGATACCCGGGATACATGTATACCGACCTTGCCTCGCTTTATGAGAGGGCGGGAAAGATAAAGGGAAGACACGGCTCCGTTACGCAGATCCCAATCCTGACCATGCCGGCAGACGATATTACTCACCCGATTCCAGACCTTACCGGTTATATCACTGAGGGACAGATTGTCATGAGCAGGGACCTCCACAGGGGAGACATCCACCCTCCAGTCGACGTGCTGACAAGCCTCTCCCGTCTTATGAACCAGGGAATTGGAAAGGGAAGGACAAGGGAAGATCACCGAAGCCTTGCTGACCAGCTATATTCGACATACGCCCAAGGAAAGGATGCACGGGCGCTTGCCGCGATCGTCGGCGAAGAGGCACTGAGCGACCTTGACAGGAAGTTCCTCCGCGTTGCAAACAGCTTTGAAAGGAAGTTTGTCAACCAGGGAATGGACGAGAACAGGTCCATCGAGCAGACCCTTGACATCGGATGGGAACTTCTAAGCGAACTTTCAGATTCTGAGTTAAACCGCATCAAGCCCGAATTCATCGAGAAATACAGAAAGAGGACTGCAGGTGGAAAGTAGGGTTGCCGTCAGTAATTAACATACGACCGACAAGACTCGAATACATCCGCACCAAAAAAAGAATAAAGATTGCACAAAAGGGCCTAAAGCTGCTTAAGCTCAAGAGGCAGGCCCTCATCTTGGAATTTTTCAATACCAGCAAGACGGCAGCCTCCCTGAGGGGAGCCCTCCAAGCAGAACTTATCAAGGGATACCAGAGCATAAAAATGGCCGAGATGCTGGCCGGAACTATGAGGCTAGAGAACGAGGCGATGAAGATTCCTCAGCTTAGCAAACTCCAGATATCATCGAAAAACGTCATGGGCGTAAGGATCCCAAAAATCGGAGGAGGGCAGGGCGGAGGCATGCTAGTAGAACACCTCCTTGAGCTTCCGCCGTCAATTAACGAGGCGATAAAGGCATACCAGAACGTCCACAAGATGGTGCTTGAGGTGGCTGAGAAGGAGACTGCTTTGAGGAAACTTTTGCTTGAAATTGAGAAGACAAAACGCAAGTCAAACGCAATAGAAAACGTATTCATCCCGAGGCTTCAGGCCGCGGTCAAGTTTATCACCTTCAGGCTCGACGAGATGGAGCGTGACACATTCATCATGCTAAAGACAGTAAAGCGCAAGATGGGCGAGAGGGAGGAGGAGGCCCAGCGTAAGAAGGAGAGGGAGATAGTTGCCTAGCTTCAAGAACGAGCAGCAGAGGAAACTCTACCTGATAATGAGGGCCTTCAGGTATGGAAACATCTTTGCAACCGTTGCGCTTGCATTGTACGCGGGAAGGCACTTCCTCGGAGCTTGAAATGTCGACCGCGGAAAAATACGTCCACTCGCTAAAGCAGATAAAGGAGGCAGAAGACCGTACCCAGGAGCAAATCGACGGGCACAAGAAGAAGGTAACCGAGGATTTTAGAATTTTTGAGAGTCAAGTTTCCAATACAATCTCATCTTCCAAAAGCGATGCAGAGAAGATGGTCGAATCAAGCGTGGAGCAGTCTAGAAAAAAGGCCGAATCTGAAACCGCCAGTATTATCAGCGAGGCCACGGCAAAATCAAAGACAATTTCTGCCAAGATAGACGCCCAGGCAGTACGGGAAATCATCGACATTCTGCTAAAAGAGGTGTAGACTTGGTCCTCAAACCCGTGCCGATGGCACGAATCGCAGTGCTCGGGCTAAAAAAAGACAGGCGGACCGTGGTTTCAATTCTTCACGACCTAAACGCAGTGCAGATCGAGCCGCTCTCAAAGGAGGTAACTACCATCCTTCGAAACGAACACGAGGACGGCCAGTACAGGCAGGTTTCAGATCAGCTGCTGAGGATGAAGGCCCTAAGGACGGCCCTCCCGCCAGTCCAAGTGACGCAATGCCAGAGGTTCGGGTCCGTCGAACAGCTACTTGACGTGGCAAAATCAATAGACATAGACGCCAAGGTGGCATCGCTTGAGAGGGAAAGGGACGGCTTGCTGACCCAGCTAAAGGAGACTGACAACAACATCAGGCTTGTAGAGGAGTTCGCATTCTTCCCGGAGGATTTTGATATACTGCAGCTTTCAACAGCGCGTTCCTATTTTGGAAGGATGGATCCAAAGAACTTTGCTGGGTTCAAGCAGGCGCTTGAGGTAAACCGACAGGACTACTTCCTTTACTCCAAGGAGGGAAAGGATGCGACCCAGATAATCCTTGTAACATTCCCAAACTTCCCGCCACATGCGCTGGCCACAGTGGTTCAGGAATACGGCGTCAAGCTCGAGGCAGTCCCAAAGCTCAAGGGGAAGGCGGCCGAGCTAGCACAGAGCCTGAAGAACAAGAAGGCGGAGATTAACCAGAAGACGGCGGATATTGACAGGCAGCTTGCCGAGATCTCATCTGGCAATTATGTCAACATAACATGTCTCGAGGAGCAGCTTGAGATAGAGAACAGGAAGCTCGAGGTCGTAGACAACCTCGGAGTCACCGCAGACACCTTCGCACTGGAGGGCTGGATTCCAAGCTCAAAGGTTGAACAGCTCAAGGAGGGGTTTGACAGCCATGCACATGGGACCCTGCTCTTTGTCCTCGAGACTGAGGAGAACCCGCCGACCCTGCTTGACAACCCGAAGCGATTCAAGCTTTTCGAGGCATTCATCAGGTTCTACTCGCTGCCCTCAGGCAAGGAATTCGACCCCACGCTGATTTTCGGGACGCTATTCCCAATATTCTACGGCCTCATGATTGGTGACTTTGGCTACGGGCTTGTCATATTGCTAGTATCAAGATGGGTCATCAGAAGGGTTGAGGGCGGAAAGAGGAACTTTAACATCATGCCCACACCGCTCCGCAAGTTTGCACTGACTATTCTCAAGCCCCGGCAGATGGTAAAACTTGCCAAGGCCATGACGCCAGGCGCGATTATAGCAATGGGGCTTGGGTTCGTGTTCAACCTTTACTTTGGATTCCATCCGAACGTGTACCTGTTCGGGTATCTAAACTCGGCTTTCGGCCTCCACCTTCCCGCCAGCGGGGCGTTCTTTGACCCAATTACGGGTCTTCGAAAACTCCTCCTCATAGCTGGCTACATAGGCCTTGGAATGGTGTCATTCGGGCTTGTCCTCGGAATTCTGAACAGCCTCAGGGAGGGCCAGACAAAGCACGCCGTAGGAAAGGTCGGCTGGCTGCTTTTTGGATGGGGCGTAGTAATTACCGGGCTTGCGCTGCTGCACCACCAGCACGTCAACCCAATACACCATGTGCAGGGGATAGGGTACGTGGGCCTCATGGTCGCAGGGATAGGCCTCATGTTTTACGGGGAGGGCGTAAGGGCTATCATGGAACTTCCGTCGATCGTAAGCCATATCCTCTCATACACAAGGCTTGTTGGCATCCTGCTTGCATCGGTTATCCTTGCGGACGTGATAGACTTCATCTTCATCAGGACACTGCACCACACCATACCCTTCATAATACTTGGGACCATCATCATATTCATCGGACACATATTCAACATCATAATAGGAGTCTTCGAGCCGGGTATCCAGGGGGCAAGGCTTGTTTATGTGGAGTTTTTCTCCAAGTTTTACCACGGAAACGGGAGGCCGTTCAGGCCCTTTGGATCATCTAGGAGATATACCTACGACCAGTACGAGCTCAAGGCAAAGGAAAAGTAGCCTAGTAGTACTTTAGCTCGTTTACATCAAGTATTCTTGTGCAGAACCTGCATCTTAACACTAGGCCGGTCTTGTCGACCACGTCCATCATGGGTTCTATGTCCTCGTCGCTGTTTGATATGCAGTCAGGGTTCGAGCAGCGGAAAATCCTCTCTATCTCATTTGGAAGCGTGACCCGCCTCTTCTCCACAAGCTTGTACTCCTTGATTATGTTGACTGTCGCCTTGGGTGAGATGAGGGCAAGCTTGTTGGTGTCGGAATCTTGGAGGAACCTGTTCTCGACCTTGATGATGTCCTTCTTTGCCACCTTCGAGCTGGGCACGTTGAGGGCTATGGTGATCACGTTTCCGTCCTTGCCGTCTATTCCTAGGGCGCTGAGCACCTTGAGCCCCTTGCCGCCTTCGATGTGATCAATAACGGTCCCGTTTTTTATTTTCCGGACAATCAAATCTGATTCCGACATTGGAATAGTTTTTGTACTACTGGTATATAATAGTGAACTGCGATGGGCAATACTTTTTTCCAAAAAGATATTGTCTCGGTGCGCGATTTTGACAAGGAAAGGTTCGAGCAGGTCTTCAAGGCCACAGACAAGATAATCGAGATGAACCCAAACGAGCGGAGGGAGCTCGCACGGGGCAGGACCTTGGGATATATCTTCTTTGAACCAAGCACAAGGACAAGGCTGAGCTTCGAGGCAGCCATGGCATCGCTTGGAGGCACCTCGATAGGGATAGCCGATGCCTCATCTTCATCTGCAAAGAAGGGCGAGAGTCTTGCGGATACTGTTAGAATAATGTCGCTTTATTCGGATGTCGTGGTGCTACGGCACCAGCTTGACGGGTCAAGCAGGTTTGCGGCAGAGGTGTCGGAGAAACCGCTCATAAATGCGGGCAGCGGTACAGAGGAGCACCCGACCCAGGCAATACTTGACCTCTATACCATGAGGAAGGAAAAAAGGCGGATTGACGGCCTGAAGATAGGGATTGTGGGGGACTTGAAGTACGGAAGGACCGTATACTCGCTGCTATACGCCCTTAGCAACTACAAGGTAGACGTCCGGCTCATATCACCGCCCTCGCTGAAGGTTCGCGCCGACTCGACATACGAGATTAGGAAAAAGCTTGCGTACACGGAGGCCACAGACCTCGAGGAAAACCTCGGGGACCTTGATGTGGTTTATGTGACAAGGATTCAGAAGGAGAGGTTTGCAGACACGGAGGAGTACGTCAAGGTAAAGGGCAGCTACAAGATAGGCCCCGACCTGCTGAAGAAAATGAAGGAGGATGTCATCATAATGCACCCGCTTCCGCGCCTTGACGAGATATCGCACAAGCTTGACTCTACCCCAAACGCCAAATACTTCAACCAGGCCAAGTACGGCAAGGACGCAAGGGCGGCACTCCTAGCGCTTGTCCTTAATGAGAATGGTATATAGCTACCTGATAATTCCCTGGGCCTTTAGGAATTTTATCTCCTGCACGACCGAATCGGCCGGAAGGTCGTCGTATATCATGAAGCTCACGCTAGTCTTTACCCACGGCGGGATGTAGTGTCCTTTGATTCCAAGAACCTCCAGGAGTTTCGAGTCCGAAATCGGGTTGGTCGAAAAACCCGCCCAAGAGGTCAAGGCGGTTTTTGCGTCAAGATAAAAGTACTGGTCATTATTTGGCGCATAGGAGGGTTTGAATCCCGAGATTGACACGCTGTGCTGGCCGTAAGGCACGTTGAATGCTACGTGCCAGTTCTTGGTGTCATTGTCGAAGCTGGTAAGCTCGCTTGTCTTGGCACCGTCTATGAGTACCTCGAAGTTTCCCTCGCTTGAGTCGTGCGGGAACATGAAGTTGGCGTAGTAGGGAATCTGCCAGGGGTTTGACGCCTTGAGCGAGAGCGTGGATCCGTCGCTTGTAAACTGCTGGTTGGTGAAATACACGATTGAAAGCACATTGAAGTAGAATGTCTTGCCATGAAGCGGAAGGGAAATCTGTATCGAATTGTCTGTTCCCGGTATGAAGCAGCTATAGTAGTAAACCTGACTGGCGACAGAGGGATCGGGAATCATCACAAACTCTGTCTTGTCGCCGACCCCGAGGCTTGGTATGGGCCACGTGTTCTCTACCTCGTCAAGATAGTCGTTGTTTTTGTTGTGGACAAGGGCATAGATGCTGATGTTGTGAACGGTATCATTTCCCTTGTTTGTAATGAACCCCGTCAGGTGGCCGTCGGGATATTTTACCAAGGTCTTGTCATAGTTTATCACCACGTTAAGGGCCTTGTCGTTTGTTTTAAGAAATGAAACCATGGGTTTTTCAAGGATAGGGTCACCTCCAGTGATCTGCGGAAACCTGAACTTGAAGGGCATGTCATCAAGCGAAAATATCACGGGAAGGATGCGAGATTCCGAGAACGTGGAGTTTCCGTCCACTACGGTCACTTGTACCTTTGCAAGTACTGTGTTGATGCCGGTGTTTTTTACTGCCCCGTAAACGGTATAGGCTCCGTTGCTGTCAAAATGTCCGGCGTATTCCTTGTCTGCAATGTACACCTCGGCACTGGCAGAATGAAAGAGGACTGCAAGCAAAACTGCGATGGGGAGAACATAAAGAATTTTCATTATTTTTTGTATCCCATTAATCTGAACCCGTGCTACATAGAAACAAGCTTGACATTTTCCATCTTCCTGTTGGTCTTAAAGTCGGTTGTCATCATGCCAATCTTTTGCGCATCGCCATGTAGGAGGAAGAGTTCCATGCACTTGTTTCCGTCCACCTTGCTGTGGAGATGAGTGCCAATGAGGTCCTCGTGGTTGTGCTTGATTCCGGTGACTACCTGCTCGGACTCTTCGTCATGAATTACCATCAGTATTGCGTGGATTTGGCCTGTGAGGTTTGCCCTCTGCTTCTCCTCGGATACCAGGTTCCTAATTCCGGCCCTGATTATCTCAGACCTTCCTGAAAATCCCATATTTTTTTGGAGTTTGTCTATCTCTGCGAGGATCTCGTCGTTGAGAGATATTGATACTATTGGCATGTGCTCAATATTATTAAGCATCTTATAAGTTTAGCAATAAAAATTATTAAGATTCTAATATTTATTAATAACATTAGGAACCTGAAGATGGTGAATCCTAGTAAGAAGGCTGCCCTAGGCGGCGCGATCGCTGCCGCAATAATCGCAGCCATATTTGTGCTCACAAGCTACTCGACCCAGGGAAATACCACCCTTGCGGGACAGAACCAGACGGGTCGGGCAAAGCTCAAGGTAATCGCGTCCTTTTTCCCGATGTATGAATTTGCAAAAAACATAGGAGGGAAAAGGGCCGATGTCAGCGTCTTTATCCCAATAGGTGACGAGCCGCATGGCTGGGAGCCACCCACCCAACAGATAGCCATGGTGCAAAATTCTCAACTTTTCATTTACAACGGTGCGGGCATGGAATCGTTCATACCGTCCTTTCTGGAGAATGGTTCCTTTCCAAACACCACTTTTGTCAAAGCATCTGAAGGAATCCAGATGATGGATGCCGATGTCCAGCACATGGATCCAAGCGAGGCAAAACCGGTAATAGAGCAGGGAGGCAAGGATCCCCATGTCTGGAACGACCCCGTTCTTGCGGAAAAGGAGGTGCGCAATATAGCATCAGCCATGGAAAAGGCGGATCCAACAGACGCACAATACTATGAGGCTAACGCCAACTCCTACATTGGCAAGCTTGACAAGTTGGACCATGACATAAGGTCTGGGCTTTCTGACTGCAAGACTCGCACATTCGTATCATTCCATAACGCATTCAACTACTTTACCCAGCGGTACAACCTGACCGACTACTGGATATCGGGGATTGCCCCCGAAGCCGAGATTTCCCCGCAGGACTTGGCAAAGGTGGAAGATGTTGCAAGGCAAAACCATGCGAAGGTTATATTTTCGGAGGATCTTGCCGACCCCAAACTTGCGGAAACCCTGGCTGAGGATGTAAACGCCACCACCGAAATCCTCAGCCCGCTAGAGGGAATAAATGAGACCGAGCAGAAGGAGGGCGCGACCTTCATCGGCATGTGGTATCAGAATCTTGCCGCCCTGCGAGATGCGATGGGATGCCAATGAACGTACTCGACGTCGAAGACGTTTCCGCAAGTCACAATGGGGTCCTTGCAATTAACAAGATTTCATTCCATGTGGCAGAGGGCGACCTGCTGGGCATAGTGGGCCCAAACGGCGCGGGAAAGACTACGCTTTTCAGGGCCATCTTGGGACTCCAGAACTACCAAGGAAAGATCAAGCTGTTTGGCTACGAGGGAAGCCAGTACACATCACTCCTTCCAATGGTTGGCTACGTCCCGCAAAAGGTGAACTTTGAGCAGAACTTTCCGGCCACAGTATACGACGTTATTGAGATGGGGCTCTTGCCGAAGAAGAAGCTCCGCAGAGGCGCAGATCTCATCCAACGGTGCGGATGCTCATGGAACAGAATTTTTGGAGAGTCAAGCAAGGATAGTGAAAAAATAGAAAGAGTCCTTGAGATTGTGGGCCTTGAGCACCTACGTGACAGGAGGATAAGCGAGCTTTCAGGAGGGGAACAGCAGCGCACCTTCATAGCAAGCGCCCTTGTAAAAGAACCAGTACTCCTGATACTTGACGAGCCCGTTACCGGGGTAGACATGGAGGTTCAAAACAAATTCTATTCCGTACTGAGGAGAATAAACAAGGAAAACAGGATTTCCATTGTCTGGGCCTCCCATGACCTCAACGCCATCTCGGACCATGCTACAAAGGTGGCATGCATGAACAGGGATCTCTTCTTCCATGGCGAGAAGGAGGAATTCTTCTCAAACAAGGATCTGCTGAAGACCTACTCGGAATCGGCGATGCAGATGCACATGCACAACCACAGCCACGAGGTGTAAAAGATGCCAGCAGACTTTCTTGCTTATGGTTTCATGCAGCGCGCCCTGATAACTGGGATCGCAGCCGCTATCTGCTGTGCGATGGTCGGGCTCTACCTCGTGCTGAAAAGATACTCGCTTTTTGGCGACGCACTTTCACACATGGCCTTTGGAGGGATTGCACTCGGTTATTTCCTCAATGTCTATCCTATATGGACCGCGACCGCCGTCTCAGTCTCTGCCGCCATGGGAATCACAAAGCTAAGGAAGAGCACAAGGATCTCAGGCGACGCTGCCATCGCAGTAATGCTGTCAGCAGGACTGGGCATGGGCGTCATCCTTGTCAGCGCCTCGCACGGGTTTACCATAGATCTCTTCAGCTTCCTCTTCGGGAGCGTCCTTCTCACCAACCTGACCGACACCATCTCATTTTTGGGCATAAGCGGCGGAATCATAGCCGTCCTGCTAGCCCTACGAAAGCCACTGCTGCATTTTACATTTGACGAGGAGCAGGCGAAGATAAACGGCGTTCCTGTGGAAAAGCTGAATTACCTGTTCATCGGCCTTGCCGCGGTGACAGTAATCATAACGATGAGGCTTGTCGGGATTCTCCTCATTTCGGCGCTGATAGTTTTGCCTAACATAACAAGCATCATGATGGGAAAAAGCTTTAGGAAGACCATGGCAATCTCGGTGTCGCTGTCCGTTGCCGCTACAACAAGCGGCATAATCCTGTCCTATCCGCTCAACCTCGCTCCGTCCGGATGCATAGTCATGATACTCGTAGCCATGTACGTCGGAACCCTTCTTGCAAGGCGGGCTGGGATTTTCTCAGGCAAGCCGTTATTGCGGGAAATGCAGGCTGGTGCCAGGGAGAAAAGTTGAGTGTCAGGGTACCAGCTGCGGAGGGACGGTACTCAGCGATATCGCATGATCGTCAATTAGCGTGCCCACTCCGACGTTGATGCTGCTTATCCGCACCACAACTTTTGGCAGGTCGTCACTTGTAAGGTTGTACTCCTTGGCAAGCACGTCCTTCACCCTGTCTTGGGTGTTTGACAGCTGGTCAAGGGCTGAGGGCAGGGTGACGTCAAGGGTGGTCCTCATCATGTTCTGGGGAATCTTTCCAGTGTAGTCCTGTATGATGTAAAACGCTATCTTGTCCACCACTACCTCGTGCGGGAGGGTATCCAGCGCATTTGCTGTATAGAATACCTGAACCTGCAATGGGTTGGTGTCATAGTTTGAGTTTGAGACAACGATTCCCTTTGAGGACTGCAGGACGGAGTTAAATGGCACGTTCATTATGATGAATCCTTCGAGGAAGTTTTGGTCGTAGTCTTCAAGGACCCTCCTTACGTCCTGGCAAGTAAGCCCAGTGGAGTTTTCAGACCCGAGGTTTATCATTTCGGCGTTTGAGGTGGGGCCGTTGTTTACTACCACATTCCAAAGGACTGTGGTGTCGGACCTCTCCTTGTTGAACAGGCTCACATCCGTGTCGTAATGCCCAGGCCTGAGCGGGCCTTCGCCGGCAAAGATGGAACCGCACTCGAACTTTGCAGTATACATCACCCCTGATGGGGCAGATGAGTTGAGGTTTGTTGAATATGATGGAAAGGACGAGCCATTTGCCTCTGCTGACTTGGAGGACTTGCCCGCTTGCTGTCCAGGGGCGCTCTGCGCAAAAACCGAATCATGTTCTGTTAGGGGGAAACCTACTGCGACTGCGGCCGCAATTCCTAGAATTGCAACAAGCAGGTAGGGCCTGGACCAAATTTTCACACCTAGCGTAGGCCGCGCTAATAATATAATGTTAGTGAGGTCGGTTTGGATTTTTTGAAATCCAAGAAAACAGCTAACATTAAATATGAACCTGAACACAATTCGAGACAGGTCACCATATTTGAGGAATGTTCTCAAGTTATCATTTTTCGCATTCTTGCTGGTAACGGTAGTTTTCTCCTCCATCCCGCACAACGCATTTGGAGACGGCTTTGCAATGGAAAACCTTCCTCCGGCAACAGTAGGAAACAGGCAGGTTCAGGTCTTCATCAAACTCAACCCCCCGATTCTGTTTCCAAACTCGGGCGTTCAGCCCACGCTCTTCTTCAGGTGGTTTGACGCCAGCACAAACGAAACGATCCAGCACGTCTCCTTCTTTCTTACAGTAACAAAACATAACCAGCTGCTCTTCAGGGAACTTCTCCACACCCACACCGGAATTCTCAACATCAATGTAATGCCGACAAACGGCCCCACCTGGCAGGTCTATGCGGATCATGAGCCGATCCTCAATGGGTGGGTTCCTGACAACGACGACGATCCGATAGACATTCAAGGCCCCATTCTAAACGAGGGAGGGCTCTACCACTTTAACATCCAGATGTTCTCAATAGACTATGACAATAACATATTTGACACCACGGACAACCCCCAGAGCGTGCCAAGCTTTGACGCGTACCTCAGCGTCGGAGACGTGTCAAGCCATGATCTCACCTACAAAGGAAACACTTACAACGCCACAGTCATTTCCTACTACGACAAGATAAACGACGACTTTAGCTTTGACCCGTCCAAGTTGCAGCTCTCCTACTCGATGCCCTTTGACTGGAACATGACAAGGATGGCAAACCAGCCGGTCTTTGTGCATGAGGAAATCCACATCCCGAAGGCCTTCAAGGAATTTACAAACACGCCCACATATAGCGCGACAATGAACGGCTACCAGATCACCGGGAGGAGGCTGATTGTCGACCCGTACACCTCAGGTAGTACCGTAATTGCCCACATCCTGCTAAACAAGATAGACATCCAGAACATGGCAAAGACCATGCCAAACGGAACGGACGCGATGACCTTTACGCTTGCGCCGGCCAAGCCCAATGTCCAGACCTCTAACAGCGCCCTTACCGACTTTGGGGGATGGGGCGTAAAGCTTGGCTGGAACCCGACCGATATAACCGCAAATTCGCAGAACAACCTCAACCTATCGTTCTTTGATGCCTTTACTGAAAAGCCCGTAAATGGCGATGTTCACTACGACTTGAAGTTACTGGACAGCAGCGGAAACACAATACTCTCCAAGAACAACCTGGTCGCAAAGAACTCCGTGGACACGCAGAGCCTCAACCTGCCGGGTAACGGGATCTATACGCTGGAGGCCAACATAACATCCGTGGTTGGACCGACCGGCCTTCCCGACACCTCTAGGGTAGGCATGGCAAGGGGCAACCTTGTGATCCCGTCCACCGTGACCCAAGATTCAGGCGTCATAGCCCTTGCGGGAGGGTCAGGCAGCGGACAACCTGCGTCTCCAAGCAGCCCATCATCCCCAACCGGGCTAGTCAATACTACCACTACCACACCCGCCAGTACGGGCCAGATATCAATACCCCAATGGGTCAAGAACAATGCCAAGTGGTGGTCACAAAACTCCATCGACGACTCGACATTTGCATCCGGGATACAGTATCTAATCAAGCAGGGAATAATCCAGATACCTCCAACGCAGGCGGGACAGGCATCGCCAGGAGTCCAGATACCACAGTGGGTAAAGACCAATGCCGGGTGGTGGGCCAACGGGCAGATTGACGACCAGACTTTCGTTGCCGGCATTCAGTACATGATAAAGATTGGAATAATCTCAGTCTAGGACCATTGCAGGATATGCCGTCCGAGGCTCGGAGGGCCGCGGCAGGAATTATATTTATAGAAACCACCTCTTAACCTCTCGTCCATGCTGCCAATACGGGACGAAAACCCCAAGCCTCCAGGTTACCGGCCGTACGTTACCTACGGGTTGATTGCCGCCAACGTAGCCGTGTTTTTCTGGGAGGTGGCCGTCACACAGCAGTTTTTTGACCTTACAAACAGGAGGGCGGAGGCGATGTTCCTAGACTACGGTACAGTGCCTGCAGTGATAAGCAATGGGCTTGAAAACCACCAGTACGGCGTTGTTACCAACATATTCACTTCCATGTTTCTCCACGCTGGCCTCATCCATATCGGGGGAAACATGCTCTTCCTCTACATCTTCGGAGACAACGTGGAGCACAGGTTCGGGCGCGGCAAGTACCTTGGACTGTACATGTTCTGGGGGCTTGTGGCGGGCCTGACCCACGTGCTTTTCAATCCGTCAAGCGACCTTCCGGCAATCGGGGCATCCGGCGCAATTTCCGGCGTGCTTGGGGCATACCTCATAATTTTCCCAAACGTCAAGGTGGTGACGCTTCTCTTCCTCGGATTTTTTGCGAGGTTCATCAGGATATCTGCCAAGTGGTACCTGCCGTTCTGGTTCCTGTTACAGAATGTCCTTCCAGCTTTAATCGGGTCGGCCGGGTCAGGCATAGCGTTCTTTGCGCATATCGGAGGATTTCTGATAGGACTCTTCTGCGGGTTTCTCTACAAGAAGACCCACGGTTCGGAATTCATGTATGGCAAGCGGTACGGATGGAAGGGCTATACCTAGTAGTGCCTGGGGAAAATTCCCAAGGAATAAATCCGATAATTCCGGCTGGGAAGATATGCCGTTGATAACCGTCTCGATGTATCCCGGCAGGACACAGCAGCAAAAGGAGGAGTTTGCAAGGGCAATAACCAAGTCTGCCGTCGAGATTCTCAAGACCAAGGAAAGCCACGTCATCGTCGTCTTTGAGGACAACCCGAAGGAAAACTGGTACCTGGCCGGGAATCCCCTCTAAACACATTTTTATTTTATAAAATTTTACGCACGGTGTGCCAAAGATAGCTGTCGTACAGATGAGGGCAAGCACCATGAAGGAAGATAACCTGGGAAGGATTTTACGGTACATCCGGCAGGCTGCAAAGGGCGGATCCGAGCTATGTGCCTTCCCGGAATTTATGATGTGTTACTCCCCCGCAGGCCAGTCTGCATCGGAACTTGCAAGGCTGGCGGAAAAGGAAACGGGAGAGTTTGTCACATCGATATCGGAGGCCGCAAGGGAAAACTCGATACAGGTTGTCGGCACATTTTATGAAAAAAGTCCGAAGGCAGACCGGGTTTACGACACATCATTCCTGATTAACAAGAGGGGAAGGATTGCATCAAAGTACAGGAAGCTGCACCTCTACGACGCGCTGGGCTTCAAGGAGTCGCGCAAGCTCTATCCGGGCTCGTCGGTGACGAGGCCTGCAAGATCGACAGTAGGAATGGTGGGCATGATGATCTGCTATGACCTGAGGTTTCCAGAGATGTCCCGTATACTTGCGTCGTCGGGCTCCGAAATCCTCATCGTGCCGTCCGCATGGGTAAGGGGCCCCATGAAAGAGGAGCACTGGATTACAATCAACAAGACGAGGGCAATCGAAAACGGATGCTATGTGGTCGCGCCAGACCAGGTGGGAAACATCTACTGCGGGCGCAGCCTGGTGGTGGATCCGCTTGGCAGGGTTATGCTTGACATGAAGAAGAAGGAGGGGATGGGGACTGTCCAGATCTCGCTTGAAAGCGTACGGGACGTTCGCAAGAGGCTGCCGCTCCTGAAAAACCGGAGGACTGACATTTATACGGATCTTAGGATCTGACCGTTCTTGTGGGGCATGAAAAGTTGCCGCACTGACGGTTCCATTTCTGCCTCATGGAATACCTGAACAGGATGATTGGCCAGAGGCACGCCTTGCAGGTTGCCTTGGTTGCATACATCATTCCCCTCTGGATTAGGGGCGATGAGGCCCTGCACCCGTTTTGGTAGTTTGAACAGCCAAGGAAGCGCTTCCTTGTGCGCCTTGAGCGTATGACCATCAGCATTCCTATCTTGCACTGTGGGCACGCAACAAGGCCGTTTGCGGGCCTGTTCGTGCCTAAAATGACGTATTTCCTCCTCCTTTCTGACCATGAGAGGTAGCCGTTGGCATCGTAATACTGGCGGATCTCGTCTCTCATCCTGGAAATTTTCTTATCTGTAATCTGGACGAAATTTCTAGAACTTTTCCTGAGTACATACTCTTGTGCTGCGCTTACACCCATTGATGTCATAATCTAGCCGGACCGCTTAAAGAATGCTAGTGAAGAATTTTTATATGGAATCTTGTCAGCGAGAATTGTGGAAAAGGTTTGTGTTATCGGTGCTGGAAGTACAAAGTACGGAAAACTTCCAGACAGCATTACTGACATTGCACTGCAGGCATCTGTAGATGCAATAGAAAGCGCCGGAATCGAACCAAAGGACATCAAGGCAGGGTACATTTCCAACGTCTTCGGGATTGCCGACAAGCAGGTCCACCTAGGACCGGTGATAATGAGCAACCTGGGCATACCAGAGGTTCCGTCCCTTTCCATCGAGTCTGCATGCGGAAGCGGTTCGATTTCATTCAGGGAAGCATTTGCAAACGTTGCCGCTGGATTTTACGATGTCGTACTGGCAACCGGAGTTGAGAAGGTGACTCACACCGGCACGGAATGGACGACGACTTACTTTTCATACTGTTCGGATTTCTTTTACGAGGGAGGGGCAGGAGCATCGTTCCCGGGCCTTTTTGCGTCTATGGCAAGGGCGTACCTTGCAGAATTCAAGGCGACGGAAGAGGATCTGGCCATGGTGGCGGTAAAAAACCATGACAACGGCATGCTCAATCCAAAGGCTCACCTTAGAAAAAAAATTACGGTAGACGACGTTCTCAAGTCTGCCGTGGTTGCAAGCCCGCTCAAGCTTTATGACTGCTGCCCATTTTCCGACGGCGCAAGCGCGGTAATACTTTGCAGCGAAAAGTTTGCCAAGGCCCACACCAAAAACTACGTCGAGGTCATAGGGTCAGGGAGGGGCGGATCCCCTGCAGCACTGCAAGGAAGATCACACATCACCGAGATTCCAAGTACCAAGATAGCGGCACAGGCCGCATACAAGATGGCAGGCATCACGCCCAAGGATGTCGACTTTGCAGAGGTGCATGACTGCTTTACGATAGCAGAGCTTGTTGATTCTGAGGACCTAGGGTTCTTTGAGAAGGGGCACGCCGTCCAGGCAGTACGGGAGGGCAGGACAAGGCTCAACGGCGACGTTCCGATAAACCCATCAGGGGGACTCAAGTCGAAGGGCCACCCGATAGGTGCAACCGGCATAGGGCAGGTAGCCGAGGTATTTGACCAACTGACAGGAAAGGCAGGCGAGCGAACAGTCAAGGATGCCAAGATCGGCCTTACCCACAACTTTGGCGCGACTGGAGCCAGCTGCGCCGTACATATCTTCAAAAGTGTATAGAATTGCTGTCAAAAGAGGAATTTATCAATAATACAAAGCTAGGAAAGATTCTGGCAAGAAAGTGCACCAAGTGCGGCCATCTCCACCTTGTCACCACCTACTTCTGCCAGAACTGCGGGAACAAGGGCTTTGAGAACGTGACAATCGAGGGTAAGGGCACCATAGTCACCTATACCATAATAACGGTGCCTCCAGAAGGCTTTGAAAAGTACGTGCCGTACGCCTGGGTTGTCATGAAGGTGGACAACTCCGAGCTCTCGATTTCGGGCTTTATGAGCGGAATAGGATCGCCTGCGGACCTGCCTCTTGGCACAAAGGTGAAGATTACCGGCCACGACGAGCGCGGAATTATAATCGAGAAGCAGTAAATCAATTTTAGTAAGTTAATTAAAAAAAACTGAAAGATTTCTTTTATAGCATTTGCCGGAAATTTCAATTGATGTCGGTAGATGTCGTATGCAACAAGTGTGGATCAAAAATAGCTAGCATGAGGATGTTGAAATCGATCAAGGACGTGATGAGGCCCTATAATAACAAATGTCCGTCCTGCGGCCATACACTTTCATCGTCGGAATTTAGCGTCGATGTTCAGAAGAACTGATCTAAAAAGTTTGCGTAGCAAAACTGTCATAAATCTTATTTACTGATGCTCACAAGAGTTTGTATGGAACTGACGGAGGACTTTGGGGAGCAGAAGCGAGGAGGTATTTTACAATCCGCATCAAAACGGGTAAGGATGATCTTCTCCGTCATGGCAAGCCCCAATAGGATCGACATCCTTAGAATATTAAACTCAAAGGGGCCTCTTACTTATTCTGAATTAAAGTCGCTTGCAGGATTCAAGTCAAAAAAGGAAAGCGGAAAGTTTGCCTACCACCTGAGGAAGCTTCTTCGCCAGTCTCTTGTCGCACTCAACAAGTCCGAGAGAAGGTATACGATTACTAACCTAGGGAAGCTGGTGCTAAGCCTGGCAAGGCAGATTGAGGAGAGGTCAATAATCGAGAGCGGAAAGATGTACGTCCGCACGTCGCACGAGTCGATCGAGGAGTTCAACTCCCACAAGATAATCCAGTCACTCGTCAGGGAGGGAAGCCTTCCACTGGAGCTTGCCCAGAAGATAACCGAGGAGGTTGAAAACCGCATCTACAAGTTCCAGACATCATATCTTACTTCGTCACTTATACGCGAGATGGTCAACTCCGTGCTTCTGGAGCAGGGCCACGAGGACTACAGGCACAAACTCGCAAGGTTCGGTCTTCCAGGATACGACATACGCGAGATGCTCACCAATGTGGACAGCATACACAACGGCGTCGAAGGGCTCCTCTTCAAGACGGGGCAGACCGTGTTTGGCGAGTACCTGGTACTAAACACGCTTCCAAAGGACGTGGCAGATTCGCACCTTTCCGGGGACATACACATCACAAACGCTGGGCTGTGGTCCCTCCTGCCAGATACCATTTTTGTCAACGTCAAGGAACTGATTGAGGACGGCGTAGACCTGCGGGGCAAGTTCCTCGGGGTTACCAGGCTCCCCGTGCCAAGCTCGCTCGAGTCCCTTGCGGCATCGCTCTCCCTTGCAGTGTCGCTACTCATCAAGGAGGCCTCACAGGAGGTCGTAATGGACGGCTTGGTGGGGTTATTGCAGAAATATTCAAAAAATATACCGGAAATCGAGGAAAAAATTGCAAATTCCTTTGCCAAGATATCGGTTGCATCAAAATACGGCAAGAGCGAGACGCTTGCCTCATTTAGGATACCGCTTGCGACGGAGCCCAAGATAGTAGGGGCGATCCTGTCAGGTTACAGGGACTACGTCAAGGCTACCCCGATGCCCAGCATAGGGCTCATCGTAGACTATGACAAGGCAAAGATCTCCGACTATTCGGGGGTGCTTGCCGACGTGATAGCGCTTGGCGGCAGGGTAATATTCTCAAAGGGGCTTGCGTCAAACAAGGGGCTATCAAAGGGAGACGGGAAGAACGTGTCCACCACCTCCATCAACCTGCAGTCACTTTCAATCAACATGCCAAGGCTTGCATTCGAGTCAAACAAGGACGAGACCTACTTCAGGGCAAGACTGGCACTCCTAATGAAACCGGCTCTTGCCGCCATGTCGATACGAAAGAAGGAGATCTCTGATCTGACCCGGCGCGGGCTCAACCCGATACTTGCGAACAACACCCAGTACATGCAGAAGGGATCTGTCACTCTGGTGGTCAACCTCATCGGCCTAAGGGAGGCAGTCTATGGAATCCTAGGCTATGAGAACAACAAGGCGGGACAGGAGATTCTTGCAAAGGTCGTCACCACTGCAACCGAGGTTGCCTCGAAGAAGGGGAAGGAGATGGGCGACAACGTAACGATTTCAATCACGGAAAGCGACGCGGCCACAAGGTTTTCGTCGCTTGACGGCGAGAAATATGGAAAGATGTCCATCCATCCGCACGTCGAAGGGGAATCATACTCGGAGGGGGTGACAATTGACGCAGCCGAGGTGGAGGCAATGAGCCCCAAGAGCGAAAAGATTGCAGAGTCAAACCAGCTTTCCAAGATGCTCAACGGGGGCCTGCTCGTACAGCTGCGAATTCCGGACACGATGGACTCATCCGGGATCAAAAAGGCGCTGGAGAAGGCAGCGGATCTGCTGGGATCTTTCAGGCCAGTAAGGAAGGTGCCGATCTGCAGCAACTGCGGCCTGAAGGAAGAAAAGATCTCAGAAAAATGTCCTGTATGCAAGTCCCCCTATATCCTGGCCTAGGCGCTTTGCACGATCAAGGGATCGAAAATAGGAAATTTCAAAAATACCATAAAAATCCTTCGTAAATTTTTGGCGAAATCTCCCACGATTAATATGGGAAGAAGGGATCTATTATCATGAAAATTGGAATGGTGTCAACAAAATTGACGCAAAGCTCAGCAATAGGAAAAAAAATTTTGCCGCAGACTTTATTTAACTCCCGTTTGATATGGTTGCGGGGAGTATGAAATGACAGATTTTTCACAAATAGAGAATTCGATCATTGAGGTAAAGAAGCGCGATGGTCGGGTTTCATCATTCCAAAAAGATAAGATTTCAAACGCTATCTATAAAGCACTGGTAGCTTGCGGCAAGCCGGACCACGGGCTGGCAGACAAACTGGCAAACCGGGTTACCGAGAAACTTGTAAACCGGGGGTTTTCCTCCTCCGAGGCGCCAAGCGTCGAGGACATACAGGACATGGTGGAGTCGACCCTCATAGACGAGGGGCAGGGGGAGATAGCCAAGGCTTACATTCTGTACAGGCACGAGCGCCGAAGGCTGAGGGAGGAGAAGATGAAGGTCCTCGAGTCCAGATCCCTTGACGCCGTAGCCAAGAAGTTCGATCTCAACTGCCTGAGGGTCCTGGCATCCAGGTACCTGCTCAGGAACGGAAAGGGCCAGATCTATGAAAGCCCAGGCCAGATGTTTGAGAGGGTTGCAACCCTTGTCGGAATTGCAGACGTCCTCAAGGACCCTGCGGTATTCAGCGTCGAGGGGGGAATAGCCCAGAACACCGAGGAGGCAACAAGATACCTTGACAAGCTTGACGACTTCGACTACAAGTTCAAGATAGGCAAGCACTACCTCAACAAATACCACTTTAGGTCGCTTATCCAGCACTATGTCGACCTTGCAAAGCGGGGCCAGATGAAGGTGGGAATAAAGGAGTTCCTAACCATGCTGGCAGCCAACAAGTTCGAGCAGTATGCAGAAAGGATTAGCGAGTACCAGGAGATGATGGCATCACAGGACTACCTTCCAAACTCGCCGACCATGATGAATGCCGGCGCAAGGCTGGGACAGCTTTCAGCATGCTTTGTCCTTGCAATGCCCGACGACATGGAAAAGATCATGAAGTCATCGTCGGATGCAGCACTGATCTTCAAGTCAGGAGGAGGGGTGGGCATCAACTATTCGGAACTCAGGCCGGAAGGCGACATGGTCGCATCGACATCAGGAGTAGCATCAGGGCCGGTCTCCTTCATGAACATAATCAATACGGTAACCGAGGTTGTAAAGCAGGGCGGTAAGAGAAGGGGAGCAAACATGGGAATCATGGAGGCATGGCATCCCGATATAGAGAGGTTCATCACGGCCAAGACAAAGCCCGGAGTCCTTGAAAACTTCAACGTCAGCGTGGGAGTATGGGAGGACTTTTGGGAGGCACTCGTAAATTCCTCCGACGGCAAGTACACGCTCCGAAGCCCGATTGACAACTCGCCGGTGAGGGAGGTTAACGCACACCACATCATAGACCTGATTGCACTCTCCGCGTGGAAGAGCGCAGAGCCGGGGCTGATCTTCTTTGACATTATCAACAAGTACAACGTCTTTGCAAAGGCAAGGGGAGGCCCTCTCCGCGCGACAAACCCGTGCGGCGAGCAGAGCCTGTACCCGTACGAGTCATGCAACCTCGGATCAATAAACCTGGCAAACTTTGTCAAGCGAAAGGCCGACGGGCAGTTCGAGTTCGACTGGCAGAGGTACGAGGAGACCATTAGGAAGGCGACAAGGTTCCTTGACAATGTAATCGACGTAAACAACTACCCGATATCGGAGATAGACACGGCATCAAAGGAATCAAGAAGGATAGGCCTCGGGGTTATGGGGGTTGCAGATCTGCTGTTCAAGCTGCGCATCCCGTACAACTCACAGGAGGGGTACGAGTTTCAGGAAAAGCTTGCCGAAGCAATGACATACTATTCCATGGAGGAAAGCATCGCGCTCGCAAAGACGCGCGGGCCGTTCCCACTATGCTCCAAGACCGAGTACCCGGAGGGCAAGATCCCGATTGCGGGATACTACGAGAAGCCAAAGAACGCCCGTACATATGACTGGGATGCCCTCATCTCCAAGATCCAAAAGCACGGCATAAGGAACGTCCTTACCACAACGGTCGCGCCGACAGGCACGCTTTCCATGATTGCGGACTGCTCGAACGGCATGGAGCCGATGTTTGCGCTTGTGTTTGAAAAGAGGGTCACCGTAGGCAGGTTCTTCTACACCAACAAGATTTTCGAATCGGTCCTCAAGGAACACGGGCTGTACAACGACCAGATCCTGGAAAAGATTGCAAACAACTACGGATCTGTAAAGGGCATTCCCGAGATTCCGGAATGGATGCAGAAGATTTTCGTGACTGCCATGGACATCCACTGGTCGGACCACCTTGTGGCGCAGGGAGTATGGCAGAAGTGGATAGGCAACGCCATCGCAAAGACCATCAACATGCCAAACGACGTCTCCTCCGATGACGTCAAGGCGGCATACCTGCTTGCCCACGAACTGGGACTGAAGGGAATCACGGTATTCAGGGACGGGTCAAGGCACGAGCAGGTCCTACACATGACCGGCGACAACGTCCAGAAGAACTTCCAGGTTACACCTAGCATATACGTGACAGACTATATCGCAAAGAACATCACCAACCCATACCTGAGAAGCCAGGTGGAGAGGGCCCTTGCGATAAAGATGCCGGAGGCCGAGATCGCGCAGCCGCAGCCAAAGCTCACCGCCGAACAGATAGAGGAAAGGCTCTGCCCGACATGCAAGAACTCGCTTGTCTTCGCCGAGGGATGCAACATCTGCATCGAGTGCGGATACAGCGGCTGCACATCTGGCTAGGGCTGGATCAAAACTCTTTTAGTGCCTCCAGTCTCTGGGGATAGCGTTGAAGAAAAATGACAAGGGCTCCCCCGAGGCGCAGGCAAGCAAGGCTGCAAAACCTTCAGGCCCACGCTCAAGGAAGAAACTTGGCGCGGCAATAGGGGGCGGCGCGGCAGTGGCCGCGGTGGTGATACTTGTCCTTCTCCTGCAGCCGCAGCAGCCAATCGCACCCCAGTCTTCACAAAACCCGAAGCTCGGGCTTGTAATAATGCCCCCGACCGAGACGCCGACCTTTGACCAGGTGCATGAGGCCTACATCCAGGCTGCATCTACCGGCATTGGCAGGAGCAACGTCTACATGATATGGCCCGTGATAGAGCCCCAGCAGGGCACCTTCAACTGGAAGCAGTACGACCTGCTGATGGGCCTCAACAGGGAGCAGAACCTCCACGTAACACTTTACTTTTCGATAATCAACAACGACCAGCTCGGTCCCTTCCCGGACTGGGTAGGGCAGCAACCCAAGTTTGATTCCAAACTTGCAAACGAGACCGTTACCGCCCTTGACGCAGTCCTCTCGCGGTATTACATTGTAGACTATGTGATAATAGGCGGGGACCTGAACATCTATTTCAGGGACCACCCGGACCAGATTCCGCAGTATGCCGACTTTTTCAACTCCGTGTACACGCAGCTCAAGGCAAAGCATCCGGGGGTCAAGTTTGGAAACTGGTTCTCGCTCAACGACCTGATAAACCACTTTGACGGCAGCATGGTCCAGAAGCTCAACCAGGGAGACTTTGTGGCATATTCCTACTCGCCGGTGGACCTGCTCTTCTACGAGACAAAGGGCCCAGACCAGTCCGTCCAGAACCTCCAGAAGATGTTCGACTTTTCGGGAGGCAAGAACGTGGGCCTCGTCGAGATTGGGTGGGCTACTTCCAAGTCAGTCAACGGGACGGAGGAAGACCAGTCCAAGTTCGTCAAGGACGCGTTTGACTTTTTCAGGAAGAACGAGCCCAAGATCGAGTTCATGACGTGGTACAGGCAGTATGACAGGCCGTTTGATACCTGTTACGGCGGCCTGAACACGAACGTCAAGACGGGCTTTGGGGACAAGATACTCCTCAACAACACCGCCGCCTACCTCTGCAGCACGGGCCTCATAGACGCCAACAACAACACCAAGCCTGCCTGGGACGAGTTCAAGGCCCAGGTCCAGTCCACCACACCCTGAGCGGCGGGTTGGGCACCTTGAAGAAGACCGTCATTGCAACAAGCGCGCTCCTCCTTGCCGGCTTTCTGCCAGCCCTTGGCATGTACGATCCCCCGACCGGCCAGGAGCAGGATCTCTTTGACCATCTTCTCTTGCAGTTTGAAAAGGTGGACGTGCCCAAGATGGACGTCTCCGACGTTGTCCAGTCCTTTACCAAGCCGATAATCATAGACTTTCCCTGCAGGCCAAATGACACGAACAACTTCGTGGTGGCAGTGATTACCAGCAGGCTTGCAAGGTTTGACTCGGCGGCCGCCCACGAGGACCAGGTGGTGGGCGGGACCTACACCTGGAACTGCCTTGTCACAACCGAGGCAGAGAAGGTGACCCTCCAGTGCAACAACGAGCTGAGGCTCAACTCCAACATACTGCTCAACGGCACGGGGGTGGACCCTGGAATCCACAGCGTGGAGGACGAGGTCGTGCTGTACCATGAGTTCCTGCACGGACAGCTGATGATAAACGCGATCAAGTCCCCCGGCCCCTGGAGGGAGGAAATCTGCAACAAGCAGCCGGGCGCAGGGGTGGACTATTCGTATGCAGACCCCGACCACATCGTAATCAACCCGCTCCAGTCCAAGTTTGCCTCCGAGCTGATGGAAGAGCAGGGCGGTGACGTGATAACAAAGTACGTCTTTCCAAACGAGACGCGGGCCGGCGCCTTTGAGACCCAGGTCTTCAGGCTTGCAGACTATCCCCAGTTTGTAGGCGGGGGAGAGGTGACACTCCGCGCGGTAAACATAGATGACGCCAAGTTCACGGCCTCCAACAGCACTGTCTTCCTCAACGGCTCGCTAATCAACAAGACGGCGCCCGCCCTTGCGTGGTTCTACATCTCCGGGCCAAAGGAGGAGCCCCACGGGGCGGCAAACCCCTTGTTTGAAAAGAGGATGGCGGGCCTCTGGGCAGGCGGCCTTGTGACCGACTCGGACTTTTATGATGCCATGGCAAACATGACAGGCAGCGCGACACCTCCCCAGGATGCCGGCGCCTCGCTCCCTCACTGGCTCAAGACCGTGGCCGGCTGGTGGTACCAGGGAAAAATTGATGACGCGACCTTCCAGAACCTTATCCGGTACCTGGCGTCTGAGAAAATAGTTTCATAGGGCTGGATTGAGGCAGGGACCTATTGATAGATTGGAGTTCTAATGCAGTGCGAGCTGGCTCCGGTTAGATGACGCCATTCATGTCGGCATTTGAGAGGTCTGTACCGTTGAGATCCGCACCAGTAAGGCCAGCATCCGAAAGGTTTTCCCCAGTGAGGTTGGACTCTACCTCTTTTCGTGTGTGAATCTCCTTTGTCTGAGGAACTGCAACAGTGCCAGGTCATCCTGTTGTTTTATCTGCGATGATATTATGGAACTTGTAAGCTTTGCCGTAATGGGTTCAAAACGGGTCATCACCTCTTCCCTTAAGCTTTGCAAATCAGTTTCCAGTACTTTGAAAAAGTACTCCTGATCGCCAATTGTTGAATATGCTTCTATAATGCGCGGCTCTTTTCTGACATAATCATGCATTCTTTTAACATCTGCCTCCCCAAGTCCAGTTTCTGCCCCTACGTAAGCAGAGATTGATATTCCCAGTCTTTGCCAGTCGATCTCGATCTTGTTTCTGAAAATTCTGTTTTCTTTCATGATGTTAACCCTTTTTGCTATAGTACGTTGGTCCACTTTGAGAATCTCTGCTAATTTTTTGAACTGCATGCTTGCATCTTTTGCCATGTATTCCAATATCATTAGATCTAACTCATCAGGCACAAAGGCTGGATCTCGCATGGCAAGTCTAATGATATTTGATAGCATATCAATGTTTTTATAGTGCTATCAGATAGCATGAAAACCTATATTCATGTATCTTGACGTATGTTTGGATTCACATGGTAACAAGTGCAAATTCGGCATGTTTAGCAAAAGCATTAGCAGTGCATGTACGAATCATGTATTCTAAACAAAGGACGTAAAGTGACCCATATGGACAATGTTATACTTTTAACAGTACTGGTAGGTTCGCTTGGACTGGCTGTAATTTTTGGCAGGTACATTGCAAGAATGATTGTATATGAAAAGAGACCATTAGAAAAAACATTAGGTAGAGTGGAGAACGGCTTTTACAAGATTATTGGCGTAGATAGATACGAACAGATGACTTGGAAGCAATACTTCCTAGCTCTTACAGTAACCAATGTTATAGCGGCTGGATTTCTTATGGCTGTTCTTTTATATCAGAACACTCTTCCACTTTCTCCAAAGCCGGGGCTATCACTTGATCTTGCATTTAATACAGCAGCTTCGTTTGTTACAAATACCAATCTTCAACATTATGCTGGAGACCAACAACTTTCGATTTTTTCACAGATGGTAGGTCTGATCTTTATGATGTTTGTGGCCCCTGCATCTGGAATAGCTGCAGCATTTGCTTTCATCAGAGGTTTTATTCGAAAAGAGTTCGGGCTGGGAAATTTCTATGTTGACTTTACTAGAATAGTCATAACGCTGTTACTACCCATCTCATTTTTCGCAGCGTTACTATTGCTTTTCCTTGGAACTCCACAGACATTAGATTCTACAATTACCGTAGGTACGCTACAAGGTGGAAACCAAACAATTACCATTGGTCCTGTTGCTGCCATGGAATCAATAAAAGAGCTTGGTAGCAACGGAGGGGGATTTTTCGGGGCAAATTCTGCACATCCATTTGAAAACCCCACAGGCGTTTCAAATGTCTTCGAAATTATCCTAATGCTAGTTATCCCCTTATCGTTTCCAATAGCATACGCTCATTTGATAGGTAGAGGCAGGGGAATCTCCATACTTGTAACCATGCTGATTGGATTTGGGGTAATGCTTGCCCTTGGCCTATCGGAATCAAGCGGCCCAACAGGCCTTGAGACAAGATTTGGCAGTTTTGGAAGTACGTTATTCCAAGAATCGTCAGTGGCCACGAATACAGGCGCGGCAAATGCTGCTCTGACTGGCATGTCTCCAAATGCCGTAATAGGCCTCTTTCTAGGCATGTTTGTTCAGGCCATTCCTGGAGCAGACGGCACGGGAATGATGATGATGATAGTATTTGTTGTACTTACGCTCTTTTTGGTTGGGTTGATGGTTGGAAAGACTCCGGAGTTTATGAGCATGAAGATAAACCCAAAGGATGTCAAGCTTGCAGCCTTTGTATTTTTGATACACCCAGCCTTGATTTTGATCCCATCCGTTCTGGCATATACTACAGAGAACGCGCAAGCTATTTTGGGAGAACAAACAACCCCTGCAACATTCAACCAAGTATTGTACGAGTACAGTTCAGCTTCTGCTAACAACGGATCGGATTATCTTGGCACGGCTGCAAACACGCCATTTTGGAATTGGTCTACTGCGTGGGTCATGATACTTGGCCGTTATGCGCCGATTGGATTGATGCTGGCAATTGCAGGATCATTTACACTAAGGGATAGAAAAGAGGTCGTTGAACCAATTAAAACTTCGGGCTTTCTTTTTGTTGGGGTATTATCAGTCATGGTTTTTGTTTTAACAGCCCTGACATTCTTTCCGTTCTTGGCAATGGGGCCATTTTCAATGTAGTGTGATGAAAGTATGAAAGCAAAAATGAAACAATCAATATTTGACGCAAGAATGCTCAAGGACTCGGTAACAAAACTGAACCCAATTTATCTTGCCAAAAAAAGTCCTGTGATGTTTACGGTTGAAGTGGGGTTCTTCTTGGTACTCGCAATAGGCTTGCTGCCAAACATGTCACTGGAATTTGTAAACGAAAATCGTGTCTTCTATATCGAATCAGCAATGATTCTAATTGCTACTGTTTGGTTTGCAACATTCTCCGAGTCGTTGTCAGAATCACAAGCAAGAGCAAAGGTTGATTCGTTAAAAAATCTGGAAAAGGAGGTTTTGGCTAAGAAACTTGAACAAGGCAAAGAAGTTCCGGTTGTATCTTCAAGTCTTGTGGTGGGAGACCGTGTCCGAGTTTATGCCGGGGAGATAATCCCTAGAGACGGTATTGTACACGAGGGAAAAGCATTCGTAGATGAATCCATGATGACTGGGGAATCAAATCCAGTATTCAAGGAAAAGGACAATCCAGTACTTGGAGGGACCAAGGTTGCAAATGATAGCATTGTAGTTGAGATAACTTCGGAGGCTGGAAAAAGCTTCCTTGACGAGATGGTAGGATTAATTGAAAGTGCAAAAAGACCAAAGACAAAAAACGAAATTGCTCTAACCATCTTGCTTTCTGGCCTTTCAATAATTTTCGTAACCGTGATTGGAACCATGTTATTTTTTGGATATTATCTTGGGTACCACATGGACATTTCAGTACTTGTAGCCCTACTGGTAGCACTAATGCCAACCACTATTGGTGGATTATTGCCTGCCATAGGAGTTGCTGGAATTAACAGGCTTGCAAGAGATAACATTGTAGTGAAATCAGGAAAGGGAATTGAGGCTGCAGGGGATTGCGATGTGCTAATCTTAGATAAAACTGGAACCATTACCGAAGGCGCTAGAAGGGCAATTGGATTTGTTCCGATGGAAAAATTTACTGAGCAAGATATTGCTGAAGCCTCCTATGCCGCATCCTTTAATGATCACACCCATGAAGGAACGTCTATCATCGAGCTTGCAAATGAACGAAAGGTCGAACCGCCTTTTATGATGGAAATTATGACTGCAAAACCGGTTGAGTTTAGCTCAGAAACAAGATTCAGCGGCGTAGAGTTTTCACCAAAGAAGAGACCATCCATGCAAGCACATACCTCGAAATCATTGCCACGTACCAAGGTTTCTTCAAAAATTGAAGAATTGGAAGAAGCCAACGCCCCAGTGAAGATTCTGAAAGGATCAATTGATGCAATTCTGCAAATTGCTACCAAAGTAAATGAACCCGAGTTACGGTGGAAAGCTCAGGAAATATCCAAGGATGGTGGGACACCGCTTGCAGTGGCGGTAAATGATGAAATAATTGGGCTGATTTCGCTCAAGGACACGCTCAAAAAAGACATTCGAACAAAGCTGGATGAGGTCCGTGTTTCAGGCATAACAACCGTCATGATTACAGGTGACAATCAGCTAACGGCTCAGGTAATTGCAAAAGAGGCAAACATTGATCAAATCATGGCCGAGGCAAGACCGACCGATAAGCTAAACAGGGTAGTAGAGGAACAGCAAAAAGGTCATGTTGTAGGCATGATAGGAGATGGGACCAACGATGCTCCGGCACTTGCCAAGGCGGATGTGGGCCTTGCAATGAACAGGGGTACTGCAGCTGCAAGAGAAGCCGCAAACATGGTAGATCTTGATTCTGACCCTTCGAAGATCCTCAGGGTTGTAAAGCTTGGAAAACAACTGCTTATGACACGTGGTGCAATTACCACATTTTCAATTGCAAATGACGTTGCAAAATACTTTGCAATCCTTCCCGCCATGTTTATGAAAGACAATCCGAAAATGGAAATACTAAATGTAATGCAGCTTCACAGCCCTGAAAGTGCAGTATTATCCACATTGATCTTTAATGCCATAGTAATTCCTATGTTAATTCCGTTATCGCTCAAGGGTGTAAAGTACAAGCCGGAACTGCCAGAGAAGACGTTTATCAAAAACATGATGATATATGGACTCGGTGGGGTCGTGTTCCCATTTGCTGGCATTAAAGCAATCGACCTTCTTCTGTCTGCCTTTATGAGATGATATAAAATATGAGAACATTAAAGAGCAAAGTCTTTTCGCCTGCCATCCGGATTGTAATTCTTATGATCGTTACCACAGGTGTTGCTTACCCGTTACTTGTTACAACAATAGGTCAGACCATGATGCCATACCAGTCTAACGGCAGTCAGGTAGTTCTAAACGGTAAAGTTGTAGGATCAGATCTTATAGCACAAAACTTCAACTCTACCAAATTCTTCCAACCTAGAAATTCGACTGATTCTGGTTCAGGCGTAGACCCTGACATTACTCCAGCCAGCGCTATTTCGCAGATACCTGCGATAAGCAGTGCAACCGGAATCCCCGCTAATGCGTTAAAGACATTAGTTGATCTCGACGTCGCAAGAAACAGAGAAACCAACGCTCTAGTCCTTGCACCAGATTACGTCAACGTATTGAATATCAATGTGGAACTGGTGAAACAATACCCAGGTGTCTATGCACAAGAGGCTTCAATGATGGGAGGATCCTAACCATGGATGGAATATTGGCTGCATTTGTCGCCGCCTTGGTCATCTCAACTGGAGTTTTGATGTATTCCTTGTTAAGGGCGGAGAAATAGTGTGCATTGATGGTTATGAATCCATAATAATACCTGTCGGAACGATACCACTGTTAGTTTGGCATACCAGGTTGCCATATGATGATATCATCTCAATACCCCGCATGCGAAAACAGCCCAATCTCCAAACAGTCACTGATCTTCAAACATTTCCGAGTACAACTAGACCAATAACAGAAAATGACCGTCCGTTCACTCTATATCGGGAGAAATCTCTAAAATTGTGATGTATCTTGTGATTCCCTCTGTAATTATTTACAAGATTATGTCTGTAAAGGACTTCGGTAAAATACACAGAAAATCGCTATAACTTTACTCGCAAGTTAAAATCTGCAAAGAGAACTGTGCCATGGATGTAGATGCGGTCGCCGGGATTTGAACCCGGGTAACGGGCTTGGAAGGCCAGTGTACTAACCAAACTATACTACGACCGCTTACTGTGCGAAGCTTGTGACTATGTAATAATCCTTTTTTCCAGCTCGTACAACATCCGGCAAATAATTACGTGAGCTTCAAGAGGGACCTTCTCGACCGAGACCGTCCTGTCAAAATGTTTGGAGATGCTGCCGGAGAAATGTCCCTTTGGAAAACCTCCCACCACGATGCACGAATCCTCCGCCACCTCGCCTGCAAGCTTCTGGTATGTGGAGGCAGCCCCCGTGCTTGAGAGGCCTACCACCTGTTTTGGTTTTATTTTTTCGAGAAGTTCGCCAAAACCCATCTCCGCAATTTCAAGTAGTCTCTGCCCTCCTTCCTCTATCCTTCCATCCGCGTACATCTTCTCGACGAGCCCCGCAAACCTGTGGTATGACTTGGGCAGCCTGACGGATCTTCCAAGCGTTATCACCCTGTCGTCTATGGTATGGACGTAGACGGAAAGCTTGTTCTCAAAGTAAAGGGGTATGCTCGAGGCCTCAAGGAGGCATATGTGCACAAGGTCGGGCCTGCCTCGCTTGATCTCGTTCTCAATCCCCTTCATCGCGGCAAAGTGCCACGATACGTCAAGGAGTATCTCGGAAGGTTTCTTCCCGAGGCGCCTTGCCGAGGCACGGACGGAACTGTGACCCTGAAGATTCCCTGGCACAAGCTCAAGGGCGGATTCTGCAATCACAAGAGAGAGCAAGATTGTATTTTAAGGGCAGTCATTATTTAATTGACATGAAAGCCGGAGTCCGGGAGCTTGTGCTTGAGAGGATGCAGATACTCGTACGGAACGCCGTATCCAACGCGAGAAAAAATCCTGAACTTGCCCAGAGGCAGGCCAGCCTTGCAAAGAAGCTCAGCATGAAGTACAGGGTGCGGATGCCATACGAGCTGAGGATGAATTTTTGCAAAAAGTGCAAGAAGTTCATCGTGCCAGGATTCACCGCAAGGATACGGCTTGGGAGATCCGACGTCAAGTCCATCCGGATTACGTGCAGTTTCTGCAACCATACATACAGAAAAATTATAAGAAAACAGGCCGCTCAAAGTCTATGATTTATAAGACGAGTTTTGATTTTTGGTCTTCATGGCCAAGGCCTACGACGTACCAGCAGACTTGCTGATTAACAAGTTATCGGAGATTCTAAAGGGGGAAGACATCACCACCCCAAGCTGGGTCCCGTTTGTCAAGACCGGCTCGCACGCAACAAGGCCCCCGCACCAGACCGACTGGTACTACACGAGGTGCGCATCACTGCTGAGGAAGATCTACCTTCACGGCCCAATCGGGGTGCAGGACCTCAGGACAATGTACGGGGGCACAAAGGCCGTAGGATATGGCGGGGAGCACCACAGGGACGCCGGAGGCGCAATTATCAGGACTGCCATTCACAACCTCGAAAAACTGGGATACCTTGACAAGGTGGAAGGCAAGGGAAGGACAATCTCACACGAGGGTATGAAAAAGATTGACCGCGTATCGACCGAGATTCTAAACGAGCTTGTCGCAAAAAACCCAAACCTGAAGAAGTACTCCTAGTGATCCGGTATGAGCCAGAGAGATCCGAGCGACGAGAGAACTCCTAACGACGCAGAAGTAAAGGCCCTAAAGGATCAAGCACTCAGGAGCCTGCTCTCACCGGAGGCGCGACTCCGGCTCAACAACGTAAGGATGGTCAAGCCTGAGCTTGCCGCGATGGTGGAGAACTATCTCCTTGGAATGGCTTCGCAGGGAAGGCTCCACAACCAGCTGTCCGACGACCAGTTGAAACAGATCCTCCTTTCCATCCAGCAGCCAAAGCGCGACTTCAAGATAAACAGGAAGTAGACCTCTGGGAAAATATATTAGGGGTAAATCAGGCGAATTAACTCATGAAAGCAGTTGTCTATGAAAAATATGCTCCAAACGATGATTACAAGTCAATTTTGCAGGTAAAAGAAATTCCAGAACCCAAGCCAAAACCAAACGAGGTTGTCTTCAAGGTCAAGGCATCGGCCCTGAACTACAACGACATTTGGGGAATGCGAGGCCAGCCTGTACCGGTACCACTGCCCCACGTATCTGGGTCTGATGCAGCAGGCGAGGTAATCGCAGTAGGCGAGGACGTTACAAGCTTCAAGGTAGGCGACAGGGTTGTTTCACACTCTAACATGTCATGCAGGGTTTGTCAGGCATGCACGGACGGGCGCGAATATGACTGCCAGAAAAGGACCATCTGGGGATTCCAGACTGGCCCGACATGGGGGGCATTTTCCGAGATTACCCACCTTCCAGAGGTAAACGTCGCAAAGATACCTGATGGCGTAAGCTTCGACGAGGCAGCAGCTGCTTCCATGACGCTTCTAACGGCATGGCACATGCTGGTAGGCCGGGCAAGAATAACTCCTGGGCAGACGGTCCTCATAATGGGAGGAGGTTCCGGCGTCGGATCCTTTGGCATCCAGATAGCAAAACTTTACAATTGTACCGTAATTTCCACCGCAAGCGGAGACAAGCTTGACAAACTAAAGCAGCTGGGAGCCGACTACGCGGTGGACCACAGGAAGGAGGACTGGAGCAAGCAAGTAAGGGAGATTGCCAAGCCACACGGCGGAATAGACATCTCGTTTGATCACATAGGCCAGACTCACTGGAACGCGCAGCTCACACTCCTCAAGTATGGGGGAACCCTCGTCACATGCGGTGCTACCACTGGGTATGACGCAAAGACCGACCTGAGGCACATCTTCTTCAAGGGTACAAACATCCTTGGGTCCACACAGGGAACCAAGGCCGAGCTGGAACAGGGCCTCTACTGGATGGGCAAGAAGAAGATAAAGTCAGTCATAGACTCGACATACAGCTTCGAGCAGGCCGCAGAGGCACACACAAAGATGCTGACCGGCAAGGGACTCTTTGGCAAAATCTTAATGAAGCCATAGCCCAACCAACCTTATGTCAAGGCTCCTGCGCAGTCTTCTGTTCGTGCCGGGCAACAACCCTCGCTTTTTGGAAAAGGCCAAAACCCTCCAGGCAGACATTGTTTGCTTTGACCTCGAGGACTCGGTTCTGCCCGCCGAAAAAAAGTCGGCAAGGGATCTCATCCGCGAGGCAATCGGACATCGCGGGGAATACCGGGCGGAAATTTACGTCAGGACCAACTCACCGGCATCGGGACTCGTCGGCGACGACCTCTCGGCAATCGTGCAGAAGGGGATAGACGGCATTGTCATTCCTAAGGTGAACAACCTCGGAGAGATTAGGAAGATAGAAAGATCACTGGCCGTCCTTGAAAGGAAGAGGAAGCTCAAGCCGGTAGAACTTATGGCCTCGATCGAGTCAGCAGAGGGGGTGGTAAATGCCCATCAAATCGCCACATCAAAGCGCGTCTCTGCTCTGGTCTTTGGCGTCTTTGATCTCCTCAACGATCTCGGCGTGGAGTATACAAAGCAGGCGGAGGGTGCAAGATATGCGAGGGCCAAGATACCTGTGGATGCAAGGGCGACTGGAAAGTACGCACTTGATGCAATCTGGCAGGATCTGAGCGATTCCCAAGGCCTGGAACGGGACTGCGCTGAGGCAAGGAGCCTGGGATATGCGGGAAAGACGATAATCCACCCGGACCAGATCCGGTCCGTGCACGCTACATTCCATCCGTCGGAGGCTGAGGTGGGGTGGGCAAAAAAGGTCATCGAGGCATACGAGTCGGCAAGGGCGAAGAAGAAGGGCGCCACCAAGGTGGAAGGAAAGATGATAGACGAGGTACACTTCAAGAGGGCAAGGGCCCTCCTCGCGTCCGTGGACCTGCCGTAATTTTCAACAGGACTATCGATGAACATAAATCAAGTCCGGACCATACGACCGTGGCGTTTGATGTTTACGGGGATTATCGGTGGTCTTGGAAGGGTGGAAAAATTTGAGAAAAACACCAACACAAGGAGCGAAGCGAGAATGAGGGTATCGTTTGGCAAGATTGCGCGCGGCCTCAAGGTGGGGGACAGTGTTGCAATTAATGGCGTCTGTCTCACAGCAGTGAGCGTGGCAGGCGGGGCTGCAGAATTTGAGATGGTAGGCGAGACAATTACCAGGACAAACCTTGGATCGCTTGGGCCCGGAGACATGGTGAACATAGAGCGCAGCCTGAGGGCTGGTGACAGGCTTGAGGGGCATTTTGTCTTGGGCCACGTGGACGGGTCCGGCACAATTTCAAAGATAGAAAAGCAGCGCAACCAGGTAAAGATCTGGATCAGCCTGCCCAAGAACCTTGCAAGGTATGTCGCGACCAAGGGATCCATTACGGTCGACGGCATAAGCCTGACAGTTGTCGACAAGAAAGCGAGCATTTTTTCAGTATCGATAATCCCGCACACAATGAAGGTCACAAATCTTGGAAAGAAAAAAGCGGGTGACAAAGTTAATATTGAAACCGACGTCCTTGCCAAGTACGTCCTTTCTGAAAAGAGTTAGATAACTACTGTTTTGGTAGCAACCACTTTTGTAGTAAAGTTTATAATAATAATTTCAAGCTGATCCTCTATGTCCTTGGAAGAAGCCCTCAACTCGCTGAGAAGGGGGGAGTTTGTCCTTTTGCACGACGGGGACTCGAGGGAGAACGAGGTGGACATGGTGGTCGCGGCCGACTTTATCACGCCCGAACACATCGCAAGGATGAGGCGTGATGCAGGAGGCCTCATCTGCCTTTCGGTAGACCACGCGTTTGCAAAGGAAATAGGACTGCGGTACATGCACGACATCCTTTCGTCATCACAGGGCATTGACGCCGGATCCAAGGAAATGATTATCGGCAAGGCCCCATACGGGGACAGGCCGTCCTTTTCAATATCAATTAACCACAAAAATACCTACACAGGTGTCACCGACAGGGACAGGGCACTTACCATGTCGGAGATGGCAACCATCTACAAGAGCCCATTGGCAGACAAGAAGGGCTCCTTCAATTCCAGTTTCAGGACTCCGGGACACGTGCCGGTCCTCATAGCTTCCGAGGGCCTCCTGGCAAGCAGGCTGGGACACACCGAGATGTCGGTCTACCTTGCAACACTGGCGGGACTTTCGCCCATCACAGTAATCTGCGAGATGCTTGATGCCGAGACATATGGCGCGCTCTCGGCAGAAAAGGCAAAACAGTACGCAAGCAGGAACGCCATCCCGTATTTTGACGGCAGCACTCTTGTAGAATACGCAAAGGGGCATTGAACTTGAACATAGCAATCGTAGTGTCAGAATTCAACGGTGAGGTAACCTCCAAGATGCTGGAGGTTGCGGTGGAAAAAGCACGGTCGCTTAAGATGGGCGTCTTCCGCACCTGCAAGGTGCCTGGAGTGTTTGACATGCCAATTGTCATCGACTCGCTCCTTAGGAGGAAGGAGGTAGACGCGGTGGTGACACTTGGGGCCGTCATAAGGGGGGAGACAAAGCATGACGAGCTTATCGCGGGAGTCGCGGCAAAGGCCATGACGGAGCTAGCCCTCAAGTACCAAAAGCCCGTATCGCTTGGGATTACGGGTCCGGGCATGAGCGAGAGGCAGGCTCACCAGAGGATAAGGCCGGTTGCGGAAAGGGCGGTAGAGGCTGCCCAGAAACTTCATGATGAACTGCGGAAGATCTAAAGATGATCCAGCTAACATTGATAAAAATAACGGGATATGGGCCGTGGACCCTGACTCTGGGAAGCGACAGGGAACACCGGCTGCAGATGCTCCAGGCATCGCTTTACCGCGAGATCCAAAACCTTTTTTCCGAGAAGGGATGCCTTGCTTTTCCCAACAGGTTTGACGAGATTTTTGTGATAACAAACGGCCTCTCGGTACCGGACCATGTCAAGATTCAGGAGGGCCTGGCAAGGGCCTTTGACCTTGGGTTTTCGATGACAATAGGGAGGGGAGAGACGCCCTTTGAGGCTAACCTAGACGCAGACGCTGCAAGGAGGGAGAAGGCGTTTCTGGACGAAAAGCACAACATACTTGGCCGCCAGCCCAAGGAGGAGGCGGAGCGGGTGCAGATAATCCACATGGACGTGGACGGCTCCACCTCCATTTCCGGAAAAAAATCGCCCTATGAAGTGTCGTCCCTCATTGTAAGGCTTTATGCATCCATGTCCGAGTATTTCCTGGCAAGGGGCTCGCTTGCCTTCTTCATGGGGGGCGACAACTTTATGGTAGTAAGCTCCGGGGTCGCAAGGGACGAGATTGAGAAGTTTCTTGCCCATGTGCGGGAGCAGTATGGCATCTCGTTCAACTGCGGGATAGGGAACGCCAGCACGGGACGTGCCGCGGCAATGATGGCCACCCAGTCGCTTGACAAGATAAGGGAGCTCCGCGATTCCGGAAAGGGGACGGAGCGGATTCTGGAATCCACATGTTAATACGGAATGCGACCCTCCTTCATGGGCGGGACCTTGATCTGCTGCCTTCTGCCGACGTGAGAATAAGCGGGAGGCTCATTGAAAAAATCGGGAAAGGCATTGCACCAAGAAGGGGGGAAAGGGTGATTGATTGCGAGGGGCTGCTGATGATGCCGGGACTTGTAAACTCGCATACCCACATAGGCGACTCGATAGGAAAAGACGTGGGTATAGACTCCGGCGTGGAGGAAAAGATCCATCCAGTAAGCGGCTTCAAGCAGCGAATCCTCAAGACCTCCCACCCGTCGCATCTCAAGCAATTTATCAGAAACTCGTGCGTTTCCATGGTAAAGAGGGGCATTACCACCTTCATCGACTTTAGGGAGGGGGGGCTTGCGGGGGTGGATCTTCTAAAAAGTGCCGCCGCTGGGATTCCAATAAGGCCTGTCATAATGGGCAGGATAAACTACTATCAGGACATGGAACTTGTGCGGAAAAACTCCCCGCTGCCCAGGGAGAGACGGGCGGAACTTGGGGCCCTTGTGGCGCACTGCAGCGGGATTGGGATAAGCGGTCCGAACGAGTTCAGCGACTCGGTACTCGGGTATTTCGCAAGGCAGAAAACCCTCCGGGCTATACACTCGGCTGAAACCATAGAAGGCAACAATGCGTCAAAGAGGATGACAAAACGGTCTGAGACCAAGAGGGCACTGCTTTCAAGGCCCGACCTCCTGGTTCACATGACACATGCCTCAATGGAAGACCTGCTCTTGGCCTCAAGGAAGGGTGCGACCATCGCCGTCTGCCCGAGGGCAAACGGGGCCCTTGCCGAGGGCATACCCAATGTGGAATTAATGATGAGATCTGGATGCAATGTTACCATCGGGACCGACAATGTCATGGTAAACTCTCCCGACATGTTCAGGGAGATGGACTATATCTGGAAGGCCACAATGGGAATGAACAGGGAACGCCTCCCACCGAAATCCATCCTGAAGATGGCAACGGTAAACGCCTCGCAGGTCCTCGGGGGAAAGATAGGCGTAATCCAAAAAAATTGCTTTGCAGACTGCATATTTGTGGAAAAGCACTCGATCGACCTTGAGCCGATGCACAATCCGCATGCTGCAATAGTTCACCGCGTCTCGGAAAATGCCATACGTGCGGTAATGTTTGAGGGGGAGTTTGCCCACGGCAAGATCTAGGCCCTACGTGATACTAAGCGCGGCAATGAGCATAGACGGTAAGATTGCGACGCGCACCGGAGCTTCAAGGCTTTCCTCCAAGAGGGATCTTGCAAGGGTACACAGGCTTCGAGGGTCGGCAGATGCAATCCTGGTTGGCAGAAATACCGTGGCCCAGGACGACCCGATGCTTACGGTAAGGCTTGCAAGGGGGAAAAACCCCACAAGGATAGTGCTGGATCCGAGGGCCGCGATGCCTCCAAGCTCAAGGATTGGAGCCACTGCAAATAGTATACCAACCATCGTGGCGGTGACGGAGACTGCCCCCAAATCAAGGGCGGAAAGGCTTGCAAAAAGGGGCCTTGAGGTTATTGTGTGCGGCAGGTCCCGGATTGACCTCGGGAAACTGCTGTCCATACTTGCCCGGAAAGGAATAAGGAAGCTCGTGGTCGAGGGGGGAGGCACGACCAACTGGCACTTTCTGGCGGAGGACCTTGCCGATGAGATTCTTGTAACCATAGCTCCGTTTGTGGTGGGGGGAACAGATGCTGTTTCGCTTGTGGGTGGCCGCGGTTTTGGGAAAATCAGCCATTCATTCAAACTGAAGCAGGTCGAAAGATTGGGTAACGAGATTGTACTTAGGTACGTGCGCTAGTGCTTTAGATCCCCGCGAAGCTCGTCTATCTTTGCCTGAAGGGATTTTTTCAGCTTGTCGTTCTTTGACAGGTTTACGAGCTTGCCGCAGGTAGGGCACTTGAAGGAGAGGTCAAGCGCCTTCTCAAACGTGAGCTTCTGGCAGTCCATGTTGCCGCAGTGGTAAAAGTCTGCCGAGTTCTCATAATCCAGCCTCTGCTGCAGCCTTTCCACGATCTTCTTTTTCTGGTTCTCGATGAAGTTGTCAACCTCGTCCTTTCTTGCCCTCCATCGGTAGACAAACCATCCCTTCTTCTCGTCCTTTACCCTGATGCCCGTGATCAAGGCCTTTCCAAAAAGATCGTAGAGGACCTTTCTTACGATGTTTATCCTAAGGCCGGTGGAGCTTGCAATCTCTTCGTCTGTGGCATCCTCCGTGTTTAGCAGGGACCTTGCCACCTTGAGATATTCATCGCCGCCAATCAGTGCGGCAATCTTGACAAAAGGATCCTCGTGCTCTACGTTCATTCAAAATCATCCTTCCATTCTCCATATTTAAGGACTGGTTTTGTCAATCACACGTTTTCCCTTTTTTGTAGGGACGATCTCGCGCCGGCCGCCGGAAACCTTCCTCTGGAACTGGACCCCATCCTGTATCCTGTCAAGAAGGATTGCAAGGGCTGCTATCTCGGAATGCGGCTGACTTCCAACGGCCACGTTGTAGTCTGCCTCGTCATAGACCTCCCTTGGAACTTTCTCGGCACCGACGACCACCAGTATCTTGTCCTCTTTCCTGAGCAGTTCCTGTACGGCGTTGATATCCTCACCATACATGGTAAGGTGGACCACCTTGTACGAGTCTGACTTTTTCGCCCTGAGCACTTTCCGCCATTCCTCTATTATCTCGACTTCAAACCTTCCGCCCCACATCTTGTTCACCTTGGCCACAGTGTCCTTGATTTCCGGGTTTGCGTCATACATCAGGATCTTTGAGGCGCCAAATGCCCTTGAGACCAGGGCCACATGGGTTGTCACCCTGTCATCCCTCACCAGCCTCTGGCCTATGCGCAGTACCTCAATCTTCATGGTTTACTTCGATTTCCCGTATTTCTGACCCGGCCTTCTCGCTTGGAACAGGATTATTTTCAAGGATCTGGTGGATGAGGTCTTCCAGGGATGGAACGTTCTTGCCTGTCGCCGCTGAGACGGCAAGCCACTTCCTGTTCCCGGTGAGGCCTATTTGGACAGCCTTCTCCGAGATGTCTTCCTCGGTTACAAGGTCGGACTTGTTGAGCACAAAGACAATCTTGTCATGGTTTACCCCGATCTCGTCAAGCGTGGAGACGCAGCTGCGGAACTTCTTTTTCAGCTCCGGTACGGGATCGCTGGCATCTATTACCACTAGAACGATGTCCGTGTAGACAAGTTCCTCAAGGGTTGACTTGAAGGCCTCGATCATGTAGGCCGGCAGCCTGCTTATGAAGCCCACAGTGTCGGAAACAAGAATCTCCATGCCGCGCAGGACAATTTTTCTTGTGGTGGTGGAAAGAGTCGTAAAGAGGTTCGGGCTTTCCTCCCTCTGTTCTCCTGTAAGCGTGTTAAAGAGAGTGGTCTTTCCCGCAGACGTGTATCCTGCAAGGGAAATCGTCTTAAAACCGATCCTTTTTCTTGCCTGCCTGTGCAGCTCGCGCTGTCTTGACGACTTGACAAGCTTTGCCTTGGTACTATTCATCCTGTTCCGGATGTCGTTGTGGTAAACATCAACCTCGAATTTCCCGATGCCCATGAATCCTGGCTGCTCCCCCATTTTTGCCAGCCTTACACGCTCCTTGGCCCTTGACATCTCGTATCTCAACTGGGCCATCTTTACCTGAAGCATAGATTCCGAGCTCCTCGCCCTGCGCTCAAAAATTTCTAAAATCAGCATCTCTCTGTCCAGAATTTTTGTCTTGAGCGTCGAGGCCAGGTTGTAGTTCTGGCTTGGCCTTAGTATTTCATCGTAAATTATGACATCCGGCTTGAGGGACTTGACGAGCTCCTTGAGTTCCTCGACCTTTCCCTCCCCAAGGCCGAACTTGGACCTGTTCAAAAACTTTTGCCGGATGGTCTTCTTCAATTCGTATCCTGCGGCGTCGCAAAGAGCAAAGGCCTCCTTTACAACGTCCTCCTTGTCATAGGTAATCAGTATGGCAGAATCTCTCAATGAATACGGTTCCTCGCGATTCGTATCTATTGCTTTCGCAGGGTCTTTTCTATGGTCATGTTTATGACTATCTCGGCAATATCGCTAGCATACTCGGCGATCCTCCGTATGTTCTCGTTCATGCGCCTGACGCGGTAAATCTCCTCATCGTCCCTCACGGACTTGAGGCTGTCTAGTATTTTCTTCTCATACTTGGCAATGTCGGCGCTCTTTTCCACCGTTATCTCCGCCTGGTTGAAATCCTTCTTAAAGAGTGAGAGGCATGCCTCGTCAAGGACCGACAGGGCAAACGTGCTCAGTTCATCGATCGGCTCAAGGACGGACTTTCTAATGGGCTTTTTGAAGTCAAGCAGGTCTTTTGCAAGCTGCGTGGCGTGGTCGCCTACCCGCTCGATGTTCTTTACAATAAGCCTGTAGCCCAGGCAATGGTGTGGAAACTCTATGCCCATCTCCTTGAGCATGTGCTCGTTTTGGATGGCGATTTTTAGCTGCCTTATGATGTAAAAGCTAAACCTGTCAACCTCGTCGTCGCTTGCGATGACCTCCTTTGCAAGGTCAAAGTTGGCCTCGCCTAGGGCAAGAAGCGCGTCGTTCTGCATGGACTTGGCAATAATCAGCATCCTTTTCAGGGCCCCGTCAACGGACAACTCGAAGAGGTTTATCAGAACCTGGATTGTTATGCCCTCAGTAGAATCTGCAATTATCTCGGTGCCCATGAGGATTCCCTTGACCGCCTCCTTTACCGCGTTCCTCTGGCTTGGCTTCAGCCTGCCGACCTTTGGTTTTACGTTGATAATGTTAAAGCCTAACAGATAGAGCGAAATGAGCTTCCTTGTGATCTGCGGCCCCTCATCTTCGGGTTTGATTTCCACAGTGGCATCCTCAGTCGTTACCGGTTTGTTGTGATGTCTTAGCGGGACTATCTGCAAGGTTGAGACCCCTTGTCGGACGACGGCAACCTGGTCTCCCTGTTTTAGTCCCATGTCGGCAATCCACTGTTTTGGAAGGGATACGATGTAGGACGACTTGCCTGTAAACTGTATCTTCCTCATCTCTTCGGTATTTCCCATGCCAAATGTGTGAGGGGTTATTCTATATAGTTCTTCGGCTTTACTATATAGAAAATTCCTTTGTAGAATTATTTAGGGGCTCGATGAAAATAACCCATGGATTCAGCCCTGAAGATCAGGCATACTGTTGACGCCCTCTTCGGCTCGGGCGTTTCGAGGCATGTCCCAAAGGACGCCACGTTCACATACTCAAAGAAGACAGGCAGGATCCAGCATGTTTACAGCGGGGAGGAGCTTTTGTGCACCCTCCGGATTGACGGGGGCCTTGCAATAACCCCGAAATTTGCGCAGATGCTCCTAAAAAGCAAGAAATTCCGTGAAAACTGCCTCGAAGTGGACGACGATTCCAAGCCGTTCCTGGAGAAGGGCAGCTCGGTCTTTTGCGGGCATATAAAATGGTGCGGCAGCAACATCCTCATCGGTTCTGAGGTTCCCGTGCTGCACGAGGGGAGGGTGATTGCAGTAGGGAGGGCCATCGTGTCTTCGAAGATGATGAGGTCCCTCAGGAGGGGCGTGGCCGTCAAGACCAGAGATAGTTTAAAAGCGGTTTCGGAGGAAGGATGAGTAGGATATGATGCGTGGCGGAAACCGGGAGATGAGAAGGATGCTTGATAGGATGGGCCTTGAAATGAAGGAGGTAAGCAACGTACAGGAAGTCATCATAAAGACCGACACCAAGGAGATTATCATAGCAAAACCCGCTGTCACTGAAATGAAGGCAAAGGACAATTCCATCTTTCAGGTAATAGCCGAAAGCTATGAGGAAAGAGAATTGGAGGTGCCTATTTTCAGCCAGGAGGATATCACCCTTGTCGCGCAACAGGCCAATGTCTCGCCCGAGGAGGCCACAAAGGCACTAACTGAGGCCAAGGGAGACCTGGCAAGGGCAATTCTTCTCTTGACAACTAAATGATCACATTTGATCAAAATTAGAGCACAAAAAAACTTTAAATTTTCAGAGGAGAGATTTTAGGCATAGAATATCAAGCCCAAAACAACATTGCTGTTGCAACTGTGTACGGGAGATCCTATTACAAGTTTGTAAATACTCTGAAGAATTTGAAACTGAATTATGATTCTGTACTGCCTGAAGAAATCACAAGTTCAGACAGGAGGCTGATACTGACCACAATGCGGGAGTCATCAAAGATCCCTGCTACAAGCCTGGTCCTCTTTGATGATGAGTTTGACTATGATCCGACGATTGTAAGGGGTAAGATTGTAAAAAAACTCGAGTCAGGGCTGCACCGGAGCTCCCTAGTCATAGGAATCGATCCTGGAAACAGGATAGGGCTCTCAGTATTCTATTATGAGAAAGAAATCGAGAGCTCTATCTATACGTCAGTCGAAGAGCTGATCTCACACATTGTCAAGATTCTGGTGGGGCTAAATGCGGACCGCAAGGTGGTAAAGGTGGGAAACGGGAACATGGCAATAGCAAGGCAGATCACCGACATGCTAAACCTTAGGTTCTGCTCGCACTTTGAACTTGAGTTTGTTGACGAGCGAAGGACGTCCGTGCGGGTGAAGAACTACAACAAGCGTGGGGCCCGCGACAGGCTTTCTGCAAGATACATCACCCAGCGGGAAGGCTACAGGCACCTTGTGCTACCGCTTTCAAGAATCGGCTAAAAAACAAAAAAATGATCAAGAATCCTTAAATATTTGAATCAAATCATCGGCCAAAAATTGAATTTTTTTTATTTTTTGATAGGCATACATATTTATAGAACATTTTATCGTTTTTCCTGAAAACTGTTGATCGTGCCACGGATGACCATATGAAATATTTCCATAAATTGACATTCCAATTTATAGAAATTTCTGATCTATGCTTAAATCATACTATTACTACAATAAAGTACACAAGGTAAAGTGACTCAAAAATGACATGTAAAGGAATATGCACAAGATACAAGGCACAGAAGCCAGTAGGGACGGGCCGTTACGCATCAGGACAAAAGAGATGCCAAATCTGTGAGATCTTCATAAAATGGGAAGGTCTTTGGTGTCCTTGCTGCGGGTACAGACTCAGAACCAAACCACGAAACCTCAAGTACAAGGCAAAACTACGCGCAAGAGTAGAAGCAGACCAATTAGAAGCGATAGCAATAAAGGCGTAGGACTGCTGTCGTAGGCTGAATGGTATCCAAGGTCGGTTATAGGAAACAAACCGTCAATGTGGATAATCGGGATTTCTTGGTACAAATGGTTCCCTTCACTAATGGAAATTTTATTTCCGTGACGGAAGGGAATGAGAAGATTGGGACACTTGTTGTTTCAATAGGTTCTGGTGGCCGCACTAGTACTGCTACAGTAATACCGTCAAAATCCGAAACCATCTTTCTCAAGATGGTTGCAGAAAGGGTAGCAACGACTGTCAACGGAATCAGTATTTTTTCTTTAAACATACAAAAAGAGCTTGATCTTGAAAGCATGAAGGCTCTGATGAACGAAATTATGGAGATAATAAAATGACGGCGCCCGACTTGCGAGGTTACCTTGCAAAGGTTGCAGGTGCGGGGGAGCTTGCCGTAGTAAAACGCAGGGTTTCCACAAAATACGAAATTGCCGCCATCACCGCAAAGCTTGACGGCTCAAGCGCCGTCCTCTTTGAAAACATCAAGGAAAGCAAGTTCCGAGTCGTTTCAAACCTAGTGGGAACCAAGAAGAGGTTCGCGCTGGCGGTGGGCGCCGATGAACCCAAGATCCATGATAAGGTAAGCTATGCAATAAGCCATGCTGCAAAGCCACGGGTGGCAACAAGGGCAAGGTTCATGGAGAACAAGTCTACGGACTTGTACGATCTGCCCATTATGACCCACTTTGAAAAGGAGCCTGGGGCTTTTATCACGTCCTCGGTTATTTACACGCAGAACCAGGAGACCGGAACGCAAAATTCCTCGTTCCACCGGCTCCTAAGGCTGGACGAACGGCACTTTTCCGTGAGGATGGTGGAGGGAAGGCACCTGCACCGCTCATTCATGTATGCAAAGGAGCGGGGCGAGGACCTCCGGGTAGCCATCACGGTAGGGGTGCATCCCGCCGTGTCGATAGCGGGGGCCTATCAGGCAGACTGGGGCAAGGACGAGCTTGAGATCGCCAACACACTGCTTAACAGGAAACTGGCCCTTGCGATGACGCCATATTCAGGGATGATGGTGCCCTCGGAGGCCGAGATTGTCATGGAGGGCAGGATCCTCAGGGACAGGACCCACAAGGAATGGATGGTGGAGATGCTCCGCACTTATGACTTTAAACGCGAACAGCCAGTCTTCGAGCTTGAAAGGATGTACTACAGGAATGATCCAATATTTCATGATATACTTGCAGGATATGCCGAACACAGGCTGCTTATGGGGATGCCAATTGAGGCAAAGCTGAACAAGAACCTCAAGCGCGGGATGCCGCAGGTAAGGAGGGTGGTGCTAAGCGACGGGGGCTGCAACTGGCTGCATGCCATAGTCCAGATATCAAAGCGGAGGGAACCGGACGGAAAGAGGGCGATCAACGCAGCCTTCAAGGCACACAGGTCGCTCAAGCACGTAATCGTGGTGGACGACGACATCAACCCGTCCAACCCCGTAGAGGTCGAGTATGCCGTCGCCACGAGGTTTCAGGCGGACAGGGGCCTTGTCATACTTCCAAAGGTCAGGGGCTCAAGCCTTGACCCGTCAAGCGACCAGAAAAAGCTGCTCACTACAAAGATGGGGATGGACGCCACAAGGTCGCTCTCAAAACGCAAGGAAGGTTTCGAGATTGCAAGGATTCCGGGCTCTGAAAAAATTTCTCTGAAAAACTATCTCAAGCTATCTTAGGACCGAATCCACCATCAGTGCGATGAACAGGATCGCAAGATAGGGGCTTGAAAACTTGAACAATGTCCAGGACGCCCTCTCAGACGGCTTGACAAGAAGCCACAAGCTGAGCGCCACCATTATGGCGCCCGAGGCGATTGCGGTGTAGAGGTAGATTCCGTGGAAGAGGTGTCCTCCGGAACCGTTCGTCATGAAGAATGGCAGCACGCTGAAAAGGACCATCATCAGTGTTGTCCCGGCAATTACGCGGACCGAGGTCTTTTCAGATTCTACCGCGGTAAGCATTGGCACCTTCACCTTGTTGTAATCGTCCTTGACATGAAGGGTAAGGCTCCAGATGTGCATGGGTATCCAGACAAAGACAAGTCCTGCCATCACTAGTCCAAGGTCCCACAACCCGGTTGTTGTGACTGCAACATATCCAATCATTGCAGGGGCTCCGCCTGAAAATCCGCCAAGGACAATGTTGGTCCTGCTCCTCCTCTTGAGAAGTTTGCTGTAGACAAGTATGTTGTCCGCCAGGCCAAACGCCATGAAGATTCCTGCCCACATGTTGATTGCAAAAGCGCATACGAGCGAGATCCCTGCCAGGATGAGCCCGAAGTGCAGCGCCTTCTCCGCGGGGAAAATCCTCCTGCTTGGAATCGGCCTTTCCTTGGTCCTCTCCATTATTGCGTCGATATCCCTGTCATTGTAGTTGGTCAGGGTGTTGGCTGCGGCAGACCCCGCCATCACGCCGAAGGTGACAAGCGCCCACGTAAGGGCAGAGACCGGTATGTGGTAAAGGTTGGAAGCCGTGTATGTCGCCCCCATCGCGGTAAAGACCAGGAGGTACCATATCTTTGGCTTGGTAACCTCATAGTAAGTCTTAATCCTGGAACTGGCCTTGGTTGTTAGCACGATCGTTCCTTTTTGGAGTCTTTTTGTTATTTATAGGTTGAAAATATGCCGCTATTTTGAGGCCTTGTATGGCATGGGCTTTGTGGTCCTCTTCATCTCAATGAAGCTCTCGGACCTCTGGACGCCCTGAATCCGCCCTACCCGTTCGGATATCAGGCGGTGCATCTCGTCTAGGTTCTTGGCATACATGGTAACTATGATGTCGAACCTGCCGGTTACCTCGGATATCTCCCTTACCTCGGAAATCTTGAGCAGCTCGTCTATCACATGGTCGCGCATCTTTGAATCCATGTTTATGCCGGTGAGGGCCTTTACAGTGTAGCCAAGCTCCCTGTCGTTTACCACTATGGTAAACCGCTCGATAAGCTTCCTCTTGATGAGGCGTTTTATCCTGCTATACACAACCGAGGAGTTTACGTTAATCTTCTTTGATATTCGCGGGACGGAGATGTTTGCATCCTGGGACAGTTCTGATAAAATTATCATATCCAGATCATCAACTTTTGCCATTCAAAACACCAATTATTGTGAATTAATGGATCTTAATAAACTTGTTATTATAATTTTTCCAAAATTTGGGCCTAGATGTATCCTTTCTTATGAAGCATCTCTGCCAGCAGCACCGCCCCCTTGGCAGATCCCATCTTCTCGTTGTGCGAGAACAGGACATACTTGATGCCGTTGTCAAATACAGTGTCCTCCCTTATTCTTCCAACGACCGTGGTCATCCCGCCATTGATCTCCCTGTCAAGCCTCGGCTGCGGCCTTGTCGGGTCCTCGTTGACCATGAGGTATTCCTTTGGTGCCGACGGCAGGCCAGTAACGCTTACCTTGCTTGAGAATTCCTTCATGGCGTTCTTTACGCCCTCGGGATCAGTTCGTGCCGCAGTCTCTACAAAGACGGTCTCCGTATGGCCGTCAATTACCGGGACTCGCGTACAGGTGCAGCTCACCTTCAACTTGGCTGGGTCTATCTTCCCGTCCACGAGCTTGCCGAGAATCTTGCCGGTCTCTAGCCTCACCTTGTCCTCCTCCTTTGGTATGTAGGGTATGATGTTGTCCGTGATGTCAAGTGCGGAGACTCCCGGGGACCTTCCTGCGCCGGACATGGATTGCATCGAGGTCATGATTATCTTCTGTGCCCCGAACTTGTCAAGCAGGGGCTTCATAGTGATTGCAAGTCCGGTAGTGGTGCAGTTTGGCAGGGGGGCAACGAATCCCTTCCAGCCCCTGTTCTTCCTCTGCTGGTCGAGCAGCGCTATGTGGTCGTCATTTATCCCCGGTATAAGGATTGGGACGTCCTGCTCGTACCTGTAGGCTGCCGAGGTGCTGATGACGGGCACCTGCTGGGCAAACTTTGTCTCTATATCCCTTGCCGCCTCGCTCTCTACGGAACTGAATATTAAATCAAGGTTTTCAGGCTTGATGTCGTCGACTGACTCGACGACCATTTCTTTAACGTAATCGGGAATCGGATCCCTGATATGCCACCTTAGGATTCCGCTGTTTGGATCCCTTATGGCATCTGTGAACTTTTTCTTTGCGGATCTTTCCGACGCTGCTATCTGCTTTACCTCGAACCAAGGATGGTTGTTTAGGGCCACGACAAACTCTTGTCCTACCGCCCCGGTGACGCCTATGATAGCTACGCGTTTCTTCATGTAAAAAAATGGCCCTCATACAATTAATAATCCTTTAGAAGAAAGAGCCAAAACACAACTAAATACCCATGCGACATCAAAACAGTATTGAGACTCGGGGTGGCACCGCCTGTAACCAGTCGTCGGGCAGTAGCCCATGGGGGCATCTATTCCTCAGGCCTTGCCTATGACCCGAAAATACTGGATTTTAGCTCAAACGTAAACCCGCTGGGAATTCCGCGCTCGGTAAGGAGGAGTGCAGGAAAAAACACCGACCTGTTTTCAATATATCCGGACTCTGACTCGAACGCACTGAGGAAAAGGCTAGAGAGGTACACCGGAATTCCAAGCCGCCAGATAACCGTCGGAAATGGGGCGACGGAGATAATCTATAATTTTTGCAGGGCATTTCTTCAGGGGAAAAAGGTGCTAATCCCGGCGCCCACATTTGGGGAATACGAGTCTGCCGCAAAACTCGAGGGCGCAAAGATATCATACTTTGAGACGATGGACCTCGACCGGGACATTGAGGAACTGTCAAGGGCCATTCCGGGCAAGCAATGCGTTTTTGTCTGCAACCCGAACAACCCGACGGGCCTTCTTGTCAAGCGAAAAAACATGGTAAGGATACTTGAGGCATCAAGGAAAAATTCCGCACTCGTTTTTGTAGACGAGTGCTTTATCGAACTTTCGGACCCCTCCCAGAGCGTCGCTGCGGAACTCCGGCGTTTTGACAACCTGTTTGTCCTACGGTCCCTCACCAAGTCCTTTGGACTTGCAGGGCTGAGGGTTGGCTACGGCCTAGGGAGCAGGGCCATGGTGGATGTTCTAAACAGGCTCAAGATTCCATGGAACGTCAGCGGCATAGCCCAGAGCGCCGCGGTTGCGGCCCTGTCAGAACCGTCGCACCTCGAAAAGACAAGGAACCTGATAGCAAGGGAGAGGGCCTTTCTGAGGGATTCGATATCAAGAATTGGCGGGTTCCAATGCCTTGACTCGGACGCAAACTTTATGCTGGTAAGATCGGACCTGCCCGCAAGGCTGCTAAGGAAGAAACTTTTGGGAAAAAAAATACTTGTCAGAGACTGCAGCTCCTTCCGGGGACTGGGAGGTAGGTTCGTCAGGATCGCGGTGAGGACCCGCCGCGAGAACCGGAGGCTTGTTGAAGAGATGGGAAGGGCATGACAGGCGCGCTGATGGTGCAGGGCACGTCGTCCGGGGCGGGAAAGACAACACTTGTTACGGCACTGTGCAGGATCTTTGCCGACAAGGGGTACAGGGTGGCGCCGTTCAAATCGCAGAACATGTCCTCCTACTCTTTCCGCGGAAGGGACTTTGAGATCTCAAGGGCCCAGGCCGTGCAGGCCATTGCCGCAAGGGCTGAGATCTCGCCGCACATGAATCCGATACTGCTCAAGCCCCTTGGTGAATACAGGAGCGAGGTATTCGTCCGGGGCAGGAGGTACAAGAGCATGCACGCAGATGAATACTACAAGAAATTCGCACTGGGCAGGGGCCTTGCAGAGGCAAGAATGTCGCTTGAAAGGCTGAGAGGGGAATACGACCTGGTGATATTGGAGGGTGCAGGATCTCCGGCGGAGGTGAACATGCAGAAGTATGACATTGCCAACATGAGGATGGCAAAGGAGGCGTCGTGTCCGGTACTTCTGATCTCAGACATCGACAAGGGTGGCACGTTTGCAAGCATCATGGGAACAATGGAACTGCTGGGTAGGGACAGGAGGTTTGTTAGGGGTTTTGTTATAAACAAGTTCAGGGGCGACATAGGAATCCTGCGGCCGGGGTTTTCGTTCCTCAGGAGGAAGACCGGCAGGCCAGTCCTTGGCACGATCCCTCTGCTCAGGTTCGAGATCCCGGAGGAGGACTCGCTCCATGCAAGCCCAAAACAGGTCTCCTTTACCCCGGGATACCTGAGGCGGCTTGAAAGGGAGATAGAGCATTTAAGTCGAGCCGTCAAATCAAGTCTTGACATGAAGGCGATAGGTGCCCTCCTGAAATGATGGTTCTTCTTGTACTGGCGGCTATGGCTGCGCTTGCCCTTGACCTTGCCCTTGGGGACCCAGGCAGCAGGTGGCATCCCACGGCATGGGTGGGGGCTCTAATAGCAAGGCTGGCGCCACGGGCAAGGTGCGCAAGCCCCCGGGTGGAAAAACTCCGCGGTACTGCGGTACTTGTAGCAGTGGCCGCACCCGTGGCATTTCTGGCATACCTTGCGGGCCACTCGCTGTCATACCTTTGGAGCCTTGACCTTGGTCCTTCAAGGATGCTGGTCCTTGCCGCCTCGGCCTTTGCGGCGGGGCTCTTGCTCAAGACAACCATCGCAGTCAGGGGCATGCAGGAGCATACGTCCAAGGTAATGGCGTCGCTTGCAAGCGGCGACCTTGAGGGTGCAAGGTCGAACCTTGCGTTGATAGTAAAGAGGCCTACGAGGAATTTGGACAGGCAACATGTCATATCTGCGACCCTTGAGAGCATTAGCGAAAACATCGTTGATGGAATAACCGGGCCGCTCTTCTACTTTGCATTCTTCGGGCTTGCGGGGGCCTTTGTCTACAGGACAGTCAACACCGCAGACTCTATGGTAGGTTACAGGAATGACCTGTTCAGAAACATCGGGTGGTTCTCCGCTAGGTGCGACACCATCCTGAACTTTGTCCCGGCAAGGCTTACAAGCTTGGTAATGGTACTTGCAGGGATGGCGGTAGGGTGCGACTGGCGGCGCTCGGTCCAAGTCATGAGGAGGGACGGGCCTAGGACGGAGAGCGCAAACGCGGGCTACCCAATGGCCACGATGGCGGGGGCGCTTGGGGTGAGATTTGAAAAACTCGACAGCTATGCGCTCGGTGACGGGGATGTGGAGTTTGCCGAGGAGCACTTTGGCAAGGCGATCTCCATGATGAAGGCTACTGCGGTCCTCTTTGTCGCGCTGTTTACCGTTCCAGTCATAGTGGCACTGTCGATCTTGGGTTGGTGGGGGCTTGCTTAAGGGAATTTCATCCGTGGTATCATTCCTTACAATCATCCCTTCGAGGGGGGCAGAGCTTGACGTTGTTGCAAAAAACATGTACCTCTTCCCCGTGGCGGGCGCAATAATCGGGCTTCTCATAGGAGGGGCGGGATGGGGGCTATCCCTTTATGTCCAGCCGCTGGTCGTGGGCCTTGTCCTGACCGCGGCCCTTGTCATAGCAACTGGCGTGCACCACACCGACGCCTTGTGCGACTTTGCCGACGGGATGATGGCAAAGGGCACCAAGGAGAAGAAGCTCAAGGCGATGCGCGACCCGGCAGTGGGATCAGCCGGGGTCGTAACAGTGGTTCTATATGTAGCCGGAATGATACTTTCACTTTCAATGATGAAGGGCCTCGTCATGCTTGAGGCGGTACTTGTAAGCGAGATGATGGCCAAGTTTTCCATGGTACTACAGGCAAACAGGGGGGCATCCGCGTGGGAAGGGCTAAGCTCGCCCTTTACCCAGCAAATGAAGAACCCTGCCAAGCTTGCCGCTGCCGCAGCCATGGCAATAGTCCCCGCGGTGGTTCTTGGCGGGATCACGGGCATCATAGTGGTCGGTGCCACGGTGGGCCTGTCGTTCCTGCTCCTTGCGGTATCGAACAGGAGTTTTGGCGGGGTTTCAGGTGACGTCTTTGGTGCGAGCAACGAGCTTGTCAGGCTTGTATCGCTTTTGATCTTTGCATCAAGATGATAGGGCTCGTAATGTGTGGCGGCAAGGGAACGAGGATGGCAGGGGAAGGGGAGAAGCTGCTCCTCCGGTACAGGAAGCCGCTCGTGCAGCACGTCGTATCGGCACTCGAGGAGTCAAGCTGCTTCTCAAGGGTGGTGTGCGCGACGAGCAAGAATGCCCCAAGGACGGCCGAGTTTGTGGGGGGACTGGGGGTGGAGGTGGTGGAGACTGCGGGAGGCGGATATGTACGGGATCTCTCGGAAGCACTCAAGGGCCTCGCCGAGGAGGTGTTCGTGGTTTCAGGAGACCTTGCGCTCCTTGACGCCGATATTGTAAAGACAATTGTTGGAATGCACGACGCATCGCACGCTTGGACAAGCGTCCTTGTATCAAAAGGGTTCCTTGACTCGCTTGGCCTGCGCGCGGAATTCCTGGTGCGCCACGGGGAAACACAGTGTGCCTACACTGGAATATCAATTGTTGATCCAAAAAGGGTGGGCGGAAACGGACACGTGGAGGAGGATTACATCCTGATTGACGACAAGCGTGTGGCGTTCAACTTAAACACAAAGGAGGATTATGACCTACTCGGCGCTGCCTAGTACCTTGCCGTTTATCTTTGCAATAGAACCAGTTGGCTCTGCCAGCGTGTTACCGCATGCCTTGCAGGCAACCGTTGTGGAAACATGGGAGAATACGATGCTCTCTTCTCCGCATTCCTTGCACTGGACCCTCTGGAACTTGCTTCCAGGCCTTGGGATGAGAATTTGTGCCTTTTTCATTGTGCTACCAACTCCAACTTTCTTAGCCTAATCCCTGCCACGTTAAATTTCTTTTTGCACTCGGGGCAGAGTAGTATGGGCGTCATCTTCTTGGTGGTCTTGGCGGGCTTGGCAAGCTTTGGGAACTTTTGCCCTCCGTAACCCTTCTTGTCCTCGGCGTGCCTTCGCTCGCCTATTGCAGAGCCCCGCCTCTTTCCCGCCTTGTACAAGGAGACCTTCTGAAGCGTATGCTTCTTGCACTTGGGGCAATACCTTCTGATCTCCTTGGGCATGTTCATAAGGAGATTCCGACCCTGACCGTAATTTAAAGGTGCCAGAAATTTCTTGTCAGTGTTGCCCTACTCCGGCACCGGGGCATAGCTCACGCAATAACCCAGGCCCTCAGACCGGGGATGCGGAGGAAGTCTTGGAATCCCCATGAAAACTTCCACACGCGGGACAGAGATTGTCTTCAAGAACGGAAAGTAAATTCCAAGCATGAACGGGATTGCGGGCAAGCAGGCGACGCCGCAACTTTGGCAAGCCTTCGGGGAAGGTAATGTCTACGGCATGTTCCATATGGGACCTGCGGCAGCTTGCGGCATGTCCATTTTGACATCGCTTTAATACCGTAACTACCAAGAGTAGTTTTGTGAAGGCAAGCTCCCTTGCAGCAATGTTGGGTCCGCTAAACCAGGTTGCAATGGGGGAGAAAAAGGCGGACCTTGTTTTGAAAAACTGCAGGCTTGTCAACGTTTACTCAAGGGAGATAATACCGCATACCCATGTTGCAATATTCAGGGACAGGATTGCATACGTCGGAAGGGACGCGTCGCATACTGTCGGGCAAAAGACGGCAGTCATAGACTTGGAGGAAAAGTTTGTGACGCCGGGATTTGCTGACCCGCACATTCACATGGACCAGTTTGTCATGCCGTCAGAACTTGCAAGGCATGCCCTTCTTTGCGGGACGACCTCGCTGTTCTCAGATCCGATAGACATCGTAAGCGTCTGCGGATACCGGGGGTTCAGGGAGTTTGCAAGGCTGACGGAGGCCCTGCCGCTCCGGGTCTTTCACATGGTTCCGGGGGGCCTTCCGGTAGACAGGAAGTTCAGCCATGCAAGGACGATGTCAAGGGCGGAGCAGAGAAACGCGTTGAAGATGGATGGCGTCCTCGGGATGGGCGAGGTCTTCTCGTGGACCAAGGTTACCGGCAGGGACGCGGAGACCATGGGGAACCTGAGGCAGGTGCTGGAGGCGGGAGGGATCATAAACGGCCACACTGCAGGGGCCGGCGACCGGAAGCTTAACGCCTACATCGCATCGGGGATCTTTTCATGCCACGAGCCAATCGACTATGACCAGCTTATCGAGAGGGTGAGGCTTGGGATGTGGGTGATGATGAGGGAGGGTTCCATAAGGCGGGACCTTGAAAGGATGGTTCCAAGCATACTTTCACACAAGCCGTACCTTGACAGGCTCATGTTCTGCACTGACGGCGTGACCCCCAAGGACCTGCTGGAGTTCGGACTCATCGACCACTGCATACGCAAGTCGGTCTCGCTTGGAATGGAACTCATCGACGCAATAACAATCGCATCTCGCAACTGCTTCCAGTATTACGGGATGGGGGACGACCTGGGCGGGATAGCCCCTGGAAAACTTGCGGACATTCTTGTATTTGACGATCTGGCCAAGGCCCGGCCTGACAAGGTCTTTGTCGGGGGCAGGCTTGTTGTCGCGCACGGAAGCCCGGTATTCAGTGGCCCAAGGCCCGCCCTGCCGGGCTGGGTAACAAACACCGTGAGGGTTGGCAGGAGGCTGGCTCCCGGAGACTTTGTGGTGCGGGGAAAAGGGGAGGCGGCAAACGCGACGGTAATCAGGATGGATACTGAAATAATAACAAGGAGGGACTCGGAGCAGCTACGCGTGGTGGACGGCAACGTCATTGCGTCGCGCGACAAGGACGTCTGGAAGGTGGCCGCGATAGACAGGACATATGGTTCGGGAAAAAGGTGCGTCGGGTTCCTGAAGAACCTTGGGGCAGACATCGGGGCATTTGCCTCCACGCAGAGCTTCCATGAAAACGATCTTATCGTCATAGGGTCCGACGAGCGTGAGATGGCCCTTGTTGCAAACGAGCTCCTGCGGACCCGGGGAGGCATGGCAGCGTCCCGAGGGGGGAAGATCCTTGCAAGGGTGGCGATGCCGTTTGCCGGGCTTGCCTCGCGCGATTCTGCGGAGGATGTCGCATCGGGGATAAGGGAATTTGATGACAGGATTGTCGAGGCAGGGTGCAGGTTCGGCCAGCCCCACCTGATACCGCTCTTCCTTCCCTTCCTTGCACTGCCGGAGGTCAGGATACTTTACAGCGGGATCGTCGACGTAAAGAACAGGAAGTACCTCGACGTTATCACCTGACAAGCTGCAAAACTGCAATTTTGTTATAGAACTATTTGGAGCAATTACTTTAAGCCGGATACGCCTACCATGGGTGTGGAAAGCGCACAAGGCTTGGTAAGTAAGGGATCATTTCTTGTGGACAACGGCAGGTACGAGGAGGCGCTAGAGTTCTTTGAGCAAGCCCTGCTGCTCAGGCCCAATGACCCGGACATACTCAACAAAAAGGGCGTAGCCCTGAGGAGCCTCGGGCGGTACGACGAGGCAGTAAGATGTTTTACCAAGTCGCTTGAGATCCTTCCAAGGGATCTTGCGGCATCATAGGTTTTTTGGGACGACGCGTTTGGGAGCCCGTTTTTTCGAGTACATGTCGGCAAGCCTTAGCGGCTCGGGCAGCCACTGTCCCCTTGCGATGAGCGAGGATGCAAGCCTTGAGGCAGTACCTAGCGAGATCTTGTTGCCAATGCTGACAAATATCTTCCTGCCTTCCCTTCCACTGATCACCTTTGCAACGGTCCTGCCCCCCAGAATTACCGAGTCCTTTTTCTCCGTCCCGCAAAGAAGGCTTTTTGCTACGCCAACGGTAGGCTTGTCAAGCATGACGCCCAGGTAGCACGCAAGCCCGAACCTCCTTGGATGCAGCTGGCCGTTTCCATCAACGAGCAGGACGTCAAACCCGGTCTTTAGGAGGCCTAGAGCGGACATGGCAGGCCCTGCCTCCCTCAACATCATGAGGCCTGGAACGTACGGGACTTTGACCTTGGTAGTCGAAGTGACATGCTCGAGAACCTCCAGCGTCGCCGCGTCCATCACGACGGCAGCCGCGTTTGCCAGGCCTTCCCTGTATGACACGTCCACAGCGCAGACAGTCCGGATGGATTTTAGCGAGTCCCGCGTTACAACGGTGGGCGCAAGCCTCCTTTGGAGTTTTACTGCTTCGGTATAGCGGGACATGGGCCACCCTCAGTCGTCAACGGTGCCGCCCTGTCCACTGATTGCCGTAAAGGTGGTCGTGCTTGTTACGGGCGTGATATCCCTGACCCTTGTCAGGGTCTCGTGCAGGTCCGACTCCGTACCTGCCGAGACCTTTATGAACAAATCATACCGGCCCATGATGCCGTTTACCTCGGAAACATTCTTGATGCCACGGATCTTTGAAATTGCATCCTTTTCCTGGCCGGGAATGCAGGTTGCAAAAATATAGGCGATCAACGGTTAATATAGAAAAAAATGCAATAAAAACAATTTTTAGCCAAAAAGGCCTTCCAGCGGGGCGCAATCCCTGAAAGGTCGGGCGGGAGCGCCGCCAAGGACCCTTCGTATGCAACGGCAGAAGCTATTAAAAGGGGAAATTAAACAACGAATTCGAGGAAAACATTTTGGCTTCAATTCAGCAGACACCACAAGGTCCCGTCCTAGTGCTAAAGGAGAGCGCCCTGCAGCAGAAGGGACGCGATGCCCAGAAGAACAATATTGCGGCGGCCAAGCTGGTCGCCGAACTTGTTAGGACCAGCCTAGGCCCTAGGGGAATGGACAAGATGCTTGTGGACTCTTTAGGCGATGTTACGATTACCAACGACGGCGCCACCATACTAAAGGAGATAGACGTGCAGCATCCTGCTGCAAAAATGATGGTGGAGATCTCAAAGACCGTAGACAACGAGGTAGGTGACGGGACCACCTCGTCGGTTGTATTCGGCGGCTCGCTCCTTGCCAAGGCCGAGGAGCTGCTGGAAAAGGACGTTCATGCTACAGTGATAATCGAGGGATTCCAGGCTGCTGCCGAGAAGGCGCTTTCCCTGCTTCAGGAGCTTGCAAAATCCGTGAGCCCCAGCGAGAAGGACGTGCTGCTAAAGGTGGCAAAGACCAGCATGGAATCAAAGCTAATCTCGGAGGACTCGGACATGCTCTCAAAGCTAGTCGTCGACGCCATCCTGCAGATAGTGGAGAAGGAGGCTGCCGGCAACAGGGTAGACCTTGACAACATCAAGGTCGAGAAGAAGGCAGGCGGCTCGATTCGAAACACCCAGCTCATCAAGGGGATAGTCCTTGACAAGGAGGTTGTGCACAGCGGCATGCCGACCAAGATGGAAAAGGCAAAGATAGCGCTGCTCAACTCCGCGCTCGAGATTGAAAAGACCGAGATGAGTGCAGAGATAAGGATAACAGACCCGACACAGATGCAGATGTTCCTAGAGGAGGAAAACAGGATGCTCAAGTCGATGGTGGACAAGATCCACGAGATAGGGGCAAACGTGCTCATCTGCCAGAAGGGAATCGACGACATTGCACAGCATTACCTTGCCAAGCAGGGAATTCTTTCAGTAAGACGCGTAAAGGAAAGCGACATGGCAAAGCTTGCCAAGGCCACCGGCGGCAGAATCAGCAGCAACATAGACGACATGACGCCAAAGGACCTTGGAAGCGCGGAGACGGTGGAACAAAGGAAGGTGGAGACAGAAAAGTGGGTCTTCATCGAGGGATGCAAGAACCCACGGGCCATCACAGTCCTGATACGCGGGGGATCCCAGAGGGTCGTCGACGAGGTGGACAGGTCGCTTCATGACTCGCTTATGGTGGTAAAGGACGTTATTGAAAAGCCCGCGGTAGTGGCAGGAGGAGGAGCCCCGGAGGAGTTCCTCTCGTCCAACCTAAAGGACTGGGCCGACAGGTTTGAGGGAAGGGAGCAGCTTGCGATAAAGAAATACGCGGAGGCCCTTGAGATCATTCCCCTTACGATAGCGGAAAATGCAGGAATGGACCCGATAAACACGATGGTGACGCTCAGGGCAAAGCAGAGCCAGGGCAAAAAGTGGACTGGGATTGATGCACGCAACACAAGGGTTGCTGACATGTACGCCCTTGATATCATCGAGCCGGTTGCGGTAAAGGAGCAGATAATCAAGTCCGCCACAGAGGCCGCATGCATGATCCTTAGGATAGATGACGTGATAGCGGCATCAGGCAAGGGCGGAGGCAGAGGCGGTCCCCCGATGCCACCAATGGGCTAGAAACCCTTCATGCTAGAAAAATTCCGTAACACTGACATCGGACCCGTTGTAGTTTTAAACGATTTTTTCCTGGACAGGATAATCTCGGTTTCTGACGTTGGGAGTTTTTACGGCCAGATCATGGAAAAGATAAACTTTGGCGGCAGCATACGGGACATACCGCAGAGGGACATCAAGGGCGGCAACGCGACAAACGTCGCCTTTGCGCTGGCAAGGCTTGGCTGCCCGGTTTCGCTTGTCACGGTTTCTGACAAGGCGGGGACCGCCCTCATACGGGAGACCTTTGCGGGGCTTGACAACGTCAACCTTTACGTCATTGACGGCAGGCCCGGCAGGACCACCGCGCTGGAATTCCAGAACGGGGACCACATTGTAAACATAATGTTCTCAGACCTTGGGGACAACGCGAACTTTGGCCCCGAAAGGCTGGGGGCCAAGGAACGGGGCGCGGTGGAGGGGGCCGGGGCCGTAATTGTCACAAACTGGGCCAGCAACATGAAGGGTACGGAACTTGCCAAGTTCGCCTTTGAAAAGTCGAAGGGGGCCCTCCACATCCTGGATCCGGCCGACATACAGACAAGGTCCAAGGAGTTCCGGGAGGCGCTTGGAAGGCTGGGACCTGACATGGACTCGCTTTGCATAAACGAGAACGAGTGCAACATCCTGCTGGGCCAGTACGGCCTTGGAAGGGCGTCTGGCACCGAGGAGACAAAGGACCTTGTAAAGGAGCTCTCGGCCAAGTCGTCCGTGCCTATAGACCTGCATGGCATATCAGGCTCGTACTGGACAGATGGCAGGGAGGCCTTGTTTGTAAAGTCATTTCCTGCAAGGCCCGTCCTGGTGACGGGGGCGGGGGATGTATGGGATGCGGCAAATGCGGTAGGATACATGGCGGAGCTCGAGCCTGATGAGAGGCTTCTCTTTGCCAACGCAACGGCGGCACTCTACGTATCAAGGGGCGTGCCCCCCACGTTTGAGGAGGCCCTGTCCCTTGCAAAAAGATGATCAAAGACAGGTACTGAAAAGAAGGCCGGGATTCACTGCTATGCCTTGAGGGAGAGGACTTTTCTGCAGTCGAGGCATTCTATGCGGTCATGGGTCTTGTGGAGCGAGTCGGAGCCGCACCTGAGGCAGATGAGGATGTACTTCCTGGAACTTTTAACGCCAAAGAAGTTGAGCAGGGCTACCTTTTTGCTGGATGCCATACTGGTTCTATGCCCGCCCGGGCGATTTATCCAGTCGGTATGCAGTGAAGTGCAATGCAAACACCGCATGCGGGAAATCCCGCCTGAAAAGACCCTTTCCCGGCAGGCCTGCTGCGGTAGCCGCTACTTTGCCGAATAGAGGTCGCCGCCGTAGGCGCTTACCGCTCCTGATGCCACAAGGTTGTGGCTCGAGTCGTAGGCGTTGAGGGTTGACTTGATGGGAAAGTGGTACTGGCCAATCTCAAGCGAGGCCGAGCCCCCTGAGACCCCGGTCGAGTTGAGGACTGTCCCGGAGCTTTCCACAAGCGATATGGTTGCGGCGTTGCCTGGCAGGTTCTCGGCGGTTATTGCCTCGTTCGAGGTGACGTAATAGTCGGTAAACGTGCCTGTGAGCAACTGCCCTGCATAGGAAGTTTCAGGCTCTAGGTAGACGTTGAAGGGCGCAGGCATCTGAAGGTTCAGGCTGCCGCTTGAATAAAAGAGGCTGCCGTCAAGGTAGACCTTTAGGTAGTTGTTGCCATTGGTGATGATGGTGCAGTCCCTCGTCAGGGGCTGGTTTGCCGAGTTGTCCATGGCAAGGACCGTCTCCGTTGTTGCCTGGTTGTAGTTTCCTGTAGACGATATCACGGCCCAGACGGTGGCCTGGTCGTTTGTAAGGGCCACGCAGGTTACGTAGTTGATGTATCCGTTAGCAGTCTGGACATACATTCCGTTGTTGTAAAACTCGTTGGAGGGAAGTGCCCTCAGGGGCGTGGTAATGACCGAGTGGAACAGCTCGGCATTCGTGTTGGGGCTTTCCGCAAAGAATCCGGCCCACGTGCCGTCCTTTGGAGCCTGCACGCCTATGTGGAGGCCGCTTGTATCCCTTGAGAACTGGTAGGGTGCGTTCTCGCTTGGGGCGTCACCTGTGTACTGCCAATAGCCCGGGCTTGACTGGAGCTGCTGCTGGCTTTCCGTCTCGTTTGTAAGCGAGTCTGACGCAACGAGGCCCGACTGCGACTGGGCAACGCCTGCGGTGGGCGGGGCACTGGTCGTTGCCGAGGCGTCACCGGAAGGTGTGCCTGTCCCAGCGGAGTTTGTTGCCGAGACCCTGTAGGTATAGGTGGTGCTGGGCTGGAGCCCCGTGTCAGAGTATGCCGTTGCAGTGCTGCCTGTGTTGGTAACCGTGGACCACGTAGACCCACCGTCAAGCGACCTCTCTATCTTGTAGCCTGTGACTGGCGAGCCGCCGTTGTTGGAGGGGGCGGTCCATGAAAGGTTGACCTGTGTTGAGGACGTCGAAGTTGCGCTCAGGCCTGTCGGGGATCCGGGAGCGGAGGCCGTGCCGACTTGTACGGGATCTGACTTGATCTCTAGCGCAATGTCGTCCCACTGGTCGCCGCTGCTTGCAGTCCAGCTGCATGACGCGCTGCCTGGTGACGGCTCTATTGCCGAGCTTGATGCGCCCGTGATGGCGCCTGGGATGTTCGAGTCCCACTGCTGGGTGCAAGTCGGGTTTGAAAGTGTGACTCCGCCGTAGATTGCAGGCAGGTCAAGGACAAAGCTGTTGGGATATGCGGTAGTAATCGAGATCGAGGGGCTTCCTGCGGCGGTGTTGTGGTTTGACGCGGTGGTGGGAACTGGGTTGGACTGGTCCACTCCGGAAAAGGCGTAGGCCCCAACCACGGCCGAGGTCTTGCCTGCCATGGACACCACAACGTCTCCTGTACCCGAGGGGTTCTTGAGATACCAGAATTCCGCGTCGTTGTTGTAAAATGAGGACGCGGCCTGCGTGAGGGGTACCCCGCCAAAGGTAACGGAGGCAACATTGTTGCTGTTTGCGCTGATGCCTACAACAAGGAGGCGGTCCGTGCCGTTGCCCGCCGCAAATCCGGGAAGCGTAACCTGGAAGGGAGAGGATGATACCGTGGCCGATGTTGACGCAACCTTGTTGAGGGATATGCCACCAGTCGTGCTTGTGGATCCTCCCGTTGTTGCCTGTGCAGTGTTGGAGGGAGTGCTCGTGCCTGCTGAGTTTATGGCCGAGACACGGTAGGTATAGGTGGTACCGGATTGCAGGCCAGAATCAGAGTAAGACGTAGCTGCAGAGGCAGTGTTTGCCACGAGGGTGGACCATGTCGACCCACCGTCAAGCGACCTCTCTATCTTGTACCCTGTGACTGGCGAGCCGCCGTTGTTGGAGGGGGCTGTCCATGAAAGGTTGATCTGCGACGCTGAAACCGCGCTTGCCGCAAGGCCGGTGGGGGGCTGCGGTGCGCTGCTGCTGCCGGTGGAATAGAATGCCGAGAGGACAGTGTTGGTGGAAATCGATATCTGCCTTGCGGGATTGGTGCTGCCGTTGTCCCAGTGGTTGAATACGGTATTTTGGTAGTCGTTTGCATAAACTGTATACTGCTGGCCGGACGTCAGTGAGAAATTAGCGGGTGAATAGCCTGTTGCCAAGTCCTTGCCGGTAGAGTCCTGAATCTCGATGTAGACACCTGTAATCTCGTTTCCTGAGAGGTCATAGGTATCCACGGTAAGGTTGACCGAGTTAGGACCTGTGGCAGTGCCACTTTTGGCCGATGGCTTGTGCGGGTCAAAGAAGAAGGACATGGCCACCCCGTTAACCGAGGTGCTGATGGTGCCGTTGCCGAAGACCTTGACACCTGCAACGGTGGTAGAGGCGTTGACCGAAATCGTGTCGTTGGGCAATGGGAGGCCCAGGCTTCCTGTAGAGGTCGTGCCGCCGGTTGAAGTAAGGTTGGAAGAAGTGGTAGATGTAGTGTTGTTAATGGATGTCGTGTTCAGCGCTATCTGGGCAAAGGAGGAATTTACTGCGGGAACAAACAGGAGCGAAAGGACAATTCCTACGCTAAGTAGTGTGCGGTTCGTCAACGCCATGCCAAACGATCAATATTAGTAAAATCATTACATATCTGAATATGCGTAAAATCTTACCTAAAAACAAACCATAATGATCTTAGTCAAAATGATTTCAGACCGTCCTCCCAGGCCCAGGTAATTCCTTTGAAATATTTTCCAGCTAGCCTGTGACGCTTCCTATCTTTGTTGCCCACGTCTTTCCAAGTGCGGCGTAATCCAAGGTTCCTGAACCGTATTCACCAGCCACCCACACCTTTGTCGGGTCGCTCGGGTCTGTCCCGGCTCCAAAGTAGTCGCCATATCTGCAACCGGAGGTGCTGATGCAGCCGAGAAGTAGGGTTACGGGACCGTTCCCCTGCTGGAGCGCCGTCGGAGTTTCTACAGAGCCTGCCTGATCAGTTGAGGCCTGAGTAGTAACCTCGATACCGGGATAATCACTCGAAGATGAAAGCCCGTACACCATGACGAGATCGCCGTTTGCTGTCTGGCTTATGGCAGGGTAGAAGAGATACTTGCCTGCAATGCCGAAATCAAAATCCTGCATCACGGTCATTTGACCGGGCGTGGTGTTGTTTCCCGTACCAATCTTTACAAGGTGGAGGCATGATCTAGTGTAAGAGTCCCCTGAAGGAGTGCATGCGTTGTTGTGTGCAAGCCAGATTGTTCCGTTCGACCAAAACGCATCCTGCACACGCGAGTCTCCAGTATCAAGTGCCAATATCGTCCCCGGCTGGGTGGCGCTGGGAGGATCCGAAATGGATGATACTGGAAGCCTTGTTATCGAGACAGAAACGGGGTTTGGCGGGACTCCGTTTACCGAAAAGACCGCTATTATCGATCCTGCGACCCTGTTGGCAGTGCTTACCATGTATCCAGTCTCGGTGCTTGTAAGGGAGCGCACGGGGTGGATGGAGAAGAAACTGGTTGATGTCTTGCTCACGAAGCTTGCAGGCGAGCAGGCCATCATGTCGGACTTGTTCAAGACCCAGTACTGCGTGTGCAGGAATTGCTGTGTAAACGAGCTAAAGACGTTTGCGGAAACTATGATCTTGTCGTCACTAGAGCCGATTATTGGCTGGTCTAGAATGGTATACCTTGGCCCCCTCACGGTGTAGACGCAAAAACCTCCTGTTGCATCGCTGGTGTCGGAAACCCCCACCTTTACGGTGCTTGCCGTGACATCGGTTATTGAGGTGACCCATCTTCCTCCCGACGAGTCATAGAAAACCTTCGGGTCTGAGATAAAATCAGTGCCTGTCCCAAAAAAGGTGGCAAGGTCAAACGGGGGACCCTGCGGCGTTCCGTCCTTTGCCCAAGCCTCTCCTTCCAAGTTTACCATCTCCATTATATTCAACGGCCCTGCTGCCACCTGGACATCTGGCGGGGTTACGTTATCATATCCAATGCCCTCTATCGTTGTGCTTGTTTCCACATTCTGCCCGGCATTTACCCTTGCGAGGACTTGCGGCGACTCGAGGGCCTTGACTCCTGCCGCAGTGTGAATCCTGTAGATTGGCACGCTCCTTTCCTTTTGGTTTACTGGCGCACGGGCCAGTTCCTTTATGGTAACCTTGTGGTCAGGCGCAATTTTTCCCTGCTCATCCCAGTACGACTTTCCATATGCGGGTGTGACATGCATGATAGGCAGGGCCTGCGTCATCAGCAACAACGAAGAAATCAAGACAAATGAGATTTGGGGGGTTTTTTTGTACAGTACAAGGAGATTGATTCCTGAGGCTTTAAACTGCGCTCACTGTAGGGGCAAGTGAAACTTTTCCGTAGTGCCACTCCATTCTATTTTATACCCAAGTTTAAAGTGAATACACGCCCCTAGGTACAGTACTCAAGGCATGTCAAAATGGAGGCCGTCCCAATTTCTAATCTCGCAATTGCTGCACTTCTTCGCAGGTACTGCCTTCGTTTTTGCCTCGGTTGCCCTCCACTATCCTTGGTATTACGGGGCCGTCATTATTCTGGTGATTTCAGGCGCAAAGGAGGTCACCTTTGACAGGTGGGTTGAGGGAGACAGCTATCGGGACGGTCTTATCGACTGGCTGTTTTATGCCCTGGGATGCCTTGTGGCGGCTGCCGTGATCGCCTTTTTCTAGGCACTAGCCCTTGCGGCCTTTATTTCAGGGTGCTTCCGACCAGGATGCCGTTGGCAAAGTAATCCCCAGTGGGACTGTCAGGAAGCAAGTCATATGTGAATTCATATTGGTACGGAACAAGATTTGATGATACTACGGTGGACCCGTCATATTTCTGGCCATTCTTGAGGGCGGCAACAGTCCCGCCGTCATACGTGGGATGGTTTGGAGAGGCGAAAAGCTCCCTTCCGTCTGCGAGCTTAAGGTCAATCACTCTGTGAGTCGTTCCTACAAAGGTGTGGTGAACCTCCAAGACCTTTGACCTGATTACGTTTCCGTCCGAGTCAGTTGACCAAACGGACATCCCGACCGTGACATTCCTTATGTTTACCTCGCCGTTCGGGGTACTGATAAGGGAATTGGCGGACAGGCAGATGGGGCAGCCTCCGGGGCGCGGGGTGGTGGGCTTGCCCATTGTAACGGTGATGGAGTCGGGAAAGTTGATCGAGGTAATTACTAGTGGCGCAGACCCTTCGCAGGTCGGGTTGAGGGTGTCACCGACGTGCATGGTGGTGAAGACCCCGGGGCCGGGGTGCTGTATTGGAAAGGGATTGTTGTAATAGCCTGTGACGTTGTCGGCATTTATTGAGGAGATGGTAAATACGCCTACCCTATCGCCGGACCTGAACTTGGCAACATTTGTCAGGGCAAACGGGTTATGCTCTGCAACAATGTTGCCCCACCCGCGCGCTACGAGTTTTTGCGCTGTATCGGGAGTCACACACGCGGGAGAATTGTCGTGGGAATTTTGTACGAGTACAAGGCCTTGGGCACAAGTGACATCCTGGGGAGGAATTCCAGCCCTTGTCTGTTGCAGGGGCGTGTTCAGGGACAGGGGGTGGATGGTAGTGGAATTGTAAATGGCGCCTGCGGGGACGGCAGTCCCGTTAACAAAACCTGACATTTCCTGGCTTGCATATGAGGCATGCATGCAAAAAATGGTGGCCAGTAACAGTAGTACTGGAAAAAATGCCTTGCACGATAATGGCATCGGAGCTTGCTCGCCGTTCAAACTCAAAAGTGTTTGGATCAAATTATTCTTTCCAAAACATTACGAATTTTCTCAGCATTTCCAATTTTTGGCAATCTTTCCTCCTTTTGGAAAATCGATCAATTAAGAAAATTGTTTCAGAAGATTAGCCGGGAATCGAGAGGCCCTTCCTTAAAAGATCCATGACCTGTCCCAGGCCGTTAATGTTTCCAAGACCATAGGCAATTATCTTCTCAAGCATCTGCTGCTGGACGATGCCCGAGGATGTTTTTATCGTGGAACGCAGCCAGCTCCTTGTCTTGCCGTCTGCAAGTTTCTGCGCTATTCTTTCCGCATTTTCAGGGCTAGATAAAAGGTCCAGGACTGGTTTTAGCATCCTTTTTGTATAAATGACGCCGTCCACGGTGATGAAGTAAAAATCCGACAACTCTGAATCCGCCTGAGCGGCATTTTTCAGGGCTGGCTGGCCCCTTCTGATGAGTCCCATCCTTTCAAGTTTGCCCAGCCCCTCGATCACATCCCTTTTTTGAAAGCCATCTGTCATCGCGGTAATGCAGCAGGCCTTGAGGACGTTCATTCCGCTTATCCCGCCCTCCGAATTATGCAGGTGCAAAAGTGCCCACTTTTGGAAGGGTGAAAGTACCTGTGGTGGATCTGCCGCCTTCAAGGATGCGGTATGTTACCCCTCTAAACTAATAACGGTGATCATTTGTACCGTATTAACCTCTGGTCTTATCGTGGCGGATCCGCGGGTTAAATGCCGCGGGGATTTTCTTGCCACCGCAAAACAATCATTTCATTCTGGAGGGAAGACTTATTGTTCTTCCAGCCACCATGAAATTCCCTCGTCCAAAATGATGTATGGTGCTTGGGTATGTTCTATGCGGAGCCGCCCAAGCCTTGACCACCTCTAGGATGAAGATGTTGTATTTTTCTACCATTGTGGTGTCTATCACCTTGCACTCTAGGCTTGCATAACACTCGTCAATCAGCGGAGCCTTCACCTCTGAGGCAGGAACGGGGGTGAGGCAGAATTTCTTGAACTTGTCGGTCTTGCTTCCGGAGGTGTTCCCGCATCCAACGACCTTTCTTGCCATGTTGACGGTGGGAATGTTGATTACGCATTCCCTTGTCCTTCTCAGCGTTTCGAAGGTATAGTCGCGGTTTGAGATAACGCAGGCAACAATGGGGGGCTCAAAATCCACCATCATGTGCCATGACATCGTCATCACGTTTGCCCCTTTCAGCCCCGCCGTCGTGAGCATTACAACCGGTCCGGGCTCGAGGAGGCGGTAGACCCGAGATAGTGGCAGGTTTCTTTTTTTCATGGGGGTGTTTGCCTAACGGGTAGCTTGTTCTCTACGGGCTTTTAAGGCTAGTCGTAGTCTGCCAAGAACCAGCGGTGATTTAGACATCCAGGGGTTTGCCAGACCCGGAAAATGCTAGTCTTGCAAGATACAGTATCACAATTCCAATCAGCAAGGGAGGGGCAGCAAATGAAAATTCTGGAACGGGCATCGAAAGGCGCAGGCTAGACACGGTGTCCGAATTGTGTATGGTCGTGAACACCTCGTCATCTTGAGGATCATAAACTGCCCCAAACGGGATCTTGCCAATATCCGCTGTCTCGACCACCATGTTTGACTTGTCTGAGATCACTGAAATAGTGTCAGAATTGTATCTTGTCACAAGCATCTCGCCTGCGGGGCCTGGTGCAATGTAGTAGGGATTGTTTCCAACCTGGATTGCGGCAACCGTCTTGCCCGTGCTGGCCGAGATGGCCGATACTGAGGAATTTGTCCCGGTTACAAATACCTCGTCCATCACCGGGTCATAGGCAATCCCGAAGGGATACCCGCCTGCCTTGAATGTGGCAACCACAGCATCAGTCTTGTCGGAGATTGCCGATATTGTAGAATCCGAGCTTGTTACAAACACCTCGTCCGTTTGGGGATCATACGCCATCTCAAAGGGAATCCCCCTGACTTGGACTGAGGCAATTACCATGTCAGTACTATCTGATATCACTGATACCGTTCCTGACTTTTCGTTGGCAACAAACACCTCCCCCCTCCTAGAGTCGTATGCTATGCCATGTGGTCCTGACCCGACGGAAACCGTATCTATGACAGTGTTGTTCTGGTCGGATATCACCGAGACGGAGTCGGAAAGAAGGTTTGCGACAAATAGTTCTCCTTTTCCCTGATCATATGCAATGCCATGGGGAGCCGTACCCACCGCTATTGTGCCCAAGACCGTGTCATTGTTAACGGATATGACTGAGACGGTGTTGGACTCTGCGTTTGTAACAAACACCTCTCCCTTTCCCAAGTCATAGGCTATGCCGTAGGGGATTTTTCCGACCGTGGTCGATGAAGCCTCGGGTTCTGCGTTCGCGACGGGGATGAAAAGAGGGAATAACATTAAGAGAAACAACGCCAACTCCATTTTTTTTGGGTTAGCAAAGTTGGACATCTCGCCTAAGCTGCCTGCTTTCCCTGCAACCATTACCTTCGATTGGGTTTTCGTTTTGGCTCGGCAGGGGGCGTCTTTTTTTTGTCAAGATACCTGACTGCAAATCCTGCAATGAAAAGCACCCAGCCAAAGATGACCACGGTACCCATAAAGCCCTTCAAACTTTGAAACTCTGGGGAGCCTGACATCGTAGAGGAGATTATCCAGTTTGCAACCTGCATGGAAAGTCCGGCTATCATAATTATTGTGCCGCGCTGCATGCCGTCCTATGTTTGTGTTGACCTTAAAGGTTGTCCTTCCCTGAATTATGACCTCGTCAAAGGGACATGCACTTGCTGGCAACTCTAGAACTTCTTTTTTGTCTGAAAAGGGATCAATTCCCTGAGAGAATACTAGCCTTGAGTTTTGTACTTTGATTGAGAGCCCCTCAACCTGAAGAAATAGGGATTTCAATTCTTACCTTTTAGAGTCATTCTGGCCCCGCCATCATAGTTCCATTTAGTGCATCAACGAAAAACAACTTTTCATGAAAAGAATTTCGCATTGACAGTCCTTTGATATCTATTTGCCAGTACAGTTGATTATCGCTAACATCAGGAGTTGAAAGAGGTACTACTTGAGGATATATTCCAGCAGACAAAGTTATGGGATCTATAACAAAGGCATTGTGAGTATACAAATGAGCTTGTAATAGTTCAGCCTCAGTCGTCTCGTTAGCAAGTTCTTGCGGTGAAAAATGGGCATAGTTGAAAACTATAGCAATGGCCCGCTCTTTAGAAATTATGTGAGGGTGGAGATTTCGTTGGGATGTGAAATAATTATGGCCAATTAATAGCGCAAAAATTATTCCTATTGAGAAAAGTCCAATGGTTAGTACCGTTATCTTCTTCACAAGATCTTACTTGATATTATTAATCTAAAGGTTTACGAGAAGCGTCAGATTTTCATGCCTATTTTGGGACGTTCTATTTTTACTGTGGCTCTATTGTGGCAGGGGGCTTGCTTGATATGACATAGCTGACCCAGGCCACGTCCTCAACCTCATTGGTTATCCTATTGCTCATCTTCTCTAGTATGTCGCTAGGCACCCTTGTCCAGTCTGCAGTCATGGCATCGATAGAGTCTACTATCCTTACGAGAACGACATGACCGTACTTGCGCTCATCGCCGACCACTCCAACTGCCCTGTCGTCCCCTACTGCAGCAAACGCCTGCCATACCTTGTCATACCATCCTGCCGCTGCCAGCTCATCCTCGACTATCTTGCTTGCCTCCTTGCATACCTGCAGCTTCGCCCTTGTCACCTCTCCCATTATCCTGACCGCAAGGCCAGGGCCGGGAAACGGGTGACGGAAGAGAAGCTTGTCTGGGACTCCTAGGATCTTGCCCACTTTTCTAACCTCGTCCTTGTAGAGGAACCTGAGGGGTTCGAGCACCTTGAGGTTGAGCCAGTCGGGTAGTCCGCCTACGTTGTGGTGGGTCTTGATGACTGCCGCGGGCCCCTTTGAAACGCCGCTCTCGATGACATCCGGGTAAAGCGTTCCCTGTGCAAGCCACTTGAACGGGCCGTTTTTTTCGGCAAACTCTGTGAAAACCTTGACGAATTCTTCCCCAACTATCTTTCGTTTTTTCTCGGGGTCGTTGACTCCCTTGAGCCTTTCAAGAAACCTCTCCTTTGCGTTTATCGCCGTAAAATCCATCCCGAAATTATTCGTAAACATTTCCTCCACCTCGCGTTCCTCGTCAAGTCGCAGTAGCCCGTTGTCTACGAATACGCACTTGAGCCTTCTTCCTATGGCCTTGGAGATTAGCAGTGCGGCGACGGTGGAATCCACCCCGCCGCTGATGCCGCATAGGACGTTTCCATCAATCTTGGAAAGCTGTGAAACTGTATCATCGACAAAGTTCTCAAGGGTCCAGTCCTGCTTGGCCTTGCATATGTTCAGGACAAAGTTCTTGAGTACCTGTATTCCGTTTTCTGTGTGTACCACCTCCGGGTGGAACTGTATCCCATAGATGAGCCTCTGCCTGTTCGCAATCGCGGCCGCAAAGGAACTATCCGTATGTCCTATTACCTCAAACCCCTTCGGGAGGCTATCTGCCGCATCGCCGTGAGACATCCAAGCCCTTGTAGAAGTGCCCATGCCCGAAAGCAGGTCGGACCCATTGTCTATCCTCAGGGTGGACGAGCCATATTCCTTGTGTGCGCGCCTGACCTTCCCCCCAAAATTATTTACGATTAGCTGGTGCCCGTAGCATATCCCGAGCACCGGCAACCCCATCTCAAAAATCTTGGGTGATGGCTGGGGCGAGTCCTTGTTGTATACGCTGGCTGGCCCCCCCGAAAAAACAATGCCTTTTGGTTCCATCTTCCTGAGCTCTTCGGGCGAGATGTCAAAAGGGACAAGCTCGGCATATACTGAAAACTCCCTTATCCTCCTGCATATGAGGTGGCTATACTGCGACCCAAAGTCTAAAACAATTATCTTGTCCATCTGTTCACTTTCTCGAGTTTTCCATCATGCGCGCAAAGGACCAGGTCGCGGTATTGATTATTTCGTTCACCCTCTCCTTTTGCCTGTAGTTCCTGATTAGTATCTCCCTTATCCTGCCGCCGTCCTTGTTTACCATGCAGCTTATTGCAGAGTTTGGCGGGATCTTGCCGCTCTTGATGTCCGTCCCGTCCTGGCTCTCCATGGCACCTATTATGCGTCCTAGAAAGAAGGACTTGAACGGCTGCATCTCTATGTCAAGCTGGATCCCCTCTGCGGGGATTATCACAAGCTCGTTCTCTGTTATGTGGGCATTAGCTATAACCTGGTTATCGGGAGTCTTCATCGGGATTACCGTTGCAGGGTCCTGCATGGCTGGCTGCTGGATCTTGCTTGCTTGGGCTGGCGACGACGCAAGGTGAGATGCCTTGCTGAAGCTTGATTGCTTGACAAGAGAGTCGAGAATCCTGAGATTCTGGGTAAGCCTTTCAACCTCCCTCTGCCGCTTTTCGATCTCTTCGGCGATCCACTCGCGCAGCTCTAGGATGTCGCGAATTTCCTCTTCCGAATGAAAGTCCATGTTTTTTCTACTTGCGGACGCATAATAAATATTAAAAAAACCAGTTGTTGATCCGAGCATCGCGTTTGTTACAGGCTCCAAGGCATGTGGAACGCGAGTCCTGCCGCCGCCCCTCTAGTGGCTGCCTGCAAATTCGGAAAGCGTGCTCTGGTCCCTGTCCTTCCACGTAACATGTTCAAGCCCGAGGCACGCCCGCATCTTGTTTGCCGTGACTGGCGCAAATCCCTCAAAGTGGTTGTTTGCCATCACTATTGCAAGCGAGACTCCCTTGCCCGCTTCTGCCAGCCTCTCTGCCCATTTCTGTACGAGGGCAGTCCTGTCTAGGTGCATCCGGCCAAACTGGCTTTCTGGGATGGACCTGTCCCCGATCAGCCTCAGGTAGACAAAGTCTGCCGTCACGGGCGCGGGGTTTGCAACCCCGTCCACCTCGTTCCACACAAGGGACATGTTTCTTTCCGAGAGAAACCTGTACGAGTCTTCGCCAAACCATGACGGGTGCCTTCCCTCTACCGCATACCTGAATGTTTCCGGCAGGTGGCCTGACATCTTTTCAAGTTGCACCCTTGCCTCTGGGAATGAAAGAGATGGGGGAAGCTGGATGACTAGGATTTTCATCTTTTGACCCAGCGGCCTGATGGCGTTGAGGAACTGATCAAGGTACGGGCCCGGCCTGAGCCTGTTCTCATGCGTTATGACCCGGGGGAACTTGGCAGTGAAGACAAAACCGTCAGGCGTGTCGGCATGCCATTTGGCTGCCATGGACTGGGTGGGGATCCTGTAAAATGTCGAATTGATCTCGGTGATGTCAAAGGACTTTGCGTAATGCTTGAGGTAGTCTTTTGGATCCATGGTGGCAGGATAGAAGGGGCCATTCCAACCGCCGAAGCTCCAGCCGGTGCATCCAACTCTTACCTCCAACAACCTCCACACTGCCTATGGAAATAATAAGAATGGCAAGGCGCTTACCTGCGCGCCTCCATTCCCACCGGGACCAGCCCTTCAAGGTCCTCGTAGCGTATCTTCTCAAACCCCTCTAGCGGAACCGAGGTTGTATAGAACCGCGCGCCTCCACGCGAGGCCAGCCACTCCAGCAGTGACTTGGCCCTGGCAAGTTTTGCGACCTTGATCTTCCTGTCATACCTCCCCTCCTTTGAGTATCTGCCGATTTTTTTTCCGAAATCCATTCCGAAGAGTACGATGTTTTCTGCCCCGAAATACCTTGCAAGAAAGACGCACCTGTCGCCGTCGGTAAAGCCCCCGAAGTTCCGTATCTTGCCAAACGGCTTGCCCTCGGTGGTACCGATGCAGTTCCTGAAAAGTAGCGCTGCCGGAAGAATGCCCATGTTGTCGGCATGGGAATGCACCACCATCAGGGCGCCCATCATGGAGGCCTTTCTAAGGGCCTCGAGGTTCCCGTCAAGGTCTGTGACCACAATATCGGGTTTTATGCCGCCTTCTAGCAGGGCCTTGGCGGCGCCGTCTGCCACAATCTTTGTAACGCCCCTGAACCGGCGCAGTAATCCAATCGATCCTGGCAGTGAGGGTCCTGCCCCAATCACAAATACGGTCCTTCCCTCAATTTTTTGTTGGAGGCTGTGCAGCGGCTCCTTTGAGGGAAGGAGCGAGTTTAACAGCCTTGCAGCGTCTTCATCGCCCTTTCTGCTAAAACCAAAGTCTCGCAGTATCTCGCCATATTTGCGGTCCCACCCGTCCAATCTCATAGGTCTAAATGGGATTGACCTGTGATTAAACCATATGAGCAGGCTCGGGCCCGTGCGCGTCGGGGGTTCAAATCCCGCAAGAATTATGGGCATAATCAACGCAAGCCCGGAATCCTTCTACAAAAAGTCTGTTCATACGGAACGCGGCGATCTTGCAAGGGTGGCAAAGGCGATGGAGGAGGACGGCGCAGACATTATCGATGTAGGGGGGATGTCCACTGCCCCGTATCTCAGGACGCTTGTACCGGAAACGAAGGAGATTGAGCGCGTCACGAAGGCAATATCTGCTGTACGGAGGGCCACCAACCTTCCAGTCTCTGTTGACACGTGTAGGGCGGGCGTTGCAAGGGCTGCGCTCGAACATGGCGCCGAGATAATCAATGATGTCACAGGTCTCCAGTTTGACGATGGCATGCAAAAAGTGCTTGGCGAATACCTTCCCTCGGTCGTGGTTTGTGCATACAGCAGATCCCGGGTGTCTGGAAACCATGCGGCCGCGGCAAGGAAACTCCTCCGGCAAAGCATCTCTATTGCCAGGAAATCAGGGATACCAAAGGACAGGATAGCGGTGGATCCCGCAATTGGTTTTTTCAGGAAAAAGGCGGAGGGAATATTTTCCACACGAATTAGGTCCGACTGGCTCCAGCGTGATGTTGACATCTTGCGAAACCTGGAGGAGATAAAGATCGGTTATCCAATCCTTGTCTCCGTCTCAAGAAAATCTTTCATTGGAAAAATTCTCGGCGAAGAAGATCCAGACAGGAGGCTCGCAGGCTCGCTTGCGGCAGAAACATTTGCGGTATTGAACGGTGCAGACATAATTCGGACCCACAACGTCAGGGCAACTGCAGATGTTGTAAAAATTGCACAGAAGCTCCAAAGCCCCAAGAAAGGCTTATAACAGATTGCAAATCTAATCAAGAAGGTTTCATTGGATATCAGGGAAGGACTAACTTTCGACGACGTGCTCCTTGTTCCCAAACGCTCCAACATTGTTACTAGATCTCAAACCAACCTGCAGACAAAACTTTCACGAAACATTACTCTTAACATACCGGTCATAAGTGCCAACATGGATACCGTCACAGAATCTGCCATGGCAGTTGCCATGGCACGCGAGGGAGGCATTGGAATAATCCACAGGTTTCTTACCATTTCCGAACAGGTAACAGAGGTGCTCAAAGTCAAGCGATCCGGAAGCATCCTAATAGAGAACCCCTACACAATTGGCCCGAACCAGACCATCCGAGAGGCGCTCGACAACATGCGCGAGAAGGGAGTTTCGGGGCTGCTTGTGACTGACGCAACTGGCAAGCTCGTGGGCATACTTACAAGAAGGGACATCGTGATGCTCGAGCCTGCTGACGAGAAGAAACTCGTAAGCGAAGTCATGACAAGCGACGTAATCACCGCCAAGGCGGGAGTAGGCATATCTGAGGCACGAGATCTCCTGCGCGAGAACTGCATCGAGAAACTTCCCCTGCTTGACGAGCGGGGAAACGTCAAGGGGCTGATAACAAGCAAGGACATAATCAATGCGGGCAATTTTCCCTCTGCGTCAAAGGACAAGAAGGGAAGGCCTCTGGTAGGTGCCGCCGTCGGCGTAAAGGGCGACTTTATGGAAAGGACTGAGGCCCTGCTAGATGCAGGAACCGATGTCATTGTCGTCGATATCGCACACGGGCACAGCGACAACGCAATTAACACTGTAAGGCTGATCAAAAAGGCGTTTCCTAACTGCGAACTCATCGCAGGAAACGTGGCTACAGCGCATGGCGCGGAAGACCTGATAAAGGCAGGCGTCGACGCAGTCAAGGTGGGGGTTGGATCCGGGTCCATATGCATCACGAGGGTTATCACGGGGTCCGGCGTCCCACAGCTTACCGCCGTCGTGGACTGCGCCGAGGTGGGCAAGAAGTATGACATACCGATAATCTCCGACGGGGGAGTGAGAAACTCGGGCGATGCCACCAAGGCCCTCGCTGCGGGCGCCTCGACCGTGATGGTGGGCAGCCTGCTTGGCGGCACTGACGAGAGCCCGGGATCCTATGTGATGAAAAACGGAAAGAGGTACAAGATTTACCGCGGCATGGCCTCGTTCTATGCGGCACTCGGGAGAAAGTCAAAGGAAACCGGAACTGCAGCCATGAGCGAGGATCTCAATGACTACGTGGCCGAGGGGGTGGAGGCGATGGTCCCATACAAGGGGACGGTGGTAGATATAGTAAAGCAGCTCACCGGGGGGATTCGCTCGGGCCTAAGCTACTGCGGCGCGAACACAATTCCTCAGATGCAGCAGAACGCGGAGTTCATAAAGATGTCAACGGCGGGGTATGCTGAAAGCCAGCCACATGACGTCGAACTTATGTGATTAATTTTTAAATGTGTGTTTCCTAGCTCCGTCTAGTGCTAACCAAAAAGACTGCGATTGGAATTGGCATAGGATCCCTTGCAATAGCGCTCGGATCATTCTTTCTGGTGCAGTCCCTAATTTCAAACGTCAATGTTGTAAGCGATACGGTGGACATGGGAAAGAGCGATATCTTCCAGTTTGAGGCACAGAAACACTTTCATGAATTCCTCAATGTTACTGGAGAATCATTCCATGTCAACCTGAAGACCCCGGGGGATGGAATCCAGGTGAACCAGGACTTTCAGAATAACACTAGCTTTGACTGGTACAGTCTTACAGACGGTAAACACTTTATCAACGTGACAAACACGGGCGGGTCGGTGCTGCATGTCACGGGACAACTGCAGGCGGTGCAGAGCCCGCTGATATTCATGTCGCACCTCTTGGTGATCTCATCGGGAGTCCTGATAATCGGCTTTAGCGCTGCATTCTCAATCCGAAAGCCAAGGGGCTTCTAGGTAAGCTCCGCCCTGGGATACGAGCCGAGTATCTTGAGAAATATCGTGTTGGGCTTAATCTTTTCAAGCGCGTCTGCAATGTTCGGGTCGCCCTGGTTTCCCTCAAGGTCTACGTAAAAGTTGTATTCCCACGGCGTGGCCTTTGTGGGCCGTGACTCTATTTTGGTAAGGTTGATCTTGTTTGAATGGAATTTTTCAAGCACGTCGAAGAGGGCCCCTGGGACATGCTTGATTGAAAATATTATCGAGGTCTTGTCCCTCTGGGACTTTGCGCGTCTCTCTTTTGATAGCACGAGGAACCTGGTGTAGTTGCTTGCGTTGTCCTCGATTCCTTCCTTTATCACCGGGACCTTGTATATCTCGGCCGCCCTCCTGCTTGCTATGCATGCAATGTTGTCCTTCTTCAGCTCGAGCAGAATCTTCACGCTGCCTGCCGTATCATAAGTCGGTACAGGCTTGAGGTGTCGGTCCTGGATGAATTTCCGGCACTGGCCAAGGGCCTGTGGGTGGGAGTATACCGTGTCAATCTTGTCCATGCCGTCAAACCCTATGAGGCAGTGCCTTATCCTGTGGTAAATCTCGCCTGTCACAATGAGCTTGGTTGTAAGCAGGAGGTCATAGCTCTCCCCGACACTCCCCTCAAGCGAGTTCTCGACCGGCAGGATGGAATAGTCGGTGGTTCCCTCCTCGGTCGATTCGAGGGCGTCGTGGAAGGTGGGATATGGTACCGTTTCAATCGGATCCTTGAAGAATGTCATTGCAGCGGACTCGCTGTAGGCCCCGCGCTCGCCTTGAAATGCCACTTTGAGCATGTTCTTAATTGGAAGTGAATTTTATAAAATCGCTGTTTCCGAACTTTAGGGACAGCTTCCTTTCCTCGATATACCCGCAGTCAACGCACTTTACGTTGCTGCCCATGGGAACTACGGCCCCGGCGCACCTGTTGCATTTGGTGAAGAGCACCCCCAGGTCAGGCTCGTTGATTACTGCGTGAATGACGCCGTTTAGCAGGCTGATAACCTTGGCAGTCGCAATGTCTCCAACCCTTACCATGATCCTCTTCTTGGCTCCCTTTGCCTGGCAGATTACCTCGAGGCCTGCCTCGGTTGGCCTTCCTTCGACATACATTACGTTTATCGCGAACATGTTGTTCATGAGGGCGGAAACGTTTCCCACAATGATGTTGCCGGGCCTTGGCACGACGAGCCTCTTGCTCTCGTTTATCTTTGCTATGCGGTTTGCCTTGTCAAATTCCGCTGTCCCGACCACGAGTGATCTTATGGACTGGCCGTCATCAAATGTGTTCTTGCCCGTTTCAAACTCCTCGATTATCGCAATCTTGTCGCCTGGAATGGCTGGGTTGGTTGACAACGAGTCAACTGAGGTTCTGGTGATTATAATCGTTTATGGCTGTGCCGGCCTCATCGTGCCCGGGTACTTCCTAGAGCCAGTGCTGGATCTGGAATATCCCCTCGGGGTTTTCCTTTCTTAGGATCCTAACAAGTGCATTGGCCTGGGGGGTCGACAGCACCGGTTTGTGGAACTGGTTGTCGGTCGATATCCTAGGACAGGCCACCTGGATGAAGGCATCAACATCCTTCAGGTTTCTCAGCTTGTCGTCTGTTATGTCGGTGAGCGCAAACAGCTGGACCTTTTTTCCCAGGCCCTCAAGCTCCCTCTTGAACTTGAGCGCGGCCATCTTTGAAAACTGGCCCTCCTTCAAGCCTACTACTATCCCGAAGCACTCGGCCTCGGCTGCCTTGTAAACTGCAAGTATGGATTTTTTCTGGAGGGTCTGGGCAAACTCCGTAACGTCCCTTATCTCGTTAAAGTATGGATCAAGTACAAATGTAGGCCTGTTCGTTGATAGCGCCACGCCCGCAGCGTGGAAGTTGCTCTGCCCCATGAAGATGTTCGCGTCTACGCGGTCCCTTGTCTCCATTACTGGATAAAACTCGCAGCCAAAGACCTGGCCGTCATTCAGCTGCCCCTTTCCCCTGCCAACCACCACCCGAACGCCCCCGTTTTCTAGGACCGACCTGACCCTGTCCACCTCGTGAAGGTGCTGGCTGTCGGTAACAAGCGAAACCGTCCTTCCGGAAAACTCCCTGGAACACTTTTCGGCCACGCTTTCAAAGGAGATGTTGTCAAATGCGTCCACTAGAACCACGCCGTTTCCAAAACTTGTGGAGTTGATTGTGTGTCCTATGTGGAAGAGGATCTCCGCGCCGAGGACCTTTGCACCGTTCGTATTCATGTCGCAGGTCCCAAAACAACTGTCTGCAAGAACGTAGGCCGGTATGCCGAACATTTCCATAATCCTGGATGCCGTTTCCTGAATCTTTGGAAGTATGCCGTCGGGGCCGTTCAAAGCCACGGAGACCGGCTTTCTACTCTCGATCTCCTCGAAGATCCTTTTCTCATCTATTACTATCAAACGCTATCTGAGATTGTTTTTTTAATTTAAACCAAACGACCCTCACAATATTTAATATGATATCAAATCAAGAGCAGGTGATGCCGATAGCATTCGTCCTTCTAAATGCGGAGCTTGGAAAGGAGAACGAACTGCTAAACCAGGTGAGGGCCATCGAGCACGTCAAGTACGTGTATGTCCTTTACGGCGCATATGATCTGGTGGTAAAGATTGAGGCGCCGGACAGCGAGACTCTCAAGAAGACCATTTCAAGCCAGATAAGGCAACTCAAAAATGTCCGTTCCACGCTTACAATGACTGTAATAGAATGAAAAAGAGCATACTGCACATAGGCTTTGACGACACCGATTCGCGGAAGGGCATGTGTACCACCTTCCTTGCATTCAAAATCGTGGAGCACCTGCGCAAGAAACGAGTGCGGTTCGTGGACTACCCTTACCTCATCAGGTTCAACCCTAACATCCCGTGGAAGACGAGGGGAAACGGCGCCGTGGCCCTGAAGGTTCAGACGGCAAGGCCAGAACTTGTCAAGCGAAGCGTAATCAAATTTGTAAGGAAATACTCCGCAATCGGAGAGGGCGCCAATCCCGGCCTTGCGTTTTACGAAAGCGACAGGATCCCGGAGGAATTTGTCAAGTTCGGCAGGGCTGCCCTCCACACCCTTGTGAACCGGAATGAGGCCAAGAGGTTTGCGGCACGGAACCGGATTGAGACGTTCTACATGGGAAACGGGCAGGGCTTGGTGGGTGCGATAGGGGCGATAGGATACGCCTTCTATGATCATACGTTCGAGCTTATAACCTACAGGAACAGGTCCAACCTTGGCAAGAAGAGGATTATCCTCAAGGACAGCGTGAGGAGGATGCAGGAGGAAACATTCCCAAGGACTTTTAACAGCTACGACGACTCGAGGGGACGCATACTTATAGCTCCCCACGGGCCTGACCCGGTGCTTTTCGGGATCCGTGGCGAGGACGTGGGCTCGGTGGTAAGGGGCGCATCTCTTGTCAGGTCTGGGGAAAGGCTTTCCGGATACATGGTATTCAGGTCAAACCAGGGAACAGGAAGCCACCTGCAGAACGAACTTGACATGGGAAACCTCAGACCGTACTCCTCGGGATACGTGGAAGGGGAGGTTTCCAAGGAACCGGTAACGACAGAGGGCGGGCACGTCATGTTTTCAATTTCCAGGTCGGGGCGCGAGGCAAGGTGCGCAGTTTACAAGCCGACTGGGCTAGGGGCGGTGGCATCGCGGCTCATGAGGGGCGACGTCATAAGGGTTGGCGGAGGAGTAAGGAGGGCCTCGAAAACTCACGGCAGGACGATAAACGTGGAATTCATCTCCGTTTCCAAGCTTGCCAAGAGCACGGCACTTGCAAACCCGGTATGTGTCCGGTGCAACAAGCACATGAAATCAAAAGGAAGGGGTCAGGGATTCAAGTGCATCCGCTGCGGCGCCATTTCAACGGCCAAGGTGGAGAGGCCCGTGCCGCGCGCGATAGGCAAGCGACTCTACCTCCCTGTCCCGTCTGCGCATAGGCACCTGACAAGGCCCCTGCAGCGGATCAACAGGGTCAATGCAGAGGTGACATTTGACAGGTCTGCAAAATGGTTCCGTAATCTGAAGGGGTAGTGTCCCGACCCCTCACAATCTGGCTGCTGCGTGGCTGAATAACAAAATAAGGTAGCGGGGAGTAGATTTTCCGGAACCTAAGCTCCTTTTGAACTACTGACTTGCGGGTATCTCATCTGGATTGATTATGAGCCCGCCGGGATGACCTAGCCCCGTAGTCTGGCTTCCCCACCCCGCTAAGTGAAAAGGTGTTTCGGGGTGATATATACGCTTTATCTACTCTGAGAAATAATTAATAAGATTTCAAAGGTTTCAGACCCGTGGATAAAAAAACTAGAATACTGGCTATAGCTGCAGCAGTTGCCGCCTCCATAATAATCATCATGTCGCCCTCTAACCCAATTCTCATCCCGCCGCCAAACACAAGCCTCAACGGCACGGCCGCGGTACAAGTGGTTGCCACAAACCTGCAGGAGCCGTGGGCCATGACATTTGCCGACAACAAGATCTTCTTCACAGAAAAGGTGGGAAGGGTCAGGGTGATTGATAACGGGACCCTTGTGAATGACTCGGTGGCAGACCTGCACGTGGCAGACGTTACAGAGGCGGGGCTGCTTGGAATAGCAGCAGACCCGGATTTTGGCAAGAACCACTACCTCTACGTATACTATACCTACAAGGACGGTGACAACCTGTGGAACAAGGTCCTGAGGATGACGGTATACGACGACAAGATAGCCGATGCAACCACGATACTTGACAAAATACCGGGGGCGGAGTTTGACGATGGAGGGGTGATAAAGTTTGGTCCCGACAAGAAGCTTTACATCGGTACCGGAGACGCCACCAACCAGAACTCGACCCAGGATCTGAACTCTCTTGCCGGTAAGATTCTGAGGATAAACAGCGATGGCTCGTTTCCAAAGGACAATCCGTTTCCAGACTCTCCAGTTTATTCCTACGGGCACAGGAACCCGCAGGGACTGACATGGGACGACAAGGGAAACCTTTACGAGACGGAGGAGGGGCCGACAAGGAACGATGAGATAAACCTGATCAAACCAGGGCAGAACTATGGATGGCCCTCCCAGGAATGCACCGGCTCGCCCAAGTTCAAATCCCCGCTTGTCTGCTATAACCCAAGCATAGGCCCGGCGGGAATAACCTACTACACTGGCGAGAAGCTTGACATGAAAGACAGCCTCATACTTGCGGCACTGCTTGGCCATGGCGTATACCAGCTGCCTCTGCAGAACGGAACAATCTCTTCACAAAAAATCATACTTGATGGGGCGGGAAGGATTCGCGACGTCGAGGAGGGGCCGGACGGATCCCTGTACGTCCTTACATCCAACACGGACGGGCAGGGCTATCCCGAAAAGAACGACGACAAACTTTTGAGGATTGTGAAATAAATTGGCAGAAACAAACTCGAAAAGGTTTCATGAGAAGGACAGGGAGGACAGGATCAGGACAGTAAAGGAATTTTCAGGGCTTTCGGAGGACGAGGCTGAAATCCTCAGGGGCAACGACGGAATCTCCTTTGGAGAGGCGGACCACATGGTGGAAAACGTCATAGGCACAATGGCGTTCCCGCTTGGGATTGGGACCAATTTCAGGATAAACGGCAGGGACTATCTGGTACCTATGGTCATCGAAGAGTCCTCTGTTATTGCAGCGGCCTCCAAGGCCGCAAAGATTGCGAGGAAGCACGGGGGATTTTCCATGGAATCGGACGAGTCGTACAGCATAGGCCAGATCCAGGTGGTAGGGGTCAACCCAAGGACTGCCATACCGAAGGTCCTCAGGGCCTCGAAAACAATTTTGAAACTTGCCAACTCCAAGAGCAAGACCCTCTCGCAGATGAAGAAGGGCGCAAAAAAGGTGACATGCAAGAGACTTGAGACCAAGTCTGGTCCCATGCTAATCGTGGAACTCCTAATAGACGTGGGCGACGCGATGGGGGCAAACGTGACCAATACCATGTGTGAGGGAGTCGCCCCGCTGATTGAGGAAATCACAGGGGGGAGGGTCATTCTCAGGATCCTTTCAAACTATTCCACAAGGAGGCTTGTCAGGGGCAAGGCGGTATTTGACAAGGAGGAGGTGGGGGGAAGCAAGGTGGTGGCAGACATTATCCATGCATACAATTTTGCAGCAAACGATCCGTACCGCGCCGTTACGCACAACAAGGGTGTAATGAACGGGATTATCGCAGTAGCAAATGCCACGGGGCAGGACACCAGGGCTATGGAGGCTGCGGCTCATGCATTTGCGTCAAAGGGCGGAATCTATACCTCGCTTACAACGTGGAAGAAGGACAAGGCTGGAAACCTGGTGGGCTCGATAGAGGTGCCCATGCCAGTGGGGATTGTTGGAGGGATAATTAACGTCCACCCAATGATAAGGGTCTGCCTCAAGATTTTGGGGGTCAAGTCGGCAGGGGAGCTTGGGTGCGTCATCGGAGCGGTAGGCCTTGCGCAAAACTTCAGCGCCATCAGGGCTCTTGCCTCCGAAGGAATCCAGAAGGGGCACATGAGGCTCCATGCAAAAAACATAGCAATCAGCGCCGGGGTGCCAAAGGAGAAGGTGCATGAGGTGGCGCAAAAGATGATACAAGAAAACAACGTCTCCGTCGGCAGAGCTCGCGAGATGCTCGAGTCGGGCAACTAGATATATATCTAAAAGGGTTGGTAGGGGCTACGTTGGCTAGAGTAAAATTTGCAGTTCCAAAAGGTAGCATCGAGGAGGCAACATTCAAGATTCTTGAAAAATCCTGGACGAGGGTTGTCAGGAGGGAAAGGACTTACAGGGTGCTGCTTGATGATCCGGAAATTTCCGTTAAGATGCTAAGGCCACAGGAAATCCCAAACCTTGTAAACGACGGGCTCTATGACGTCGGCATTACCGGCAGGGACTGGGTGGCAGAGACAAAATCCGACGTCGACATCCTGCTAGACCTTGAATATGGAAGGATAAAGCTTGTGATCGCTATTCCGGACTCGTACCACTACAAGTCCCTTGACGACATGATACTTGATTATGCTAAGAAAAAGAAGATCCTGAGGATTTCATCGGAATATCTCACCACTGCTGCGAAGTTCATCATGCAGTGCAAGAGCTACAAGAAATTCTACGGCGCGAAACAGCCTGTGATAGTCACCCCGTGGCTTAGGCTTGGCTCCAACAAGAACATACAGATCTTCCTTTCATTTGGCGCGACGGAGGCCAAGCCGCCGGAAGACGTCGACGCTATAATGGACGTCACAGAGACGGGAACCACGCTGACACAGAACCAGCTGAAGATCGTGGATACGGTCATGGAGTCTACCGCCGTTCTCATTGCAAACAAGGCATCCTTAAGGGACAGGACAAAGCGCGAAAAGATCTATGACATAGTGACAATGCTGCACGGTGCGGTGGAAGGAAAGAAGCACCTCCACCTCTTCCTCAACGTAAGGCAGGAAAACCTCAGCCGCCTCCTCAGGGAGCTTCCGTCCCTCAAAAGGCCCACGGTAAGCCCGCTCAGCGAGAAGGGCTGGTACGGCATTAACACTGTGATTCCAAAGTCAGAGTTCCACAAGCTGGTACCGAAGCTAAGGAAGATAGCTCAGGGCTTGGTCGTGCACGAGCCAAAGCAAATTCTTGCACTAGAGGAGATAAAGCGTGATGAGGAAAGTTGATGAGAATCATAAAAGTCAGAGACATAGACTCCATACTACAATCGGTGAGGCCTAGGGCCGACGGGCGCCTCAGGAAAACGGTAACAGACATCATATCGGATGTAAAAAAGCGGGGCGACGCCGCGGTGCGAGACTACGAACGCAGGTTTGGCGGTACGACCCACAAGTCTTTCAAGGTGACGCGCCAGGAAATCAGGAACTCGTACAGCAGGGTTTCAAAGGAGCAGGTTGAGGCAATAAGGATGGCAAAGAAGAGGCTTGAGGCCTCTGAGCTCCTGATAAAGAAGAAGATGGGGAGCGTCTCACTCGCAAGGGACGGCATTAAGATAACAAAGGAATTCCTCCCGCTTGGCAGCGTGGCCTGCTACATTCCGGGCGGCAAGGCTCGCTATCCAAGTACCGTTGTAATGACGGCCGTTCCCGCTGCAGTCGCCGGCGTAAAAAAGATAATCGCCGTTTCCCCGGCGGGCAGGGATGGGAAGGTGGATCCACTAACCCTTGTGGCGGCGGACATCTGCGGCGTCGATGAGTTTTACAAGATAGGGGGCGCGCAGGCCATCGCCGCACTTGCATACGGCACGCGTTCTGTACCGAAGGTGGACAAGATAGTGGGACCGGGAGGGATGTTTGTCACCCTTGCAAAGTCAATCCTGAGCGACGTGGTGTCAATCGACATGATTGCAGGCCCGACGGAACTTGCGGTCGTGGCAGACTCGTCGGCTGATCCCGATCTTGTTGCCTTGGACCTCATCTCACAGGCGGAGCACAGTCCAGACACTGCATGCTGTCTTTTGACAGACTCGGCGCAACTTGCGGAAAGGGTGTCTGAGGCCATTAAAAAAAGGAGCAGGGCCATTTCGAGGTCTGCCATTGTTGCTGAAAGTTTCAAAAATAATGGGTTTATTGCTTTATGCCGGACGGAATCGCAAATGATTGACCTTGCAAACAAGCTTGCCCCCGAGCACCTTGAGGTAATGACCCGGGAGCCGAAGAAAATTGCGCGCAAGATAAAATGCGCGGGCCTTGTCCTTCTCGGAAACGACACGCCTTCCTCTGCAAGCGACTACCTGCTTGGATCAAACCACGTGCTTCCGACAGGCGGCTTTGGAAGGGCTAGGGGGTCCCTCGGAGTCCTGGATTTTGTAAAGCTCCAGACAAGCGTCCAGTCCTCTAAGGAGGCACTGGGTAGGATTTCCAGATACATGAGGGCCCTTACCGACGCCGAAGGCCTGCCAAACCACTATGAGGCAGTGAGGCGGAGGACATGAAAAAAAACTGGTTTTCAAGTAAGATAGGGGAAATTTCCAAACTTGGTGGCTACAAAAAGCCTGACAAGTATTCAAACGCGATCAAGCTTGACTCAAACGAGAACTATGCGGTAGACCCATCCCTCTTCCAGGACCTCATGGGGCAGGCAAGGGAAAGGATAGACGTGCGGGAATATCCGCTTGGGGGGACCGAGAGGCTGGTGGCATCGCTTGCAGAATACGTAAAGATGCCAGCCGAGATGGTGGGCGTTGGCAACGGCTCGGACCAGATAATCGACCTGATCCTTGGAAACCTTGCCTCGCGTGACACCAGAATCCTGACATCCGAGCCAACCTTTGGCTTCTTCGAGGAGAGGTGCAAGCTGTATGGGCTTCCGACCACCAAGATCCCGTTCGACGGCGAGATGGGCCTGCAAGCCGAAGACTTTGCGGCCAAGTCAAAGAAGGCGGACATACTTTACTTGGACTCTCCGAACAACCCAACAGGATTCCAGTTTCCGCGCAAGCAGCTTGAAAGGCTTGCCAAGTCCTTTGAGGGGCTGGTGATAATTGACGAGGCCTACGTGGAGTTTGCACCGTACAGCTTTGTGGATGCCGCAAAAAAGATGGAAAACCTGATAGTATTGAGGACGCTCTCCAAGTCATTTGGCTTGGCAGGACTCCGCATAGGGTATTTCGTGGCAGACAGGAAGGTTGCCGACGCGTTTTCAAGAGTGGTGCAGTACCCGTACCCGCTCAATACAATCGCGATCGAGGCGGGCATACTGGCGCTAAAGAAGCAGAAATACTTTGCAGGCGTCGTGGAACTTGTAAAGAGGGAACGCCAGAGGATCACGGAGAAACTCAGGGAGATGGGGGTCTTCAAGGTCTTTGACTCGCAGGCAAACTTTGTCCTCTTTTCTGCGGGCGGCGCAAGCAGGAGAATCCACAAGGCACTCATAGAGCAGGGCATCGTGATAAAAAATCTGGGAAGAGTTGGGAGCTACGACGGATGCCTCAGGGTCACCGTCGGCACTCCTGAGATGAATTCCAAATTCCTTACTGCAATACGTGATCTGCTGAATTGACCCTCAAAGAACTCGGTAGCGGCATCTACGTCGATTCGGAAAAGACAGGCAGGGTGAAAAAACTTGATTCGGTGATATTTGACTGCGATGGTGTCCTGATAGACGTCTCCAACTCTTACGACCTTGCAATAAAGAGGACTGTGGATTTTGTGGCAAGGACGGTAGCATCCGTCGGCGGGGCAGAGGTCACCTCGGAAATGATAGACGGGTTCAAAAGGACCGGCGGCTTCAACGACGAGGTCGACGTCACATACGCCCTGGTGCTTGCCGCGGTGGCGGCCAAGAAAAAGGCCGAAGAATTTCCCCGCGTGGCACGGGAGGTTGCGCAAAACGCAGATTCATCCGGAATAAGATCAGTCGAGAAATACCTTGACTCGCAGGGCCTGGACCTTGCCGAGATCAAGGCCAAGCTTGCATACCCGTCAAAGAGGTTTGAGAGCCCGCTCTCGTCCATGTTTGACGAGGCCTTTTACGGCAGGGACCTTTACACCAGGCTTTACAACCGGCCCCCGAAATACTGGGACACGCAGGGGCTCATTGAGAACGATGTCGTGCTGGTAACCCGCGAGATTCTGGACCAGCTTCGCAGAAAATTCGGCTCAAGGATTGCCATTGTGACAGGAAGGGGGGCCATATCCGCAAGCCACTCGCTAAAGAGTCTCTTTGAGGAGTTTGATTTGAAAAACTCGAGGTTCCTTGAGGACGAGCCCCGGGAGATGGCCAAGCCCAACCCGTCAACCCTTGTAGCTACCATCCAGGGCATGCAGGGGACATGCTCGCTTTTTGTCGGCGATTCCACCGAGGATCTCATCATGGCCAGGAAGGCTGAGGAGGCTGGGGTGCCGACCCTCTTCTGCGGTATATATGGGACAAGCAAGGACCCGCAGGGAAAGAGGGCCTTTTTTGAGCAGAAGGGGGCAGACATGGTGCTGGAATCGGTCTCCCTGCTTCCGAAGACATTAAATCTAGTCGGGGCATAAGGCACTTCTCTCTGGGGGACTCCATGAAATCTAGGATAGGAAACATTATCAGAAAGACAAAGGAGACGGAGGTGTCCATAACCTTAAACTTGGACGGACAGGGCAAGATTTCCGCAAAGACAGGCCTGCCGTTTCTTGATCACCTAGTTACTTCGTTTGCAAAACACTCCATGCTTGACCTGAAGCTCAATGCTGCATCAAAGGACGACATAGACCACCACTTGGTGGAGGACACTGCAATCGGCCTAGGCAACGCCTTAGACAAGGCGCTTGGCGGCAGGGAGGGGATAACCCGCTTTGCCTATGCATCGGTCCCGATGGATGAGGCGCTGGCTGATGCGTCGCTTGACCTTGTAAAGAGGCCGTTCCACAAGATAGATCTCCAGCTCGAGCGGGCGCAGGTGGAAGGCATTTCAAGGGAGGATCTGGAGCACTTTTTCAGGTCGCTGGCGCAGAGCCTCAACAGCTGCATCCACGTCTCGGTCAAGTATGGCGAGAACGACCACCACAAGATAGAGGCTGCAATCAAGGCCCTGGCCGTTGCGTTAAGGGGAGCGGCGGCCATTGACAAGAGGCAGAGGGGGCCTCCCAGCACAAAGGGCGTGATGTAGATGGTAAAGGTTGCAATCTTTGATTATGGGGCAGGAAACATCTTCAGCCTCAGGTCATCGCTTGAGAAGAACGGGGCGGAGGTGGACGTGATAACCGACCTTGACAAGATGAACGGATACTCGGGACTCCTTCTTCCAGGCGTAGGCAACTTTGATCCGGCAATCCGTAGCCTCAGCTCATCGAAGATGGCATTCCGGGATCTGGCGAAAAAGCAGCTCCCGGTTCTTGGCATCTGCCTTGGAATGGAGATGTTCTTTGAGAAAAGCGAGGAGGGCAAGCTGCACGGCCTGGGAGTGCTGGAGGGCGAGGTTGTCATACTCCCCAACAAGTTCAAGATCCCGCACATGGGATGGAACGACCTGCAGATGAAGAGGCCAAGCGTCCTCCTTGAAGGCGTAAAGGAGGGATCGTGGGTTTATTTTGTCCACTCGTACAGGGTAAAGCCAAAGAACGAGGATATTGTAAAGGCAGATTCCGACTATGGAATCAGCGTTCCTGCGATAGTGGAGAGCGGCACGCTCTTTGGCACCCAGTTCCACCCGGAAAAGTCCGGCAAGGTGGGGGCGCTGATGATAAAGAACTTTTTACGGGCGTGCAAGCGGTGAAGGTCATTCCGGCAATCGATATCATGGACGGCAAGGTCGTCCGTCTGGTAAAGGGAGATCCAAAAAATAAGACAGTCTACAGCGACGACCCGGTAAAGGTTGCCCTCAAGTGGGAGGGCGCGGGAGCCGACATGCTTCACGTGGTAGACCTTGACGCAACGCTTGGGATCGGATCCAACATGGATACAATAAGGAGGATTGTGGATGCCACCTCTGTACCGGTCGAGGTCGCAGGCGGCCTGAGGAGCGAGGAAGCAATAGGGGAGGCAATGGATTTTGCACCAAAGGTAGTCCTCGGCACATTTGCGTTCAAGAACAGGGATGGTCTCAGGCGGGTAGCGGAAAGGTTCGGCACTGAAAGGATTGTGATATCTGCAGACCAGCTTGGCGGCAAGATTGTGGTAAGCGGATGGCAGGAAAGCACCGGCCTTGGCCTGGTAAGCGGAATCGAGGAGTTTGTTGCCCTTGGGTTCTCGGAATTCCTCATAACTAGCGTGGACAGGGACGGCACGCTTGCGGGGCCGGACCTTGAATCCCTCAGAAAGGCATGTGCCGTAAAGGGAACAAGGATAATTGCAAGCGGGGGAATCTCCAAACTGCAGGACACGATAGACGTAAAGGGGATCGGTGCCGCAGGGGTGATACTTGGGAAGGCGCTTTATGATGAAAAAATTACAATCGGGGAGGTCAGGGCGGTAGCATGACGCTAACGAAGCGGGTAATACCGTGCCTTGATGTGGACAACGGCCGGGTTGTAAAGGGAATGCATTTCAAGTCGATAAAGGACGCTGGAGACCCCGTCCTGCTTGCAGAGAAGTACAGCAAGGAGGGGGCTGACGAGCTTGTCTTTCTTGATATCACTGCCTCCGAACAGCAGAGGGAGACAATAAAGAGCCTTGTAAAGAAGGTCGCCCAGGTGATAGACATTCCGTTTACCGTCGGTGGAGGCGTGAAGACCCTGCAGGACGCAAGGGACATACTGCTGAGCGGCGCGGACAAGGTTGCAATCAACACGGGAGCCGTCAAGAACCCCGAGGTAATCACAAAGCTCATGGAGATTTTCGGCAAACAGTGCATAGTGGTGGCCATGGACGTAAGGCGCAACTACGAGATAAAGGAGGGGAAGAACATTTACACGATTGATTCAAAAAAATTCTGGTTCGAGGTGTACATTTACGGCGGAAAGACGCCTACAGGCCTAGATGCGATAGAATGGGCAAGGGAGGTGGAAAGGCGAGGCGCGGGAGAAATCCTTCTTACCAGCATAGACATGGACGGTACAAAGGAGGGGTATGATATCCAGCTTACAAAGGAGATTGTCAATGCCGTAAACATCCCGGTCATCGCTTCGGGAGGCGCAGGCAAGCCAAAGCACATGCTTGACGTGTTCCTGCAGACCAACGTCGACGCAGCCCTTGCAGCCTCAATTTTTCACTACAAGACCCATTCCGTGGACAGGGTAAAGGAATACCTTAAAGAAAACGGCGTACCTGTAAGGATCTAGTGATGGCGGATTGAAAATGAAAATCTCTGACATTGATTTTGCAAAGGGCGACGGGCTCGTCCCCGTAATAGTCCAAGATGCCAACACAAGGGAGGTTCTCACGCTGGCATACTCCAACAAGGAGTCGCTTGAGCTGACCCAGAAGACCGGCAACTCGTGGTTCTGGAGCAGGTCAAGGAACAAGCTGTGGATGAAGGGCGAGGAATCTGGCAACGTGCAGAAGGTGAGGGAGATTCTTGTCGACTGCGACTCTGATGCCGTCATTTATCTGGTCGAGCCCTCGGGACCTGCATGCCACACGGGAGACAGGGTCTGCTTCCACAACAACCTAGAGTAGCTAGCAGGGATTGATTGCCTTTATCTCGGCCTGGGAGCCTTCGACCCACTCGTTGACCACCTTGAATGTCAGTGACCTGTAGGTGGTTCCCTGGAAGGTTATGGTCCAGGTTCCTACGAGGTCCTGGGGGGTGCAAAGCTTTTCAAGTCTTTCCGTGTCCGGTTTGAAGTAATAGTTGAAGCTTGACTTCTCCGTCCCGTTGAAGGGGACCTGTGTGAAGATCCCTCCCTTGGGGTCCGTCACAACCATCTTGCCTACGTCGGTAGGCTTGAGGCCGGTTATTGTCATAAAGACATTGTCCCCCAGCCTGTAGGTGGAGTTGTTTATCGCAAACGGTCCTGAGGTTATCCACTGCTCCGTGACTGAACCGGACATCTGGTGGTTAAGGTAATAGATAATGCCTGCCGTGATTGCCACTACCGCGATCACGGAAATTAACGCGCCTGTTACATTCTTCTTTTTCACGCTTTTTTGCTTCTTCAAATTTCGATTAACGTTCGTTTGGCATCATTAATATCTCTTTTAATTGAAAAAAATTCATAAAAATTCCAGATCACAATAATTTTCAGCGGTACGAGGACCGATTTGCCACAACTTTTTCCTGTAAATGGCACGATTTGCATTAATTTTCACTGAATTCACAAGTCTGGAAAATTAAGTGTCACTTAAATTAATATTAGGATTTTTTATGTATTATCCTACAAAGTCAGAATTGTCGTGGCAAAGATAAAATCATTACAGTGCAGGGAATGTAAAAAGGAGTACGCCCCTACTTTTAGGTACATATGCGAGGAGTGCTTCGGCCCACTTGACGTAACCTATGACTTTCCGAGGGTGGGAAAAGACACGTTTGCAAGCCGCGAGCATACGTACTGGCGCTACCACGAGATGTTGCCAATCGAATCAAAATCAAACATAGTAAGCATTGGTGCCGGCCTCACGCCGCTTATCAGGGCGGACAAACTTGGCGAGAAACTAGGCCTTAACAATTTGTATGTCAAAAACGACTCTGTCAACCCGACATTTTCATTCAAGGACAGGCCTGCAGGAGTGGCAGTCTCCAAGGCAAAGGAGTTCGGCCTTGCCGCGGTAGGATGCGCCTCGACCGGAAACCTTGCATCTGCAACCGCCGCCCATGCCGCAAAGGGGGGGTTCCCGTGCTACATCTTTGCACCAAGCGACATCGAGCACGCCAAGATTACTCAGGCACTTTCCTACGGTGCCAACTTCATAGCAGTTGACGGTACATATGACGATGCAAACAGAATAGCAGCCCAGATAGGGGACAGCAAGGGAATGGGGATTGTAAACATAAACATGCGCTCATACTATGTCGAGGGATCCAAGACCCTTGCCTTTGAGGTTGCGGAACAGCTTGGATGGCAGGTGCCAGACCAGCTGATTGTGCCGGTAGGAAGCGGGGCAATGCTAAATGCAATCTGCAAGGGGTTTGAGGAGCTTGAAGGCCTCTCGCTTGTAGACCGTGTTTCCGGCATGCACATGATAGCTGCCCAGCCGCACGGCTGTGCGCCCGTAGTGGAGGCATTCAAGAATAACAGGACCGAGGTCACCCCGGTGGAGAGCCCGGACACTATAGCAAAGAGCCTCGCAATAGGCGATCCGGGAGACGGGCAGTACGTGCTAAAAAGACTGAAGCAGTACAACGGCTACGCCGAAGAGTCGTCGAACAGGGAGATCCTGGATGCCATCCTGCTGCTTGCAAAGACCGAGGGCATATTTACGGAGCCTGCGGGGGGCGTGTCCGTGGCGGTACTCAAAAAGATGGTAGAGGCAGGAAAGATTGACAGGAACGACTCCGTCGTATGCTATGTCACAGGCAACGGCCTCAAGACGACCGAGGTGATGATGGAGGTGCTGCAAAAGCCGCAGACCATGCAGGCAGACGTTGCCAAGATTGCGGCACTGGTGAGATAAAGATGGCCAGCATAAAATTCACGATACCTTCAGTTTTAAACAAGGGCGGGGGGGAGAAAAAGGTCGACATATCGGCACTTACCCTCAGCGAGGCCTTCAACAAGGTTTCTGAGCAGCTCGGGGACGAGTTCAAGAGGCGGGTCCTCAACCCTGACGGATCTCCGCGCTCGCTCATCAACATCTACGTGAACGGAAAAAACATGAGGTTTTCAGGCGGTATGGAGACGGCCCTGAAGGACGGCGATGAAATCTACATACTTCCCGCAGTGGCAGGAGGGTCCGAGCTGTCGGCAAGGGATCTTGAACGATATTCCAGGCAGGTAATGCTGGAGGAGATAGGATATGAGGGGCAGCTGAAGCTCAGGAGCAAAAAGGCATGCGTAGTGGGGGTAGGAGGCCTTGGCAATCCTATAGCAAGCAGGCTTGTCGCAATGGGCATAGGCAGCATAAGGATAGTGGACAGGGACGTGGTGGAGCTCTCAAACCTCCACAGGCAGACCATGTTTGACGAATCCGACATTGGGCAGGTAAAGGTGGAGGCGGCTGCAAGAAAGCTGAAGAAAATGAATTCCGACGTCACAATCGAGGCGCTTCCCGTATCGGTAAACGACTATACTGCGCTTGACATCGTTGAGGGCTGCGACGTAGTAATTGACGCCCTCGACAGCGTAAACGCAAGGTACTCGCTGAACAAGGCATGCGTGAAAAAAAATATTCCGTTTGTCACAGGGGCCGCTGTGGGAGTCTCGGGACAGGCGTTTACAATACTTCCAAACACGACTGCCTGCTACCACTGTGTATTCCCGTCGCTTGAGGAGGACTCGATGCCGACATGCAGCACCGAGGGGGTGCACCCATCCATACTCTCCATCGTAGGGGGGATAGAGGTGGCCGAGGCGGTCAAGATATTGATTGGCAGGCCCCCGACCCTGACTAACAAGCTGCTTTACATCGACCTTGACAACCTTGACTTTAGCACCGCGGAATTCCGCAAGGCTGGCGAGTGCTCCATCTGCGGTACCGGAAAGAAGGAGGAATTGCCAAAGCAGGACCTGATAATTGAGGAGCTCTGCGGGCGCAACAGGGGCAAGCGGACATTCTCGATTACGCCGACAAAGATGTTTGAGATTGACGTGCCAAAAATCACAAACGCGGCATCCGGCAGGGGATTCAAGGTGCAGAACCAGGGCGAACTCGGGCTCTCTATGTCCACAAACGACATCTATGTAAGCTTCCTAAAGAGGGGCTCGGCTGTAATAGTGGGAGAGAAGGACGAGGACTCGGCAATCGCGCTGTACAAGACTCTTGTAAGCGCCTGAGTCTACAGGGACCTGATTGCGGAAAGCAGCTTCGGGTAGGGATCCTCCATCGAATCCAAGATCCTCCTTGCCTTTGACCTGTTGTCGGCGCCCCCCTCCAGCATCCGTTTTGCCATGCGAACCAGCCTTTTGGGGTCGGTCTCCCTCCTTGCAAGGCCTGCACTAACAAGATATTTCTCGATATGGTTTGGAACAGCATCGTATGAAATTGTAGGCACTCCCATCAGGGCTGCCTCCGCGGTCATGGTCCCTCCGGAGCCTATGAACAGGCTTGTGGACTCGAGCAGCGCCCTGCCATCCACCACCCTGCCAAGGACTGTAACCTTTCTGCCAAACTCCTTCCTCAATTTTTCCGCCTGGGCCTTGTACCTTGCAAGCACCAGCACCTTGTACCTTCTCCCCTCCCTTGCAAGCTCGGAGATGATGGCATGGCTTGTGCTTTTCTTTCCGATGGCATAGGCAGCGGCAGACTCTTCAACCCTGATAACTACCGTCTTCCCGCTTCCCGGGAGGATGGGGGCAGCGGTCCCGCGGCCCTCCTTTACTATCACTGCTGCATCTATTGCCCTGTACGGGATGATGTCCCTTTTTGAAATACCGTACCGTATGAATTCCTCTCTTGGTATTATCCAAGGGATGAGCAGCTTCTGAGCAAACGGAAGTGCAAGCCTCATCACCGCCTCTGCATGGGGGGAATCGGAGAACACCACGTGCTTTATCCCAAGGCCAAACGCCACCCGCGCAGCCTCTGGCGAGCAGAAGCTGATTGCAAGGTCGGGCGAGAACTTTGAGACCAATTCCGTAAGCTGCTTGACCCTTTGGGTGCTTGCCTCCAGCTTGCCCTTCCTTGTGGCGCCGCCGTGGCGGCCCACTATCAAAAGGCGGACATGCTTTATCCTTGCAAGGTCCACAACCTGCCCATAACTCCTCGAAGTGCACAATATTTTGTGATTTTTTCCAAGTTTTCTCATCATTGGGCTGAAAAATAGCAGCTGTTTCGGCGTAAGTATGTCAAACCAAATCTTCAAACAGTTTGAGTAGAATTTAAGGGTGGAAAAAGTTTTGCCTTTGCCGGGCTACTGGGCAGTTGTCCGTGAGGGATGACAAGAATAAGACCTAAGGAAAGTTTTTCTTATCCAGCACTCATAGTTCGCATGATTTGGCCGCCACAAAAGTTGTTGTTTATGGGCTGAGCACGGAGGGATATTCTATTGCGTGCCAGATGGCAATCAAGGGGGCGGACGTATTCATCGTGGACGAGTCGGCCCACATGGCAATCTCCCTCAAGGCGGAAATTGCAAAGACATATCCAAATGTTACCTCGCTAAAGGAGGACGAGCCCCTCCTCGGAGTGGAGCCAATTGACGTGGCAATCTCGCATGCCGAATACCTGTTCTTTGCGCCGAGGATAAGAAAGACGGGCCAGGAGGCAAAGATGGAGATCCACTCAAAGTTCAAGGACGCCACGGCATCTCTGAAAAAGGGGGCCTCTGTAATCTACAACCTGCCGACTGGGATAGGCGGCAACAACGAGACAATATCGCTTTTAGAACACATCACCGGGCTTGAGATGGGAAAGGGAATATCATATTTCTACTACCCGCTGTCAAAGGGCGCGGCGCCTGAAATTGTGGGATCATTTAACGGCAAGCCGGACGACAAGCTCGGGAAGCTGCTGGAGGCTGACAAGAAGGCAAAAAAATTCGCGTCAATGTCGTCTGCCGAGATCATGCATGCCATAAAGGTCCTGACCCAGTTTTCCGGCCTCTCAAGCATCTTGGAGGTGTGCAAGTTCGCCCAGGATGCGCCGACAAGGAGCGACCTTGTCTTCACAGAATACAAGGACCTGTTCCTTGACGACATGACAAACGGCCTGTATGATCTCAGGTCGCTTGGCACCTCGGTCGAGGGCGCAGGCACCATGATGTACCTAGTCAACGGAAGCATAAAGGGAATCGAGGGATACGTCAAGAGGCTCATAGACGAGATACGGTCCACGCTCAAGAAGAACGAGCTAAAGGCAAGCAGGACCAAGGTCATGCTGGTCTGGACACAGGACTCTTATGAGATGAGGGGCGACAAGGTGGACATGCTCAACTCCCTTGTGACCAAGCTTCGAGACTATATCGGAGATGTGGAGGTGCAGCAGGGGCCAGGCCTTGACTTGTTCCACAGCGACAAGACGACCATTATCGTGGCATGCTCCAAAAGCGACTACGAGAAGGTCTCAAAGAACGGCAAGGACTCGGACGTCATAATAATTAAGACAAACCCCCTCTGTGAGATATTGTAATAAAAGGAATGAGGCAAATGAAAGATGTAGACTTGTCTGAAAAGGAACCCGATGAAACGGTACGGGGGGAGGAACCCGGCGACGACGGCGCAGGGCAGGAGGGAATAGAGGATCTGAGGGACGAACTTGAGAGGGAGAAGGAGAGGGCCTCCTCCCAGGAAAAAAAGATCCAGTACCTGCTTGCGGATTTCGAAAACCTGAAGAAGAGGGCCGACCTTGACGTTCAGAACAAGGTGGACACAATCACAGACGGGATGATATTGAAGTTTCTATTGATTTATGACGATTTCGTTAGGGCAAAGGATGCGCTATTCAAACAAAATGTAAATACTGCAGGGCTTGATGCCATCTTGAAGAACATGAACTCTTTTCTCTCAGAATACGGGGTGAGGCCAATCGAGGCGCTGGGCGAAGTCTTCGACCCAAGGATGCACGAGGCAATCTCCATAAAGCAGGACCGAAATCTTGACGACAACACGATTACGGCGGAACTGCGCAAGGGATATATTTTGAAAGACAGGATTATTAGACCTAGCCTGGTAGAAATATCTAAGAAACAGACAAGCGAGATGAATTAAAATGGCAAAAATTATTGGAATCGATTTAGGAACTAGCAACTCTGCTGCGGCAGTTATGATGGGGGGCAAGCCGGTACTGATTCCGGCAGCCGAGGGGACGACAATAGGCGGCAAGGCCTTTCCGTCCGTAGTGGCATTCACAAAGGACGGCCAGCTCCTTGTGGGGGAACCTGCAAGAAGGCAGGCCGTGACAAACCCGGAGGGCACGGTTGTTGCCGCCAAGAGGAAGATGGGGGCGGATCACACTTTCAAGATTTACGACAAGGCATACAAGCCGCAGCAGGTCTCGGCATTCATCCTCCAGAAGATAAAGAAGGACGCGGAGGCCTTTGTAGGCGAGAAAATAGACAAGGCAGTCATAACGGTTCCAGCCTACTTTAACGACAACCAGAGGCAGGCAACCAAGGACGCGGGGCAGATTGCCGGCCTTGAGGTAGTAAGGATAATCAACGAGCCCACTGCCGCCGCACTGGCCTTCGGGCTTGACAAGTCAAAACAGGACATGAAGATAATGGTGTTCGACCTGGGAGGGGGGACGCTTGATGTTACGATAATGGAGATGGGAGGAGGGGTCTTTGAGGTAATGAGCACCTCGGGAGACACACAACTCGGCGGTACCGACATGGACAAGGTACTCATTGACTATATTGTTGACAACTTCCGCAAGTCATCGGGCATAGACCTGACAAAGGACAGTGCCGCCATGGTGCGGGTAAGGGAGGCGGCCGAGAAGGCAAAGATAGAGCTCTCGTCGGTCTTTGAGACGGATGTCAACCTTCCATTCATTTCCTACGACCCGTCCGCGGGGCCCAAAAACTTGGAATTGAAGATAACCAGGGCAAAGTTTGAGGAGCTGATAAACCCGATCGTGGAAAGGTGCAGGCCCTCGATGACAAAGGCGATGGAGGATGCAAAGCTTTCCCCGGCAGATGTAAGCAAGATAATACTGGTGGGAGGTCCTACAAGGATTCCGATGGTAAGGAAGTTTGTCGCAAGCGTACTGGGAAAGGAGCCCGAGGCGGGAGTTGACCCGATGGAGGCAGTAGCACTAGGCGCCGCAATTCAGGCGGGAATCATAGGGGGCGAGGTAACAAGCGACATCGTCCTGCTTGATGTGACGCCGCTTACCCTTGGAGTGGAGGTGCTGGGAGGCCTGCGGGAGCCCATAATCGACAGGAATACAACCATTCCAACCTCGAAGAGCAAGACATTCACCACTGCTGCCGATAACCAGACTGCAGTCACCATTCACATAGTACAGGGAGAGAGGCCCATGGCGGCAGACAACGTCTCACTTGGAAGCTTCAACCTTTCCGGCATACCGCCGGCGCCGCGCGGAATACCGCAGATCGAGGTCAAGTTCGACATCGATGCAAACGGCATACTAAACGTAACAGCCAGGGACCTTGCCACCCAGAAAGAGGCAAAGATAACGATAACTGCAAGCACCAAGCTGTCAAAGGACGACATCGAAAAAATGAAGAAGGATGCGGAGACCTTTGCCGAGCAGGACAAGATGAAGAGGGAGGAGGTGGAGGTAAAGAACGAGGCGGAGCAATACATCTACACCACCGAGAAGCTTGTTAACCAGGACCTCAAGGACAAGATCTCGCAGGACCAGGGGATAAAGATCACCAACGCCATAAAGGAGCTCAAGGACGTCATTGACAAGGGGGCCACTGAGATAAAACCCAAACTTGATGCGCTAAAGAAGATAGTAAACGACATTAGTACTGAACTTTACAAGAACGTCACTCCGCCGCCGGGCGCCGGTGCGCAGGGCTCTGCCGGCGCAGGCCCGCAAGAAGATGCGGGGCCCTCGGGCCAGAACCCGGGCGGGGCGACTAACTGATGCCTTGCCTGAAAGCACCCGCGTACGATCATGAGCAATAAGCGCGATTACTACGAGGTACTGGGCCTGCAAAAAAACGCGTCCCAGGACGAGATCAAGTCACAGTACAGGAAGCTTGCGCTAAAGTTCCACCCCGACAGGAACAAGTCACCGGACGCGGCCGAGCACTTTAAGGAGGTCTCGGAGGCATATGCCGTGCTTTCTGATGCGGAAAAGAGGAAGACCTACGATGCATATGGTCATGCTGGCGTTGACAACAAGTACAGCACTGAAGACATCTTCCAGGGATCACGCGTAAATTTTGAGGACATCTTCGGGTCTGGGTTTGAATCGATATTCCAGAACCTCTTTGGGAGGGGAGGGGGCGGGTTTGGTTTTGGGGGATTTGACTTTGGGTATGGCGGCCAGCGGGGGGCAGATCTGGTATACGACACGGAGATTGCGCTGGAGGAGGTGCTCACGGGCAAGCAGGAGGAGATCGAGCTTCCAAGCGAGAACCCGTGTGGGGACTGCAAGGGCACGGGCGCGACACCCGGCACCACTGCCCGCACATGCACCGTATGCAACGGACACGGGCAGGTGAGGACCTCCCGCAGCAGCGGGTTTTCCACCTTTGTTACGGTGCAGCCCTGCAACACATGCAGGGGACAGGGAAAGATAATCGAGAGGCCATGCTCCAAGTGCAGGGGATCAGGCAAGCAAAAGGGGACTAGGACCTTCAACTTTGACATCCCTCCGGGCATCGAGACCGGGGAGTACCGGATAAGGGGGGAGGGCGAGCAAAAGGCAAACGGGGCAAACGGGGACCTCATAGTACGAATCAAGGTAAAGCCGCATGACAAGTTCAAGCGCGACGGGGCAGACATTTTTTACGACGAGGAAGTCTCCATGGTCGATGCCGTGCTCGGGAAGAAGGCAATAGTGCCGACCCTTGAGGGTACGGAAAAGATAGAGGTGGAGCCCGGCAGCCAGCCAAACACCATAATCAAGCTCAGGGGGAAGGGCCTGCCGCACCACGGCTCCAGGGGAAGGGGGGACCAGTACGTGAGGCTGGTCGTAAGCATACCGAAAAAGCTGGACAAGCAGCAGAAAAAACTCCTCGAGGACCTCCGGGACAGCTTTGAAAGGGGCGATTAGGAAACGAGGATAGCGCTTGATGTCGACGGGGTCCTTGCCGACGTAATAGATTCTTGGCTCTCGTACAACAACAAGATGCGGGAGGCGATCCAAAAGTCCGAGATCTCCGAGTGGGATTTCTGGAAAAAATACAACATAAACAAGTTTGATTTTTACGAGGAGCTCTCTATGTGCTGGAAGAACTGGAAGGCAATACCACCAACCGAGTCCAACCTTTCCCAGACCTCGGGGGAACTTGCCAATGTGGGGACGGTGGACATTGTCACTGCCAGGGATGATTCCACGCATGACGACGTCAAGAACTGGCTACGGATGCACGGGGTCTCCTTTAGGAACTACGTCGGGGTGCTTGAGGGGACGGAGAAGGCGCGGCTTGACTATGACGTATTCATAGACGACTCGCCCATAAATGCAAAAACCATGCTTGCAAGCCAGAAATCTGTGATACTTTACAGCCAGCCCTGGAACCTTGAATTCCCAGACCCAAGGGCAAGGAGGATTTCAGAGCTGAGGCAGGCCGTCGGAATCATCAGAAGCATGGGCCAAAACTAAAGGATCCCATCGCGGGGAGCCTAGGAGGACAGTTTTTTCTGATGGGGGCAAGGAGAATAAAGACACAATATATTTGATATATCTATACATAATTAAAAGACTTAATATATGTAATATGCATAACCGAGTCTTATGCAGCTACAAAGTGAGGAGGACAGGATCAATTCATTTCTTGACAAGAAACTAAGGTATTCCAAGAGCTATGCAACGAGGCAGACTTATCGCATGGCAATGAACAAGTTTCTGGAATTTCTCAGGACAAAATATAATATAGATCTGGCCCAAATTTTCGAGAGGTTTGAAGAGAAAACCTAGAACCAATAGGCGTACTTGACGATTTCTACACCTTCTTGTCCTCTTATAATCTCAAAAGCGGCAGGATAGGATATCGAAACTCTACCATGGTTACAATCATCGTGGCGGTGAAGGAGTTCCTGAACTCGGAAGGCCTTCACATATACAATGAAGATCTTAAGCAGAGGTTTAGGCTCCCAAAGAAACAACACGTGTTTGAGGAGGGGCTGACTAAGGAAATACTAGTACGCCTACTTCACAATTGTTCTCCTAAGCTGCAGACTGCCATTCTGATTGCTTGCTCCAGCGGGATGAGGATAGGGGAGATAGTTCAACTCAAAATAAGTGATATTGACTTTGGTACTAATCCCACTACAATACATATCAGGGCAGAAACAACATCCACTTTCACGCCTTCCGTGCCTGGTTCAAGACCCAAGTGACAAACGCACATCAGTCGGATTTTGCCGAAGCCCTTATGGGGCACTCTAGTGTCAAACTCACATATTATAGGCAGAATTCAAAGGAGAGATTAAGGACCTACCTTCAAGTCGAACCATCTTTAACAATATCTGACTATTCAACTGTTGAAAATACTATGGAAAGCCTTCATAAAGAGATAGAACATCTAAAGTCCGACCTAGCTAAGGTGCAGCAATGGAAGGAGATGGCTAAAAGATATGAAAAAGTTGGTTAGGATAAAATTAGGACTGATATACTTGATGGGCTTTTCGCAGCAGGCCACAAGAACGAAAATATTGATTCGATCATCGTTAGACTCCTGAGGGAGTACAACCAGAATAACTACCAAGACATTGTGTAGTCCCGTCAGGCCCCTGCCATCATCTAACTTAAACTAATTACACAAAATTTACATAATTCGTAGGACTTCAACAGATGTTGCTAGGATCCCAATTAGATAATATTAGATCAAAATTAATCGCGATACTCCTAATAGCGATGTTGATTCTTTCAGGATCTTCATCATTGACCTCACTCGAATCGTTATACTCGAACAAGGAGATTCAGAAAAATTTTGCCGCATACGGAACCCTGAACCTATCAAACCCTATAACACAAAACGTAACCGTGGGATCAAATCCTTGGGGGATAGCTTACGATCCAAAAGATGGCTACGTGTTTGTAGGTGGACCAAATGGAAACTCAGAGGTAGCTGTCATAGACAGCACTACAAGTAATGTTGTGAGTTACATCCAAGTAGGCGGTTCAGTAGAAGGATTAAGTTACGACCCTAATAATGATGCGATTTACGTCGCGGATTTTACGAAAAACATTGCTGTAATCAGCGGCTCTACTTTGCAATTAATAGCGCAGATTCCAACTAACTATGGTAGTGCATGGGGAACTACCTTTGACCCTGCGAATGGTGACATCTATGTTACTTATGATGGACCATCCGGTGTCACAATCATAAACGGTGCAACAAACCAAGTAACTGGAACATTGAAGGTGGGTAATACCTGTAATGCGGCTTCATGGACAGGAGTTTATGATGCAAACTCGCAAGAAATTTACCTTCCGGATTATTGTGACAGTTCCATTTCCGTAATAAACGCGGTTTCAAACACGATGGTCACCAGTATAATACCACATAACGGACAGCCTTATTCTATAACCTACAATCCATCAAAGAACGAGTTTTATGTATTGGGGAATGTGGGCATTGGTCTGATAAACGGGTCCACCAATACAGTAATTGGCACTATTGGATACACAGAGGGTACTAATGGATACGGGGGCATTACCTATGATCCTACTGACAATCTTGTCTTTGCAGCCATGAATGCTGGTTCCAACTTGATGGTCGTTAACAGTACAACTGATGGTCTAGTAACAAATCTTTCTACACAAAGTGAACCGTTGGGAGTCTTGTATGACTCCCAGAATTCTGATCTTTATGTTGCAAATTATGGAGCAGGTACTGTTTCTATAATCTCCTTTAATCCTCCCACAAAAAATTACCAGGTAAATTTCTCTGAAGATGGCATGGCTCCAGGTCTTACGTGGTCAACCACGTTTGGTACCCAGACAAAACCCTCTGGTTCTGGAACAATTTCTTTTGTTACCACAAATGGTACATTTCCTTTTAGCGTACAACCGCCAACTGGATACGCTGCTAATCCAAGCAGTAGCAGCATAACCGTAGCAGGAAAAAACATCACTAATTACATCAACATCAGTCCCACTGTTTTTTCACAAATTACCTTTTCTGAACAAGGGCTCTCATCTGGCCTGCCATGGACAGTCCATTTTAATGGAGTCGTACAATCATCGGTCACTAGCTCATTGCAATTCAGCGAACCAAATGGAAACTTCGGTTATTCCGTTACCCCGCCTCCCGGCTATACGGTATACCCGACTCAAGGTTCAATTGATGTAAATGGTCCATCCACAACCACCCTTGTCTTTACACCAGTTACTTCAATAGGTGTAGGACAGGGGCCGCAGTCAATTGCATATGACTCCAATAACGGAGATATCTATGTCGCAAATTTGTATTCCGGAACTGTCTCTGTGATAAATGGAGCCATTAACACCGTATCTAAGACAATATCTGTTGGAACGGATCCTACTGCAATATTATACGACCCAGCAAATAAGGAAATCTATGTTGCCAATTCCTATTCGAACAACGTATCCGTGATATCAGACTCTACTAACCAAGTGGTAGACACTATTCCAGCTGGAACTTACCCATCATATCTTTTGTTTGATTCTGCAAATGGCTACATATACGTCTCAAACAATGGTCAAGGTACTGTTACCATCATTAACGGCGCAGATAATTCCATAAAAAATACTGTTAGTGTAGGACAGGGGCCGCAGGGAATGGCGACTGACAGCTCTGGGAATGTATATGTTGCAAACAGTAACTCATATACCATATCCGTAATCTCTGCCTCCAGCAACTCAGTCACTAACACAGTAACCGGGGTGTATGCCAATCCTAGTCTTGTTGCTTATGATTCAGCGAATAGTGAGATTTATGCAATGGGAAGTGATGTGGTTTATCCAATCTCTAACTATCAGGCAGGCAATCCAATACAACTTAGCGGGGGCGAGGCAGACGGAATTATCTTTGCAAATAACTCCATCTACGTAGCTGATGGCAATACAGTTTCAGTAATTTCTGGGAGCACCTTGACCCCCATAACTGTTGGCACAGGAGCTCAAAACATGCTGTATGATCCAAACAATAATTTGGTATATGTAGCAAATTATGGGGGCAGTTCGATATCTGTAATATCTTCAAGCAATACTGTGGTATCGACGATCACCGTTGGAAGTGCTCCTGCAAATTTGGTTTTGGGAGCAAATAATCAAATATATTCAGCAAATTTTGGATCCAGTACAGTCTCTGCAATATCTGGACAAGGATCTCCAATTGGACCAGTCGTTTCGAGCATTCAGGTTTCTTCAAATCCAACCTCTATAACAATTAATGGTCAGCAGGCTATCATTCAGGCTACGGTGTTGGACCAGAACAACAACCCTGTTTCAGGAGTCACTGTTTCCTTTTACAGCAATTATGGTTCGCTATCTGCAACTGATGCCATAACAAACAACGTGGGTCAAGCAACAACAACTTTGTCTTACAGTGGAAATCTTCAGACATCACTTACCAGTACTATAATTGCTACTGCATTAGGCAAAAGCGGAACAACTCAGGTGATGATTGTACCATCTACCGAGCCTTCCCCCCCAACTCAAAAATCCATATCTCTAAGCCCGGCTTGTACACAGGAATTAAGTGTTCAAATTTATGCGATAATAGGTTCTGAAAGTTCCACTACCTCTATTGTGTGGAATTGGGGAGACGGTTCCACCAGTACAGGAGCTATTGGATATCATGTATATTCTCAAGGGAATTCATATCCCCTTCAAGTCACTGCCTCTTACTCTGATGGTTCTTCTGTGACGACTTCAACCACAGTAAGCGTCTCTGAATTTGGAGCACCTTCGAGCTGCGAAATTTTGACCGTCACCTCTGGTAATGGTGGCAATATTTCTGTCGTTCTTCCTAGCGGTTCAAACTTGTATCAAGGTGGACAATCCCAAACCGTTTTTCTGGCAAAAGGAACTCCAGTAACACTTACAGCAGAACCAAGTAACGGTTTTTCCTTCGATGCATGGATAGCAAGTAACAATGTAGATAACACTCCGAGTGGAGAACCGATAAACTCGGCACAGAATAGCATAACTTTTGCAGTAAACGGAAATGGCAACATAAATGCTGTCTTTGCTTCAGGTTCATCATCTTCAGGCCCACTATCCATTACTACGATCTCACTTCCTGGAGGTGAATATGGCTCTCCATATCCTTCAAGCCAATTGGAGGCTACGGGTGGGGCGGGAAGCTATGTGTGGTCGATTGCATCTAGCTCGACCACTACAAATGCACAGCTCGAAGAATTGGGATTGTCCCTATCAAGTCAGGGGGTCTTGAGCGGCACTCCGTATAACACCGGCCCAATCGATATAACAGTACAAGTACAGGATAAAAACGGGAATGTGGCAACAGAAAGTTTCCCCATACAAATAAACACTGCTCCAACTTGCTCAGGTCAATGCCTATTACCGAATGCCAGTCCGGGCAAGTCATATCTTGCAGACATACCTGTACAAGGAGGGACTGGGATTGGCTATGTCTTCACTCTGTTCGGTCAATGCTGTTTTCCTCCAGGGCTAACTCTGGAATCAAATGGTGGAATAACAGGTGTTCCGACATCGCCGGGAACGTATTCGTTTGTAGTTAAGGTGCAGGATTCTATAGGAGGATTTTCAACTATCGTCTTATCAATAACCGTCCCGCCTGTTGTAAACTGTGTGTCGACCTCGTCTGCTGTTGACTCAAGCTGTTCTTCTAATGGTGCCAAACTGCCCACAGCCATAGGCCGCACTGATAAAACAACGGTTGTCTACATTTACGGTACTGGTTTTTCCCAAGCATCATCAGTTTACTTTGGAAATTCCCCTGCAACATCTTTTACAATCATTTCTGACTCGGAGATCGAGGCCACTGCCCCTGAATTGCCACAGCAGCCATCTCAACCAGTTGTAAATGCCACTGTCATGGTAGGCAATTACGCAAGTTCAGGGGCCTGTACGACTTTCTCCGTCGGGGCTCAATGCTACCAGTTTATCTATATTTCACCACAGTTACAGTCATCTGTAACGAATCAATGCAATTCGCTTTCGAGCCTGAACATTCCCCTGTCTGCAGATGCTACCATTCAAGGTAAGGCTGATGATGAAAGCGGAGCTTCAGCAGAAGGTGCGTTGACAGTAACGGGGTCCATTAATCTTACAGGGAGTGAAAAGGTATGTATAACATATTCCAACTTTGATATTACAGACCTTAGCAAATTAACCATAAATGATTTAAATCTAACATCCACACTTGATTCTGACACTACTGTCAGCCTCACCGCAATGGGCTCCTTCTACTACGACAACGATAAAATCCTAAACCTTGGCGACCCTGTGGAAGGTCCAATTATTGATATTCAAGCAGGACCTGTTCCTATAGTGATAGTTACATCGTTTACTCCGGTGGCAAAAATTGAGGCAAATCTTGAAGGTGATGCATCCACAGAAATTAATCAGAATATACAATTTGTTTTAGGCGCAGATTACACCCCTCAGAATGGGATTCAACCGATACACACTGTAACCTGTGAAAACGGTGGCAGTCTTGCTAATGCTTGTTTTATTAACATGGGCAAATTGGAAGTGAACGGTCATATCGTGGGAGAGGTAGGAGTAGAGGTTGCAGCACTCTTTTATGATATGGCAGGCCCCGCGGTAACACCATATGCCTATCTTGAAGCCTATGGATTTTACAATGGAAGCCCACAAAACAACATAGAATGTTATCCATATGAGATAGGGACTAGGGGGGGTACATGGTGGGACCTCTGTGGAGGCGTGGATTTAAACATGACATTGGAAACAAATCCCGTCATTCCTGATATCCAGCCAGTAAATCTGGAAAATATTCAGTTGTATACCACCTTGATATCGGCTTCTGATAGCATTACAACCGAGCCGTCTGGCATAAACCAAGTAAGTGCTGGCCAACCGGTCTCATTTGTGGCCACAATAGCTGGAGGCTCTATTCCTGCTTCGTGGAGTGTATCCCCCACTGATTGTGGAACCTTTGCCCCTCCAGATGGACCACAGACCACATTTACTGCATCAAATGTAAACGAAGCATGTAAAGTCAAGGCTCAATTAGACGGCGAACTGATTCAACAACCCGGAACCTATTTTATAACGGTGGGAACTCCCACGATAACAACTTCCGTAACGGACACAGTACTAAATAATGGAGCCGCAGTGGCGGATCAATCTTCCACGACGGGAATTACAACCTCCATTTTTGATTCAACAACCTCTTCTAATACTCAGGTCACAGTGTCCAGTGAAGACCTACCAGGACAACCCCCAAATGTAGATTCCCCCGGAATTAACCCTACATCATTTTATGACGTTCAAGTTACTGGAACTGCTTCTTCTGATACTGGAAGTGCTAACATTTGTATAACTTCTTCTCAATCATCTTCTGTAATGCAGTTTTATTATGGAGGTGCCTGGTATGATGCCTCAAATATATCATCAGCCAATAATTCAGTCTGTGGCAACATTCCGGTATTTGCATTAGGTGGAACATCTATTGCATTAGGTACCAATACATGTACTATCCCAACCTCAGGTGATTGGACCTTATCTTCCAGCTGCACGCTTTCGTCTACCGCAAGCGTCCCTGCAAATGTAATTGTACAATCTGGTACCGTACTTACCATTCCGTCTGGAATGAAATTGAACATTGACTTTACGCACTTTCACCTGCTTGTGCGATCAGGTGGTGGAGTTCTTATCAAATCTGGTGGAGCAATAAACTAGAAAAACTAGGCCTTTTGTTTTGAGATTCCTTTAGCGTTTATATGTAAAAATCCATCATTAATCGGTAAAGTAGACCCATTCTGAAATCTTTTGCTGGTTTGAGATCCTATCTGGCATCAAGCGATATACCATAACAATAGCAGAAATCAACTTGGCCAATCTATTCGTTTTAAAAACTGGCTTGTTTAGCTTTCAAGGCCCTTGATCTTACTGTCTGCAGAGGCCTTTGTCAACCTTGCCTGTTTTTGTTCTTTAGTAGAGTCATTATGTTTTCCCAAGATTTCCATTTATCTTCTTATTATTTCCTCAAGCACTTCTGTGAGATAATTTTGTATGAGGAACTTGGCTTCCAAAAACAATCGAACTCATGACTTGGCTTTCTTTGTTCCCTATCGGATAATTTTTGTACCGTTTAGGAACTACGAGTTTGCCTTTAAACATCCCAAATATTTCAGTGTGGTTCCAATCCTATTCCCAGGTTTCTCATACGTGAAAATTGGAAATAATGTCTTAAAATTAGGAATTTGCTTAAATTTATCAATTAATCTTTGAAATTCCTTCATTTTATTATACCAATCTTCTTGTTCTTCCCAATACATTAAACCAACGATTGCATCTAGATTTATACCTGCGGTCTGAACCTCATTATTTTCAGTTATTTGAGGATAATTATTTTTCAATTCATTGTAAAGGTTTTGAAAGGAAATCTTGGCACCCTCCCATCCCAATGTTTTTTTACACATCCATTCCTGTAGGGTCCCACTCGCGGCATCTTTGGAATAAAATCTCCCCTCGATAAAGCGACATATTCTTGAAGGCATTGCCAAGACGGCAATATGTCGTCTATATATTGGTGAAGATTCGTGTGACATGTAATGATATTGTGGAAGAAGATTACTGTGGGTAAGTGACCACTTTAAAAGTCCAAACCTATCATTCAACAATTTACAACATTCTTTACCGTATGAGGAAAACTCGGAGAAAACATTTTCAAATTGAAGTGTTCTTATGAGCAAACCCGTTCCTTGGAAAGAACTGTAAATCTCGGCTACTTCGGGGGGATAATCAGAAATCATCGTCAAAAATTCCATATTATTTGATATATTCCAGAAATTCAGATAGCTTGCAAAACATATTAAATCCATTTTCTGTCAGAAAATAAATTTCAGTACCCTCATTAATTTGGGCATCAACAAAATTTTTCTTGCTCAACCATTCTAGATATCTAATGAAGGAATCCCATCTTAATTTTGATGCCAACTGTAGATTTGTTTTTTTTACATGTGTATCCGTGTAAAATAATTTAGCGAATCGATCCAGTACTAAAAAATCCATTCTAAATTGTTCGGAGGTCAAGTTGTGATCCACACACGGGTTGTTGTACGGGATAATTTCTATTTAAATTTATTTTTTATTCTCAAATTTCATTTTAATAGAGAATCTCCAAAGTAAATCGTGTTTATGAAAATTCTAAGTGATCAAACCACGTGTTTTTGGTGAGGAATATCTAATAATTGTATTTTGTAAAGTAACGCATGTCCGAAAATGCAGAAAACCAAATTCTTACTGATATCATAAATGAAATCATAACTCCCAAAAAACCTCTTGATAATGGGGATGCTTTTCACAATCAGACAAATATGAGGTTAATGGAATGAGCAAAAACACTGAATATATTGACGGCCTGAACTATGATTTAAAAAAATTGTTAACAGTAAACTTGCAAACTGAAACCCAACCTGATTCAAACTTAGAAAATCGCCAAATTTTTCCGGGTTCGGTACGGGTATGCAAAAAAACTCCCCATGGCGTAATGAAAGATCTTACAGATAATAGTTTGTTAGATCCGACCCAGGGGGTTATTTTTCCTGGAGCTATTTTAAAACAAAATGAAAATTTGGCCCTCGGGCTTCCTACACCGTATACTTTTGCCAGAAGTCCATTAACCATACGAGTATTGCTTCCTGGATTGGAGGAAAAAGGCAACGCCATTATTGATTCTCCAACAAATGTATCGGTACAAACGGCTATTGACAAAATTGTAGACTATTGGCATAACAATTTCGGTAATAATGACTACGTCGTACCTGTTAGGGCTTTTTCTAATTCTTGTAAAGCGTATACAAAAGAACAGATTGGTATTCAGCTTGGTTTCGGTATGCAATTAGACAAATTCTCAACAACTGCTTCTTTAAATTACAAGTCAAACGTAGAAAGCACTACCACATTCAAGGTATTCCGTCAAATATATTACTCAGTTATAGTGGAGGAACCCAAAGAATCGGGCGATTTTTTTACCGAAAATGTCATCTTAAACCCGAAAAATATGGCAGAGAGCGATCCACCTGGCTTTGTGCGTAGTGTGAATTATGGCAGAACGATAATTGTACAAATGACCACAAAAAAACAACTTAGGGATATTGACGCAAGCCTCACATTGGAGTATTCGCTAGGAGGAAAGGACGATAAAATCGATGCAGATACCAAAGCCAAGTATGAATCCATAAAAAACGACTCCAGTTTCACTGCGATAGTTCTGGGCGGAGGGTCTGAATCTACCGGTATACTGATAGAAGAAATTGATAAAATCAACGATGCCATCTCTCATGGATTGTCTTTTTCTAAAAAAACCCCGGCAGTCCCTGTTTCATATGTCGTCGCAGATGTGAAAAGTAGGCAAAATTCCACCATGCGATTATCGACGGAATATGTTGAAACAATATGTGAAATGTATTACAACCGTTCAATAACACTAAAACACGGCGGTGCCTATGTGGCAAATTTTCTGATAGATTGGTTTGAAACAGACAGTAACGGGCAACCCGTTAGTAGACACTATGAATCAGGAAATGTGACTGCCTCATGGGTTACGAAATTAGATTTTCCAGGAGATGCAACAAACATCAAGATTACACTGCATGACTACACGGGCATTGCTTGGAGTCCTGTCTATAAATTATTTCTTACCTTTCCTGTTCTTGACGGTAACAAAGTAGTAGAATGTACGGGTACTACTCTCAACCCCTATTTGCAAGACATTACAAATAATCATTAACTCGAGCAATAGTGTGAGAAATGTTTACAAATCCATCTGATACTAAAATGTGGAAAGAAATGGTAGAGTCTGGCACACATGTATGCTATTTTGCAGACAGGCACCTTTCGGGTGGCTTGAAATGGGGTTTTTCTAACAGTAAAGTTTGGGTATCAGGCACCGTTGTTGATAAGGATGAAGGTTTAACTGGATATTGGGAATTAATATGATCCTTCGATATGAGTTATCCTGATCCGAGTAGCGTCATTCCTGAGAATTCATCCACTATGATTGTCATTTTCATAATTTCAACCCTTGCTATTTTGGCAATAATTTTAGTTTTTAAATATGCTGCAGGCTGCAAACCCATAGGGGATTTTATTGTAGGAAAGGATGGCGCCCCAAGCCTATCACAATTCCAGTTTTTGCTATGGACTTTGGTTGTATCTTTCACCTTTCTTTCAATGCAAATAATAGTACTCATTGAAACTCACTTTAATCCTCCTCCAAACCTACAGATAAACAAGATCCCGGATAATTTGTTAGCTTTGATGGGAATTAGCATTGCGGTACCAATAATTTCATCAAAGATCAATTCCGACGCTGCCCAATCTAATGAAAGTGATACTAGCATGTCGTTTAGAAGGATGTTTCAGAATGAATACGGAAAGATGGACCTTGCAAGATTTCAAATGTTTTTATGGACTATTATCAGCATAGGGGTTTTTCTTTATACTGTTTATGGCGAGGTGACAGATCCAAACGTGAACACGATTGGTTTTTTCTTACCTGATATATCACCAACCATGTTGATCCTCATGGGTCTGAGTCAGGGCGCATACTTGGGCTCAAAATATGCATCAAGCCAATCCGGATCTCAGGAAAATCAAGTCCACGCCAAGATGTGATCTGATGGACCAGTTTGATAATAAATTGAAACTTTCAAGATCGGGGACTTGTTGCACTGATTTTTTAAAGTTAACATATTGAATCTAAACAGATGTGAATATTTACCACCCCAACGGCCCTAGGATTTGACTTTCCTATTGTAGTTCGATCTCCTTGAAGGCTGGGCATTCACTTATCAATTGATTCAAAACCTGGATTTTTTCAACTTGTTTGCCGGTATGTAATCTTGGATCTGAAAGTCCTACAATGTCTACGAAGAAAAAATGGTATTCGGAGGCATCCACCAATCTTGTCAACCTTTTGCCTTCTTTTTGTAATTCTCAAGTAGTTCCTTTAATGCGTCATCAAGCGTCGGGATCTTTCCAGTCCTAGCCTGTATCTGACCCATTACCTTCAACAATTCTGTGTGAGTGTCTTTCCCTATGCGAATAGTAGTATTGTCACCCAAACCAAAGCTTATCTGATATACCTCGTATATTAGACTTCAGAATTTCTTACTTATACCAAGTTTTATCTTGGAATAAAGACACTTATTCTGGCATTTTAATTTTCACGTTGCGGGGGTCGCCTAGCCTGGTCAACGGCGTAAGGCTCAGAACCTTATCTCTTAGGAGTTCGTGGGTTCAAATCCCACCTCCCGCACCTTCCGGTAAACAATCAATGAAAAATTTATAATCGATCATCAAAATGGTGGTTCATGAAAAGGGTCGAGGCCGTGGTTTCCAACGAGATGGCTGACGCGGTCATCGAGGCGCTCAAGAAGGTCGGGGTGGGAGGGATTACCGTCTTCGAGGCCAAGGGCTGGGGCAGGGCAAGCTCCTTCTCAAAAGAAAAGTCTTCAGCCACCTACAAGAAGTTCAACCCCAAGACTTACGTCCTTACCGTCGTGGACGACTCGATAGTGGACAAGGTAATAACGGCAATACTTGAGAATGCGAGCACAGGCTCGGTAGGCGACGGAAAGATTTTCATCGACAACATCGACACGGCAGTCGACATCGGAAGCGGCCAGAAGGGCGTGCACGCGATCTAATCCTAGGGACCACTCGGGGCCTTGCCAAGGCGCGATCTTATCTTTGACTCGAGCATCCTGTTTATCCTCTGCCCGTCCACCTTGCCGCGCAGGTTTTTCATTGCAATTCCCATCAGGGGCCCGATTGCCCTCTCGCCCTGCTGTTCGATTATCCCGGCATTGGAGGCCACCACCTCGTCCAGTATTGCGCCAAGCTCGCTGTCAGCAAGCGTCCCCATGGAGTTCTTCTCTATTGCGTCCTCGATGGAGGATGACTTGCCGCCCATTATGGACTCGAACAGAATTTCAAGCGATTCCTTTGCTATCCTGCCGTCTGCAAGCAGGGAGAATGCCTTTGCAATCTCGGAATTTTTCAGGGCCTTGGGGTCAAGGCCCCGCCTCTCGAGGTTTGTGATTGTGCCGCAAAGAACCGAGGCGGCAAAGTTCGGGGACGTCCTTCCGTCCTTGCAGATGGACTCGAAGAGGTCAAGGTATTCAGAGTCGAATACCTGTAGCGCAAGCTGCGGGTTGAGCTCGTACTGCTTCTGGAGGTCATTGAGGCTCTCCTCCCACGACTTGGGCACCTTTTTCCTTGCGTCCTCTGCCTCGTCCCCCGTTACGATTATGGGAGGGATGTCTGTTTCAGGGTACATCCTCGAGGCACCGGGCCTGGGCCTGAGGTAGATAGTCTCCCCAGTCACTGTCGCGACCCTTGTCTCGGCAGGAACGCCATTTTTTGCCTCCTCAATCCTGCGGATTATCGAGTCGATTACCACGTCAAGCTTCCACGGCTCGCCTGCAAGTATCAGGAACCCGTCTTTTTGCCCCGCCTCGAGCCTTTTCCTGACCTGTTGTATCTCTGCGTCCTCGATGCCGTAGTTTGGAAGCTCGTCGGAATGGAACACGCCCCCGAGGCCGAAAAACCTTACAAGTTCGCCAAGCTGCTTTCCAAGCCTTATCCCGGGGTACGGTTCAAAGCCGAACATCCCGGCAAAGTTCCTGACCCTCATCGCCTTTACTCTGGCGCCGCCAGACAGGGCCTTCTGGATCGTCTTTGACTTGCATCCGCCGAACGCGTCTGTGACGTCCTTGACGTCCGCCTCCTTTGCAATCCTCTCAGTTTCCAGCTTTTGCAGCCTTTCCTGGATTATCTTCAGCCCGTGCTGCCTCTTTGCCTCGTACTCGACCACCTTTTCAAGCTGGTCGAGCTTCTGCACTCCCTTTACCTCCACGACCCCTCCCCCCGCGATTGAAACGTTCACGTCCTGGCGTATCGAGCCTAGGCCCCTCTGGACCCTCTTTGTGGCGCGCAAAAGCCTGCCAATCGTAAGGGCGATTTTCTTTATCTCTTCCGGTGTACCGCTCACGGGCTCGAGTGCAATCTCAACCAGGGGAATGCCAAGCCTGTCAAGTGTGTATTCCCGGAGGTCTGCCGAGTCGTTGAGAAGTTTTGCCGCATCCTCCTCAAGGCAAATGCTCTGGACGCCCACCGACTTGCCGTCCACTTGGAGGCTTCCGCCTAGGCCAAGCAGCATCGTCCTCTGGAACCCCGAGGTGTTGGAGCCGTCTATCACAAGTTTCCTCATCACGTAGACCTCGCTGAAGACGCTCGTGTTGAGGGCGCTGGCAATGATGAGCGCGGTCTCCTTGGCGCCTGCATCAAGATCATGGGGGGGCTCCTCGTCCTGCTCGACAAGGCAGCTGCTCTCGGGGTTTGCGTAATACATTATGGTCTTCTGCTTGCTTGTCTCAAACATGGCGCTTGGGTCGAGTTCGCCAAGCTCGCTCCTTGTAATCCTTAGCTTGCGGGTAAATTTTATGGGATAGTCGGTAGACTCGATTGGCGGGCAGCTGCAAAACAATTTTTTTCCAGTCCCCAGCTGCTGGTGTATCTCAAGGCCAACCCTGAGCCCAATCTTGTCCGGCTGTAATTCTGACACTTGTAAATTAATCGCGATACTTGTTTTAAATCTTAGTCTGAAATTTCTAGCGCCACGTTGTCCCTCATCATCCTTTCCATCTCCTTCTCGTCCTTGGAGTTGCTCAGGGCCCACATTGACTTGACTAGCGCCGCCTCGGGCACCATGTTGTCAAGCGGCACGACGCCGAGGTTGAGGAGGTCCCTGCCGCTGTCATATACAGTCATCCGGACCATGCCGTCGATGCACTGCGAAGTCATGCCAAGGAACAACCCCTTCTTTTTTGCGCGCTGGATAGAGTCGTACAGGATCCTGCCGACATGGCCAAGGCCCGTGCCCTCAAAGATGATGGCCTGGTACCCCGAGGAGACCGCATGGTCTATCAGGGACGGGTCCAGCCCCGGATAATACTTTAGCAGGAGCGCCTTTTTGTCGAAGTTTATTCTGGGATTGTAGGATTTTCTGGGATGGTCAAACTGGGGATTTTTTTCGATTGTGCCGTTTTTTACGATGTATGCCGGTGCGCCGCCGACGGTCTGGAACGCGTTCCTCTTGCTTGTGTGGTTCTTCCTCACGCGGGTTCCCCAGTGGCATGCAACCTCGTCATCGCTGGTGGAATTGTGCATCACGACAAAGATGCCTGCCGCATCGGTATCTGTGAGGAACCTTGCAGCCGAGATGAGGTTTAGCGCCGCGTCAGAGGATGGCCTGTCTGACGACCTTTGTGATCCGACAAGCGCCACGGGCTTTGGGTATCCCGACAGGGCAAAGGAAAGGGCTGCCGCAGTATACTGCATTGTGTCTGTTCCGTGTGCCACGATGATTCCCTTGTACTCGGTCCTTGCGCACGAGTCAAGCCTTTCGGCAATCTTTATCCAGTGCTCCGGCATGAGGTTCTCCGAATATTCCGAGAAGAGCACCTCGGTGTCGATGTTGGCTATCTTGGAAAGTTCTGGAACGCTTGCATTAAGCTCTGCCGCAGTCAGGGCGGGGGTCACTCCGCCGGTCCTGTAGTCTATCCTTGACGCTATAGTTCCGCCTGTTGATATGAGCAAAATTTTTGGAAGGGAGGGGTCTGGATGCGGCTGGGCGGTGCTTTCCTTCTTGGCGCCGTGGGAAGGCTCGGCATCGATTCGCGATATCTTTCCAATCTCGAGGCCTATGTTGTACCCGTTTTTCAGCTTGAGGGCGATGTGCTGGTCGTCGCTGTGCTCGTAGCGCGGCATGATTATGCCCGAATACTCGGCATCCGTCCTGACCTTCACCTGGCTGCCTACCTCGAGGCTGTTCTTCTTTAGGAACTCTAGGCTTTTTCCCCAGTATCCGCTATAGGACATTTGCTTGGGATAGATTTGTTATTTTATTAAAAACTACCTATGAAAAACTAGATTTTGGCTGAAAATACGGGATAGATCCTGATTGCATGGATTTCGTGGTATGGCCACTTGTTTGGATTTACTCGAATCCTCTTAAAACAGCCCCTTATCCGTTGTGGAAGTTGGCGGTAAACTAATTCTCCTATGACAAAAATTCCCGAATTGCCAAGTGTTTGCATTTTTGCTGCAAGATTAATTGATAGGCCGATTATGTCTACGTGGGACTTGACCGTGTCAGATCCGTACCTCACCACGCTGTTAATTCCAAAATCCGAGCTGATTTTTATCTGCAAGGCAGGGAGCATTTCTTCTTCTAACAATGGATTTACAGATTCACTAATTACACGATTCATTGCATAGGCGCAGCATGCTACCTTCCTGGCAGTTTTGCCCGATCTTCCCTCCGTCGGGAAATATCCGATGACTGCGTCTCCTACAAATTTTAAGACAAGCCCGTCATAGCCCTCTATGATATATGACATCTCTTGGGAAAACACTCTGATTATTTTTGCAAAATTTTCCTGTGACAAATCAGAACTCATGATGGTGGACCTGCCAAGATCCACAAAGAGAACAAACATCTTGATTTTCTTACCGCTGTACCGTCTAAGGAAGGCGTCCGACCTATGTATGGCTAAATGGTGGTATTCAAACTCTTCCCTAAAAAGGGATCTGAGTCTTTTTTTTGATTTATTTACAAGTAACTCTATCTCAGTTCTTTCAATCCGTGAAGGTATCAGAGAATTGTGCATTTATCCATTTAGCACTTGGATAAAGGTGTTAAAAAAGGTGAGACGAGCATTTGTGCAAAAAGGCCATGTCAGGTGGTTAGGTTTTCGAGATTTCTGATTTGTATATCCTTGTAATGACAAAGTAAACTGCTAATCCAACTGCCCCCCATAATAATGAGGCAATCTTTGCGGTGTTACTGAGGTAGTAAATTAGAACAACGCAGCATGCCAGTCCTACAATGGGGAGGACTGGGTAAAATGGCACCTTGTAAAGTCTGTCTGTTTTTGGCTCCTTTTTTCTTAGTTTGATGAGAGACATGTGAACAAAGATGTAGGTTAACAAACTTCCAAAATTGTAAATGGATGCAATTTCGTCGATATTTTTGAAAAATATTCCGGCAAGGATGGCAATGGCAGTTCCACCAATAAGGATTGAAACGTAGGGAGTTCCAAACCTCTTGCTGATCAGGTCTAGTTGCCTTGGTAAAACCTTGTCCCTTCCCATTACAAAACTTGCCCGTGTACCGCCAATTATGGAACTTAGGACGACCGATCCGGTTGCAACCACGGCAGAAAACGATATGATGTCCAGGAAGACTCTATTTTTTGAAATGCTCGAAGCAAGGTCTGACAATGGCGAGGGGTTATTTCCAATCGTCTTCCAGTCAAGCATCCCGACTAATATCACCGCTATTGCGATGTAAAGTACGAAACTTACAAAAAATGATAGTACTAGTGCCCTCGGTATGGTTCTCTGGGGGTTTTTCGTTTCTTCTGACATCATTGAGACGGTATTGAAGCCCAAAAAAGCAAAAAAGATAATGGCTGCACCGTTAAGGGTGCCACCAAAACCGTTTGGAAAAAATGGGTGAAAATGCGTCATACCTAGGTGCGTCAGGATAAAGAATCCCCCAAGCATTATCAACAAAACCAGCGCAAAAATTTTGATGAACACCATTATCATTGTAACATGGGTTGCCTCTTTTACCCCAATCAAATTCAATGCAGTCAAGACGATTGGTAGTCCAACCGCCGAAAGAATCAGGGCGGCACCTCCGCCCAGCCCTAAAAGTTCCGTGAAATACGCAGCAAAACCGATTGAGACTGCGGCAGCGCCCACAATATAATCAAAATAATTGAACCAGCCAACGACAAAACTCCAAAACCTTCCAAATGCCCTTTTTGTAAATGCATAGGAAGCACCAGTTTCATGGACAAAGGAGGAGAGTTCTGCATAAGAGAGGGCAGCCAATAAGGCAATGGTTCCAGCGATTAGGAATGAAAAAATGACAGAGGGGCCAGCTAGGCCTGCTGCGACCCCGCTTATGACGAAAATCCCGGCACCTATTATGTTCGCAATTCCAAGCGATGTTACTGCCAGAAGGCCAAGATTCCTCTTTAGCTGAGGAGGGGGTTCTGTCATTGTCGTTTTGTCACATCTTAACCGTAAGGCGAAGGTAACTCGCTATGAGAATGTGGAGGTGTTGCAATCTGTCTGATTGCAAGCCTTTCAGACATGATGGACGTCACAAAGATGCAGGCGTTACGAACCATTTTTAGTGATTCCATAAAAGATGTTCTTGTAAGATCTTGGATGTAAATTTCCTTGACAATTATAATGTCAGAAAAATCGCCCGAAATACTGTACTCCACGCCGAGCCTTATTAGATCTCTTTTTAATTCCTCGGGAATCTTGATTTTTTCTGTTTCAGACAGCGAAATAAAGGCCTGCTGAATTGGTGCAGAGTTATGAAGCTTGGAACCAAAAACAATTATCGACTTGCCTGTCAGTTTTGATATGTCAACCTGCAAACCTAATCCGAAGGCATTTGATAATCGCAAATGAAAATCGGTATATTTTGCAGCTAGTTCTGAAGCGCCTATTTCATCCTCTGTCAGCCAAGTATTGATGTCATTTTTTAATTTCTCAATTTGCGTCATATTCCAGTAATTCTTGCATCAGATAAAAAGGACTGGGACATTATCAAAGGTGGTTTTTGTGTACCATCATTGAAATTCGTACCCCTTTTTTAAATAAGATTGACTCATCCTTGAGGCATGACTCAGTATGTGGAATCAATATCTGATGAATACGCCTCAAAGCCCAAAAGGGCCATGCCAAATGCAGACCATTATTTTGTCAACCGAATGATCTTTCTATTTGAAAAAAAGTCTTCTGGCTTCAAGTTTAAAATAATGAAAAAGGAAAAATAGTGGTTTTCGTTCTTGGACAAGCTAAAAAAGTTCTCGAGAATCCTGGTGGCAATAGACGGATCTCCACAGTCTATGGAGGCGGCAGAACACGGAGTTTCCATGGCAAAGAAGGATAATGCTGATCTTGTTGTTATCAGTGTGATCCATACTCCTGCATCTGTGTTGACATATACCACCGAGAAAAATTTTAGGGAATTTCTGAAAAAATCTAAAGAGGATATCAACACCTGGTTTGAAAAAATCAGGAACCGAGCTGCCGAAGCGGGGCTATCTATTAGAACAGAAACGGTCGAAGAGATTTATTCAATACCGGGTGCAATCATCAAATTTGCAGAACAAGAGAAAGCTGACATAATCGTAATTGGAGGTACTGGGAGGTCTGGATTCAAGAAATTCTTGCTTGGCAGCGTTTCAGGGGATGTCGTAAGATACGCCAGATGCCCAGTATTGGTCGTAAAATGACCGTGCCATTGTTATCAGTCCTTCACATCTAACAGAATTAGAAAACTAGAACTAATGAACGATTCATGGGTAGTAAATTTATGTTATTTATCTACGGGTGAAATTATTTGATTGCCTTATCCATAAAACGCCCCTCACCGCTATTGGAATTGACAGTAAGGCTACTATTGCTACAATTGTCTGGTATTCCTCTGATTTTTGTAGGGATGGGAACATCCATAGAAATTGAACCGGCAATGCAATAAAAAACCACACTAGGGAAAGACCTACAACAACCGTTAGAGTTCGCTTTGTATGTGGATTAATTTTTGAATCGCATGTCTTATCATCTAAAATTATTAAAATGGCATAATGATTATCATGTTTGAAATTTGCAAAGGGTCCTATCTATAACCTGCTGGAAGACAAGATAAAATTGCGTCGTTAAGGGAAAAGCGCGCTCCGTGAACCCACAGGCTCGATAAGATCTGGTGGGAATCGCCGTACCTGTTTCCAAGACATGGCCATTTTGATAAAGGATCCTTTTGGCGGTAATTATCTGTAGTAAGGTACTGCGACCTTCTCGCCTATCTTGAGCTCCTTCTGGGTCCTTACCTTCCTTACGGCTTCCTCAAAGTGCCTCATGGTCACCTTGGCATCGGCTGCCTGCTTTTCGGCCTCCTTCTGGTCGGGATACTTGGCAAGGAACTCGTGGATTACAAGGGAGACTGCCGTGTTGGTGATTGATGCCACGTCTGCACCGCTCATGCCGTCGCTTGACTCTGCAATCTTGTCAAGGTCCACATAGTCTGGGTTCTTGACTCCGTCAATGGTGGAATCCCTTACAACGGGTATGTCCTTTGCGTTTATCTCAAGTATCTTCTTCCTGCCCTCCTTGTCCGGCAATGGAACGAGGATTATCTTGTCAAACCTTCCCGGCCTTAGCAGTGCGGTGTCTATCATGTCTGCCCGGTTGGTTGCGGCAAGCACGACGACCCCGCGGAGGCTCTCGATTCCGTCAAGTTCTGTCAGGAGCTGGCTTACCACCCTCTCAGTGACCGCAGTCTCTCCTCCGACGCCCCTTATCGGCGCTATGGAGTCAATCTCGTCGAAAAATATTACACATGGCGAGGCCTGCCTTGCCCTTCGGAAGATCTCCCTGATTCCGCGTTCGGATTCTCCTACCCACTTGGAAAGCAGCTCGGGTCCCCTGACAGAGATGAAGTTTGCCTCGCTCTCAGTCGCCACTGCCTTTGCCAGCAGTGTCTTTCCGGTACCGCTTGGGCCGTGCAGCAGTATTCCCCTCGGCATCCTGTGGCCAAGCTTTGAGTACAGCATTGGGTACTTCATGGGCCACTCGACTGCCTCCTGCAGCTCCCTCTTGACAGTGTCAAGTCCGCCGACCTCTTCCCAGCTAACGTCGGGATTCTCAATGAAAACTTCGCGCATTCCGGAGGGTGTGACCTCTTTGAGTGCGTTCTGGTAATCCTCATCGTTTACAACAAGCTTGTCCAGTGTCTCCGGAGGCAGCTTCTCGTCCTCGAGGTTCAGCTCGGGCAAGAGCCTCCTGAGGCACTTCATCGCAGCCTCCTTGCAGAGGTACTCCAGGTCGGCGCCGACATAACCGTGGCTTATCGCGGCAATCTTGTCCAGGTTTACGTCGTCGCTCAAAGGCATGTTCCTCGTGTGGATCATGAGTATGTCCTTCCTTCCCTTCTTGTCCGGGACTTTGATCTCGATTTCCCTGTCAAACCTGCCTGGCCTCCTGAGCGCCGGGTCTATGGCGTTTGGCCTGTTGGTTGCAGAAATTACTATTACCTTTCCCCTCGCCTCGAGCCCGTCCATCAGGGAGAGCAGCTGGGACACGACCCTTCTCTCCACCTCTCCGGTTACCTCCTCCCTCTTTGGTGCGATGGAATCGATTTCATCGATGAATATGATTGATGGTGACTTTTCCTTTGCCTCCTTGAATATCTCCCTGAGCCTTGCCTCGCTTTCTCCGTAGAACTTGCTCATGATTTCCGGACCCGAGATGCTGATAAAGTGCGCATTGCTCTCGTTTGCGACTGCCTTTGCAAGCAGCGTCTTGCCGGTTCCTGGCGGACCATACAGGAGCACGCCCTTTGGAGCCTCGATGCCAAGCTTCTCAAAAATTTCCGGGTGCCTGAGCGGCAGCTCGATCATCTCGCGGACCTTTTTGATCTCGTCTGTCAGTCCTCCAATGTCCTCGTAGGTGACTTGCGGTACTCCGCGGAGTGTCTCTCCCTTTTCTGCAATGTGGAACACCGTCTTTTGGGTTACAAGGACAGCATCAGCTGCCGGCGTAACTCCGATTACTTGGAATGTAAGTCGTCCGCCAAAGTAGGGCACCATGACATTGTCTCCCTTGATGAGCGGGACGCTCTCCAGGGCATCTGCAAGGTACCTCTCGTCTATGGGGGGTATTGCCTCAAGGGGCGCCACCACGACCTTTTCGGCCGCAACTGCCTTTATCTTTCGGACTGCAACGGTGTCGCCGATGGCAATACCGGCGTTGTTTCTTACAAGCCCGTCGACCCTGATTATCCCCTTGCCCTCGTCGGACGGGTAGAGCGGCAGGCACTTGGCGACTGTCCTCCTCTTGCCCTTTATCTCAATAACATCTCCAGTGGACGCGCCAAGCGAGTCCATCGAGTCATAATCAATACGAGCTACACCCCTTCCCACATCGCGTGTATATGCCTCAAGTACCTTAAGGGAAAGCGTGTTCTGGCTCATAGGTTAAACAGCCCCAAACTAATTTTTATACCTTTGTCGTCATTGATCCGCACAAACAGATCAGAAGATTAAAATTTACAAGAGAGGGCACCATCGGTGCTTTGGGTAAAAGGCCGCTAGTTAGAAGACGTGGAAGGGGTGGAATGCAATTCCGTGCAGCAGCTACTGGCAAGTTTGCCCCCGCAAAATACCCGAGATTTACCCTCCAAGAACAGCATGAAGGCGAGGTAATAGACCTGGTCCACGAGACAGGGCGCGATGCGCCGCTTGCAAGGGTCAGGTTTGAGAATGGGAACTTGTCACTGGTGCCCTCGGTACTGGGTACCAAGATAGGGACAAGGTTACAATTTGGGTTAAAGTCCGATATTTCTCCAGGAAACGTTATCAGCATCCAAAACATACCAGACGGAACGGTCGTCTGCAACGTAGAAAGGCACTTTGGCGACGGGGGATCCCTTGTCAAGTCGGCAGGAGGCTATGCCACGGTATTCTCCCACGGAAACGAGGGCGTCACACTAAAGCTACCGTCAGGCAAGTTTACGACACTTCATCCCCAGAACAGGGCAATGATTGGGGTCCTTGCCGGCGGAGGTTCTGGCGACAGGCCATTCCTGAGGGCGGGGAACAAGTGGCGCAGGTTCCGATCAAAGGGCCACAAGTATCCAATCGTGAGGGGTGTCGCACAGGCAGTCTATGTCCACCCGCACGGCGGTGGAAGGCACCAGCACGTCGGACGAAGCTCCACAGTTTCAAGGAACGCGCCTCCGGGACGCAAGGTCGGAAGCATCGCTGCAAGGAAGACCGGCAGGGCCAGAATAAAGGAAAGAGAATAGATAAGATATTAGCGGATGTGACGTACAAGGTTTGTTGCCAATGAAGCGTGTCCATCTTTTTGTTAGCGGAAGGGTTCAGGGAGTGTACTTTAGGCAGGGGATGAAGGAGGCTGCGGAAAAGAACAATGTGCGCGGCTGGGTACGGAACCTCCCGGACCAGAGGGTCGAGGCAGTGCTGGAGGGCGAGGAGTCAAACGTTGATGCGGTGGTGGACTGGAGCCACTTCGGGCCTGCTGGGGCCGTGGTGGACGACCTGAAAATAATTGTGGAAGACGACCCTGAAGACTTTTCAGGCTTTGAGATACTTTTCTAGCGGATGTTGTTGTAGGCGTCTGTCAGAATCCCCTTTAGACCCGCAATGTCCTGTCCGTCCCTTATCTCGATCTCATTTACGGGCTCCTTCCTGTCCCTCCTAACCTTCACAATGACAGAATCGCGCTGCGGTTCGACATCCGCAAATCCGCGGAAGGCCATTGACTTGCAAAAGACTATCCTGTGCATGCGCACGTCCTCTACCACGTTTGTGCCAAGGGAGAGGCAGTAGTTGCGTATCTCCTCGTATAGCGGCTTTACCGCAGGCGTAAGCTGCTTCTTAAAGTCGTCGTAAGTCCTTGCATGCCCTGAGACAAGACCGTCCATGTGTACCACATCGGCAAAGTGATATTTGAATGGTAGTAGCTCTGCCGGTTCCAGTCTAGGCAAATGATCTCATCTCAAGTCAAGCAAGATCCGCCACGTAGACGAAGCAGCGTGGATGCTCTACCTTAGGATTGCTCCCTCCCGGACCTCATCCCTTTCGGCAGTTAGAACGTGAGAACCATCCCTTCGGACAGCCTCGGTCCTGCATCCACCCGCTTCGGCGTGATTTCATCTCCGCAAGTCAAGCGAGTGTCATCCATCTAGAGATTTACCCGGCAGTTGCCGATCTCTGCATATAGCCGGTTTCAGAGGCAGGGCACGGCTAGCGCCCCGATCTTCCCTACTACCAGTATACCGTTATTGGAAGATCTTTATCTGCATTGGGGTCAGCCCAGTCCCAAGTTTAATAGAGTGTTGCAGACAGAGCAGGTGCTGCCCGTGCAGGCCGTTCCGCACCTTGAGCAGGTCTTCCACTCCTTTCCGTCCTCACCCCTCATTCTAGAGGATACCTTGAGGATGGACTGGTACATGTTGTTCTTGATTCCGGCATGGGTTTGTTCAAGGGAGTTGAGGAAGTTGCGTATCTCGGTCCTTATGCCCTCGTTCATGTGGGGGCATTCCTCAGACTGGAACGGGATCCCGTTTGTAAATGCGTAGAACACAATCTCGTTCTCATAAATCTCGCAAAAAGGCTTGATCCTCATGGCCTTCCTGTCCTGCGAGTCGGGGTCCATCCACCCTATCTTGCCGGTGTCCCCTGAAAGCAGGTTGATGATGAATGTCTGGACAAAGTCGTCAAGGTTGTGGCCAGTCGCGACCGTGTCCACGCCGAGCTCCTTTGCGCCAAAGTCGATGGCACGCCTCCTCAGTACTCCGCAGATGGAACACGAGGAGACCTTCTCGCCAGCCCGAAGCTCAAGCGACTGCTCAAGGGTGGTCCCAAAAAGTTCCTTGTACGAGTAGACGCCATGCTCCACATCGAGGCTTTTGCAAAAGTCTCGGACTATCGAGAGCGCCTCGTCCCGGTATCCTGGTATCCCCTCATCAATCGTGATTGCGTGCAGGGTAAAGCCGTGGTCAAGCGAGATCTGCTTGAGCACATGTAGGAGTGAGAGCGAGTCCTTTCCGCCGGAGACTGCAACGCCCACCACATCGCCACGAGTTATCATCTTGTACTTTGAAATGGTCTTGGCAGTCTTGCGGGTGATTGATTTTGAAAAGCATGAGGAGCAGAGGCTCTCTCCGGAATACTTCCGGGAATAGGCCGCCACGTTTTCACAGTGGTTGCATTTCATGGGATTTGTCCGTCCCTCCTCAATTTAGCCCTATTTTGCGGCCTAGATGGTTATGAAGCCTGACTTGAACGCGGAAAGCCCTATGTTCAGCCCGAACAGGAGGAAGGTTACCACGTACAGGGAAAGCATCGTGCCCTTGAGCGCCCTGTCTGACATCTTCTTCTCGATTATGCTGTGGATGAACTTGCCGCCGTCAAGTATGGGCAGGGGAAGCATGTTGAATATGCCGATGAAAAACGAGAGCATCCAGAGCCAGAGGAGGAACATGAATACCTCCGGGCTCCAGTGTATGTAATACGGTACAACTGGTTGGTAGGAAGGCAGGGCCGCTCTCATGATCCCGAGCATCCCCTTGGTCGGGTCTGTCTTTGAGGGCGTCACCAGCACGGGAAGCTGCAGCGTCTGCCCGTTCCTTGTTACCGTTACCGTGGCGGTATCGCCGGGCTTGAGGTCTACCTTGGCAAAGTCCTGGGGGAGCCCGATGTGGACGCCGTTGATCTGGGTTATGATGTCGTCCTTCTGCATGCCGGCCTTTTCGGCGCCGGAGCCGGGCTCGACTGAGATGACTGGCACCCCGAGAGGCTCGGTGTAGAGGATGTTTCGTATGCCGTCTGGCATGATGAGCGCAAATGACGGGTTGAAGAGAAGGAGGCCTGCTATGACAAACGAGAAGATTACGTTGGAGGTGGCGCCTGCACCGATTACCCTGAGCCTGGAAATTTTCTTTGCCTTGGCAAACTCCTCCTCGTCCGGTTCGACAAAACCTGCAAATAGCGCTATGAAAACTGCGAAACCTCCTGTCTTTATCTTGATCTTCTCAAGGGTTGCAACAATCCCGTGTGCCCCCTCATGCATTACCAGTACGATTGGGACTGCAAGGAGGAAGTACAGTATGTTGGCGCTTGACTGGATGGTAACGCCTGGGATGAGGATGGTCATTTCTGCAAAGGATGCAGGCTTGACGAAAAAGTTTGAAAGGTTTGAGATGAGGTACCAGAACCCCGCGCCCATCATTATGAACCCGAGGACTACACTGGTGTTCGAGAAGATCCTCGTAGCCCGTTCAGTCCTACCAAGAATCCTTGAAAGCAGCATCTGGACGTCCTTGTTTTTGTAGGTGAGGCTGTAGGGTTTGATCTCAAAGCCGCGCTTGTCAAGTTTTGTGAGTTTCGCAATTCCGAAAATTATGAACCAGGCAATCAACACGTAAAAAATAGAGTTCTGCTGCAAAAATCCCAATGCCAAATTAATTGAGTATTCTTTTTAGTCGGGCAAATTTATCAGTTGCTATGGGAATCATCATAATCTCGACATATCCTGACAAAAGGTCCGTCGAAAAAATCGCAAACACCGTGGTAACAAAGGGGCTTGCAGCTTGCGTCAACTACACGAAAATCAACTCAATATACTCATGGAAGGGAAGGATTGAGAAACCGGTAGAGTTTCTGGCCCTCTTCAAGACCACTGCAAGGTCGAAGAGCCTTCTCAAAAAGGAGATTGCAAAGTCCCACCCGTACCAGGTTCCGGAAATTGCGGAGATGAGGATGGGGCAGGTAAACGCTCCCTACCGGCGCTGGCTTGAGGAGTCAACCCGTAAGGGAATAGCGAAGAAGTGAGACCACCCCCCCGAGGGACGATACTCTAAGTCCCACGTCGGTAGTAGAGTCGACGGCATAGACCTCAACGCCCTTTCCTTCAGCCCTGTTGAGGAACGATATGACGCCGTCCTCGTCCTGGCCCTCGAAGATTTTGTCGGAAAAAACCAGCGATTGTACCGCACCCGCCTCGTTTGCCTTGAGCGTTTCGTCAAAGCCCATCGTGAACCTGTTTATCTTCCGGTTGACAAGGGACATGACCTCGTCAATGATTGAGGAAACCTTTGCGATCTTGCTGTTGGTAAGTGCCTGCCTCATGGTGTCAGACCTGATGAACGTGTAGATCCCGTCCTCCCCGCTGGAATCGATGCCGTCGATTACGCGTATGACGTGTCCCTTTGCGGCAGGAGAGCCGGAAAGGAAGTTCCCAAGCCTCCTCTTTGTCTCTCCGGGGCCAAAAATAATCATCTCGTCATTTTCCCGTATTGCAGATGATATTGCCCCCTGCACGTCCCTGAAAAAATCTTCGACATTGAACTTTGTCTTGTATCTCTTACCACTCGCGCCAGAGTACATGTTGGGCATGAGCTTCAGGTGGGTGCCTGTAAGCCTGCCGATCCCGCAGTCGCTTGTGTCTATAGCTACAAGCAGGAAGCTCCCCGATTCCCTTTTGCCAAAGACCAGCTTCTTGTCGACATCGGTCCAGACTTTCTTTACAAGTGTTACCGGCTCGCCTATCTTCAGGGCCATCGAATGGTGCGATCCCTTGCTGACAGACTCGTTGTCCGACTCTGCTATGGTGCCTTGGACCCTAAGCCTGTCGACAACCTCGTCGATGGATATCTTTTCCACGTCAAGCGCGATGCGGATCTTCACCCTTTCGCCCTTGTCGGGTCTTGCAAAATCCTTCTCCTGCTTTATAACGCGGGTGGTATCGCCAACTATCCTGTCGCCTGCACGTATGACCCTGCGCAGTGTAAAGAGATCATCTGATTCCTCGGGTATGAGGGCAGCCGTGGCATCGTCTATCTTTTTTGAAATCAACTCAAATGTATTGGAATCTACGACAATAAAAAAGAAGAGTGAACTAGCTTGTTACCTCGTCGGCCTCGGCGTGCTTCTCCATGGCCTTCTTCCTCAGATAGCCCTGAACCCAGTCCTGCGTAAGTACTCCTGCCTCGGTCAGGTTGACAAGGGTATTTGTGGATGCTTCGCCGACCACTTTTCCAGTCGCGCGCCTTACCTGCCTCCACTTGAGGTTCGTGTTGCCGCTTTTTGAGGAGTAAATTATGCCAAGCACCTCCTTTGCGTTGACAAAGGACATGTCGCGAATCTTCTTCAGGGTAACCTTGTCTGCGGCCTCGACATAGATTAGGCCAGGCGACGTCTCGCGCTCGGGAAACACTTCATAATCTTCAAAGTAACTCTCTGGAATGAAGGAGTTGCAGGTGCTGAGGATTATGAATTTCCTAAAACTTTCAAGGGAGCACGTTGCATCTATGGCTACCATTTGTCTGGATTTCGTCCTCGCCTTTTATCAAGCTTCGTGAAAGACTCAATTAGGAACGCGGAAAATAACGTGGTGCAGGCGCTGATGACCATATCCCTTTGATTTGATGAGAAGGATCTTGAGTTCTGAGCCTGCACCTTTTTATGAAATAAGAAATTCAACTGTATCATGAAATCAATTACCGAATATCTGACGTTCAACGTGCCGTCCCGCAGGGGGTTTGTCAACATCACCCCGGAAGTGCGCAAGATAGTGCAAAAGAGCAAGGTGAGGGAGGGCCTGTGCCTTGTCAATGCAATGCACATAACGGCAAGCGTCTTCATCAACGACAACGAGAGCGGACTTCACCATGACTATGAGAGGTGGCTTGAGCACCTTGCCCCGCACGAGCCCGTTTCAAAATACGAGCACAACAAGACCGGTGAGGATAACGCAGACGCACATCTCAAGAGGCAGGTGATGGGGCGCGAGGTTGTGGTCGCGATAACGGACGGAAATCTTGACTTTGGCCCGTGGGAGCAGATATTCTACGGCGAGTTTGACGGCAAAAGACCAAAGCGCGTCCTTGTAAAAGTTATCGGGGAGTGACTAGCTCAGGGAGCCGCGCTTCTGGCTGCCCTCTGTGATGGGCTGTATCTTGAAGCTCTCCTCATGGTTCTGGGGGCCGTGGCTGCACTTGACGCAGCCGACCTTGAAACCGTTGGAGTCCTTGACATATGTTTCACATCCGCAAAAGCATGTCATGATATCACCAAATCCGCACTCTGATATAATTCTAGATCCTGCAGCACTTTCCTCGCGGGATCTCATGTCCGTGGGGGCACTTGCGGGGATGTTTCAGCATGGTACACAGGGCATCCGTGAACTGCTCGTTCATGTGGTGCTCGATGCCGCAGACCATCTCCTCGTCGATGTCCACCCTTAGGGCGCTGTCCATGAGGACCTCGAGCAGCCTGCTGTTTCGCATCATGTTTGAGCCTATCTGCTCTCCGTTCTTTGTAAGGGAGACTCCGCCCTTGTTGTAGTTTACAAGCTTGGTGTCGTTGAGCTTCTTTAGCATCTGCACTACGCTTGGCTGCCTTACGTTGAGCATCTTTGCTATGGTGCTTATCTTTACCGGATCGCCGCCTTCCTTTATGTGCCAGATTGCCTTTAGGTACATCTCCACATGCTCGGCTTCTGCGGTTCCGACGAACAGGACCTCTTGATCTTTCATGTCTTATGGTACTCCTAGCCTTTCTTTACGTCTTTTGATTCCTGCAATAAGTATTCAAAGTATTCGCGTGCAAAACCTGCCAGGCCGGAATGGTCCGCCCAGATTGCAACCGCCTCCTTGGAGCCGGACGTGCCAAGCTCCTCCCCTAGGAGGAGTACCACGTACCTCTTGTCCGATATTATGCCACCTCCAAAGAGCCCCTTTTTCAACTTGACCCTTGCTACCCGGGAGAGCGACTTGAGCGTCTCGCTGTCCACATCCTCCGATACCAGGATGGTGATGTCAACCCCCCTGTCATGCAACAGTCTGAGCTTTGGGAGGGCCTCCTTTGCAAGCGCCTCTGCGACCTTGGGGATTGCTATGAGCACCTCGTTCCTGCACGAGTCTACCATCTCGAGGATCTTGGTCGCGATATTCATTACGCCGGAAATTATCCAAATGTCGGGCCTCTCGCTTGTCCCGCTTTGCTCGTAGAGGGGAGTGAGCTCCTTCAGTATCGTGCTCTCGTTGTTGCCAAACTCTGTCTCAAACTGCTGCCTCGAGGTCTGCATCGCCGTGGCAGGAGACTTGGCAAAGTACTGCGTGGGGCGCGAGTCGTCTGATCCTATCCATCCCTTCTCCTCAAGCGTGCCTAGGACCTCGTATATCTTGGAGTACGGCACGCCTGACTTTGTGCTCAGATCGGATGCCGTGATCGGGCCGGTCTTGAGGAGCGACGCGTACGTCTTTATCTCATAACTTGTCAGGCCCACCCTCTCAAGGGCCTTCCTTGTCTTGTCCGAGAGGCTCATGCTTATTCAATCGAGGCTCTATGGTATATATGTCTAGGATAGGCTAGGCACGAATTCACTACCTTTTCATCTGGTGGATGGTTGGAAATTGATTAAATACTAATTCTTAAGATATGCCAATAACGGTATGGAACTAATACAGATATCCAATCTAAAGACCCCTACGATGGGGAAGCGATCCACCATAAGATTCACCCAAAGCATCTGCCCTGACTGCAACATGATCCTCGATGCGGAAGTATTTGAGAGGGACGGCAAGGTATTCATGACCAAGACCTGCCCAACACACGGCGAGTGCGAGGAACTCTACTTTGGATCATATGAGATGTACAGGAAGTTCAGCACCTACTGGATGGACGGAAAGGGCGCCCATGCACCGAACGTAATGATTGACAAGTGTTCCTGCCCGAACAACTGCGGCCTGTGTTCCAACCACCTTTCACACAGCGGCCTTGCAAACATGATAGTAACAAACAGATGCGATCTTACCTGCTGGTACTGCTTCTTCTATGTGAAGAAGGGGCTCGAGGGCGCGTACATGTACGAGCCGACCCGGGACCAGGTGCGTGCAATGATGAAGACACTCAAGGCGGAAAGGCCTATTCCGGGCAACTCGATCCAGATTACCGGAGGAGAGCCGATGCTCAGAGAGGACATCAGCGAAGTTATCAAGATAATGAAGGAGGAGGGCGTAGACCACATACAGATGAACACGAACGGCATCAGGTTTGCGCTCGACCCGGAGGCAATGCGCGAGGTGCGACTTGCCGGAGTAAACAACCTGTACCTTAGCTTTGACGGCGTAACCCCAAGAACAAACCCGAAGAACCATTGGGAGATTCCATATGCGCTAGAGAGCGCCAGAAAGACCGGGACGACAGTAGTCTTTGTACCTACAGTTATCAAGTCAATCAACGACCACGAGCTTGGCGGCATAATCAGGTATGCCCAAAAGAACCTCGATGTCGTACACGCGGTAAACTTCCAGCCCGTATCGCTGACAGGAAGAATGGGCAAGAAGGAGCGCGAAAAGTACAGAATTACAATACCAGACTGCATCCAGAGGATCGAGGAGCAGACAGGAGCCGAGGTAACAGTAGACGACTGGTTCCCGGTGCCAAGCTGCATGCCGCTGACAAACGTCATTGAGGCATTCTCAAGCAAGCCAAAGTACGAGCTTTCAATCCACTTTGCCTGCGGTGCAGGGACCTATATCTTCGAGGACCAGGAGACCAAGAAGTTTGTCCCGCTCACCAAGTTTGCAGACATTCAGGGAATGCTAGAGCTCTTCGAGGACAAGGCCGAGGAGATTCGCTCCGGAAAGAACAAGTACTTTACAATGCTGGAGGTCGTACGAAAGCTCTCAAGCTTTGTAGACAGGAAGAAGCAGCCGGCTGGACTTGACCTGGCCAAGATGTTTGGCAACATACTCATGAAGAGGTCATTTGATTCCGTGGGCTCATGGCATGTAAAGGGCCTGTTCCTTGGAATGATGCACTTCCAGGACAAGTACAACGAGGACCTTGAGAGGCTGCAGAGGTGTGACATACACTACCTTACACCAGACCTTAGAATCATACCCTTCTGCGCGTTCAACGTAATCCCAGAGTGGTACAGGGACAGAATCCAGAAGAAGTACTCCACTACAGTAGAGGAATGGGAGCAGCGAGTGGGAGCCAAGCTGGAAGACGGGCTATACAGGGGAATCATGAGAAGGGGTTCAGGCGACGAGCTTGCCGCAGGATGTGCAAAGAGCGCGATGTTCCACGAGGCATCGCAGGCTCTGATGTAGTCCTCCCCAAACAAATTTTCCAAAAAAAATTTCATTGACAAAATCACTTTTATAGTCAGACCAGTCTTTCTTGCATACGACCAGTCCAAAAATCAGATATTCCTCGATTTCTGAAATTTTAACACTGAGATACTCGCCGCAGGGCAGGCCGCCCCTAAGGCCCCTGTCACACCGCGATTTTGTACCGACCAACACCGAGGACGTGATAACCTCGGTCCTTGGCATGATCCGGGAGACGCTGGAATCAAAGAAGAGGCGCCTTGGTTTCAAGAGCGTCTGCATGTCCCTCAGCGCGGGAATAGACTCGGGCCTTACGCTTGTAATGATAAAAAAGTTCCTCCCCGGGGTAAAGGTAAAGTGCTTCTCCATGGGCTTTGGCGACAAGGACGACGAGACGGAGAGGGCGCGCGAGATCGCCGAAGCCTATGACTGCGACTTTTACGGCATTGAAAAGAGGGACATCCTGTCGGACCTTCCAAGGCTGGTCTCAATTGTAAGGGAGCCTCGCTGGAACCTTTACCACTACTACCTGATGGAGGAGGCAAGGAAGGAATCGGATGTCTTTTTTGCGGGCGACGGAGGCGACGAGCTTTTCGGCGGTTACACGTTCCGGTACAAAAAATTCCTGTCGCTTCTTCCCAGGGGGGGAGGCTGGCGGGAGCGCGCAAAACTTTACCTCTCATGCCATGAGAGGGACTGGGTGCCAGACCAGGAAAAGATGTTTGGCAGCAGGGTAAGGTTCTCCTGGGACAGGATATACAGGATCTTCAAGCCTTATTTTGACAATCGGCTTGACGCCCTTGACCAGGTGTTCCTTGCAGACTTCAACGGCAAGCTGCTGTACGACTGGCTTCCCGCCAACAAGGCCTTTGGCAGGGCCCTTAGGCTCAACATAGAGTCGATATTCCTCAACCGCAAGATGATAAAGTTTGCAACCCACGTCCCGTGGCAGATGAAGTACGATCCTGCCGAGGGAAGGGGCAAGCTTGTATTGCACTCGATCCTTTCCACGCACAAGGGGTTCGAGGACCTCAAGCCGGTAAAGAAGGGGTTCTCGGTCAACTTGGACTCGCTCTGGGAAAGGAGCAGCAGGGAGATTGTGACGAGGTACGTAAACGAGGACTCGTCGGTAGTAAAGGAAAAAATAATCAGCGGCAAGTGGATTGAAGGCGCATACAGGAAACTCGAGGGCGACAGCGAGACCCGCCTGCGATACCTCAACAAACTGCTGGGCGTCCTGGCACTGGAGGTCTGGTTCAAGCTCTTTGTCTCAAAGGAACTGAAAAGGAGCGACAAGCTCTAAGATTGGATCCTTGACGGAATAGAAGACCTGCCGACCTCTTTCATAAAAACGCCTTATATTGGCCGCCCTGCGAGTTCAGAATGTGAGCGACAACCCGAGGTCATACTGGGCCCTCCTGACTGTAAAGAACGGCGAATCCACCATTAAAAAGTCCGTGGAATCAATCATCAGGCAGTCAGCAAGGCCCTCCCTTATTTGCGTGGTTGACGACGGGTCCGGCGACGCTACTCCGAAATTACTTGAGGAGCTAGTAAGGGAATACGGGAATCTTGTGCACGTAATCACTCTGCCCGACAAGGGGTATGACAGCAGGAGGATTGTCCACAACTGGAACGCCGCCTGCGAATACGTGCGGGACTCGAAAAAGGAATACTCGTACATGCTGATATCAAGCGACGACATTGTCTTTCCTGAGAATTATGTGGAACGGCTGGTCTCTGAAATGGAAGAAGACCAGGACCTTGTCATCATTTCTGGAAGCAGGGGGCTGCAGCAGTCCGACTACATGTCGCTTCCCGAGGGCGCGGGCCGCATGATCCGGATGGACTTTTTCAAGAAGATTGGGGGCAGGCATCCGCCGTACTACGGTTACGAGCCGTGGATCCTCTACAAGGCCCTCCAGATGGGCTACAAGGTAAGGAAGGTGGAGGACGTACGATACGATCACCTCCGCACCTTTGGGGTGGGACACAAGTTCGTGGAATACGGGCCTGCGATGCGGTGTCTTGGGTACCACCCGCTCTTTGTGCTGGCAAGGGTCCTGCGTAATATCGTGACAGGCAAGGCCGGAATCTCAAAGGGCGCAAGCCTGAGGATGCTGCTTGACTACCTTTTTGAAGGCAGGTGGAAAGGTGACCCCTACTTCCACTACTATGAACCGGAACTGCGGGGTTTTGTGAGGTCGCTTCAGAAAAAGAGGCTGCTGTCAAGAATCGGGGAATAGCCAGTAGTGCCGGACCTGCAGCCAAACTCTGGCCGCTGTCAGTCTGAAGAACTAGTTTTTGGCAGACTGGAACCAGTTGATGTACCTGCGGACGCTCTCTTCCAGCGTGTATTTTGGCTCGTAGCCAAGCGTCCTCTTTGCCTTGTCATATGAGAAGCGCATGCGGCGTATGTCCCCGGGCAGGGCGTTTCCTGCGGTGGGTTTTACGTCCTTGTTTAGTATCTTGCAGATTAGCTGGTAGACCTCCATGATTGAGGTCTCCTTATTGGTGGACAGGTTGAATACCTCGCCTGCCGCGTTGTTGGATTTTGCTCCGAGGATGAGGCCGTTGACCACGTCCTTGACGTACGTGAAATCCCTTGTCTGCTTGCCGTCCCAGTGGATGGTCGGTACCCTGTTGTTGAGCAGGAGTTGTACAAACTCGGGTATTACGGGGTGCCAGCCTAGCTTCTCGTTTATCTTCTGCCTCTCGCCAAAGATTGTGGCAAGGCGGAAGGTGACAAAGTACAGCCCGTGAATCTTGTGGAATATCCTGCCATAATGCTCGCCTATCAGCTTGTTTGCGTCGTATGGCGTAAAGGGGTCGTCCCTGAAGGATTCGTCGACTGGAACGGATGGCGGATTCCCGTAGATTCCCGTGTTGCTGGTGTATACCACCTTGGAGTTCTTTTTCCTTGCAAATTCCAGCATGTTCAGCATCCCTTTCACGTTTACCTCCATGTTCCTCATCGGGTCTTGTATGCTAAAGGAGCGGGGATGTGTTGCAAGGTGGAATATCACATCCGGATCGAGGGAATGCAGTGATGACCAGTCGGTGTCCACTATGTCCTTGTTGACAAGCTTGACCTTGTCGCCGCCTATTTCCTTGACGTTCCGGTCAGAACTGTTGCTAAAATCGTCTACAATCGTAATCTCGGCCCCGTCCTGCAGGAGAGCTTCGACAAGGTGGGATCCTACAAAACCAGCTCCGCCGGTAATCATAACTTTTTGCATGATTCATCATGCGTTTCCTTTATGTCCTAATTAAACCATGTCTAGAAAAGCTTGACATTTGTGGATTTTTCAGATCCGGAAATTTTGAAACCGGCCTGAATCTTGGAAGCAACAATTTTTTAACTGCAGCTTTTCATTATCAGGATATGAAAATTCTCATACTTGGCTCTGAGGGCTTTGTGGGCCGGAACCTTGTAAGCGGGCTTCGCGGGACCCACCAGGTCATAACGGCAGACATGGTGGAAGGGAACCATAACGAGGATTACAGGCAGTTCAACATAATGGATTATGACAGCGTGGACAGGACAGTAAAGGACGCTGACGTCGTCATCAACCTTGTGGCGCACACGCTTGTTTCCTCATTCACGGAGGTGATCGAGAATGCCAAGACCAACATAATCGGGCTGCTGAACGTCCTTGAGGCCTGCAAGAAGAACAACATCAAGAAAGTCATATTCACATCGGCGTCCTCGATTATCGGGGAACCTAGGGAGTTCAGGGTTTCTGAGAAGCATGACGTCACACCGAAGACGGCCTATGGGATAACCAAGATGGCCTCAGAGCATTACCTGCGCCTTTACCGCGAGATGCACGGGATTACGTATGTTATTTTCAGGTTTTTCAACATTTACGGGCCGCACCAGAGGAACGGCCTAATACCGTCGCTTTACTCAAGGATAACAACGAACCAGCCGGTTACAATTTTTGGCAAGGGCGACCAGGTTAGGGACTACGTGTACATAGGGGACATCGTGCCCTTTTTTGAAAAGGCCGTTTCAACAAGCGCCGGCGACAACATGACATTCAACATGGGAACCGGCAAGGGTGCCACAATTATGGAGGTGTTGGACCACTTTTCAAAAATACTCAAGACGGCGCCTGCGATAGACTTCAAGCCCGTAAGGCCTGGAGAGATAGGGAACTTTGTGGCAGACACGACCCTCCTAAAGTCAAGGTTCGGCTCCCTGCCAGAGACAGGCATTGAAAAGGGCTTGGAAAATACCATTCAGTGGCTCAAGAACAACAAGATCTGAGGACAAACCGTCTGACGTGCTGGATGCCTTGTTGTCGTGCTGTGGCTGGGGGCGGTCAGTGACCCGGGGATTTCTTTTCCTTCTTGAAGTAGATCTTCTTGACCGTCCTTCCCCGTATCTCCAGCCTTCCTACGACCCGTGCCGGTGTACCAAAGGCGATGGAGTAAGGCGGGATGTCGGAACTTACCAGCGAGTGGGATCCTATGATCGAGCATTTGCCTATCTTTGATCCCATGGCAACAACCGAGTAGGGGCCGATGTAACAGCAGCTTCCGACAGTCGTGTCCTTTTTCTCATATGGGGCCTTGCCGCCGGATACTGCCCAGTCCACGGTGTTATGTGTGTAAATCTGCACTCCTGTGCTGATGCTGCAAAAGTCTCCGATGGAAAGCTTGCCGCCGCTCCCGTCAAGTACCGTAAACGGGCCCACCCACGTGTTCCTTCCTATCTGCACGTTACCAAATACATAGCTCATGTGGTAGATGCTGCTCCCCTTCTTTGCCTTGACAAAGCGCGCCTTCTCCCATCTGTCAAATATGAGCTCCTCGAGGGGAAGCACCCTGTTCCACTCGTCCTTTTTTTCCCTGCGCAACTTGTCATGCAAAAGTCTGAGTCCCTGCTCCATCTCTGACAAGTCAATTCCATCCTTTCTGGATGGAACCTTTTTGGCTGTAGATTTTTTTCTAATGGTTTTCATCCGGAGCGCCTGCGCATAAAGTTTTTTCACGTGGGGCTGGGGTTGATTGCGGCATGTTGTGGGGCCCTGGCCTGGGTCAGCTTGCCATGCAGGACATGATGACGCTGTAGATTCTTTCCTGGTCTTCCACGGTCAGTTGGTTGTGAAGCGGCAGGGTGAGGGCGTTTTTAAACAAGTTCTCGGAATTCTGGAGGCTCCCTACCCGTTTTGTCTTTGCATATGCGGGCTCTAGGTGAAGGGCATAGGTTCCAATCTGGCTCTCTATGTTGTTCTCAGCCAGTTTCTGTCTTATCTTGTCCCTCATGCCTTCCCTCTCGACATAGCATGTATAGGACTGGTATGTCTGCCTTGTTCCTTTCTTGAAATAAGGCGCCCTTACTCCTGCAACCTTTGCAAGCAATTCATCGTATATCCTTGCCCGTTCAGTGCGATCGCTGATTATCTTTTCAATCTTCTTCATCTGCTGGACTCCTATGGCGCTGAGTATGTTTGAGAGCTTGTAGTTGGTGCCGCTGCCCGCAAACCTGCCCTCCTTCATGCCGAAATGCTTGAAGGAATGGCACCTTTCTGCCATCTCGTCATTGTCAGTGGTTATCATTCCCCCCTCTCCTGTGGTTACCACCTTTCTTGGGTGAAAACTGAAACATGTAAAGTCGGCAATTTTTCCTACGCGGTCGCTGCCTATCATGCTTCCAAGGCTGCACGCCGCATCCTCAAGCGTAATCAGCCCAAGCTTCTTTGCCGTCTTGTATACCTCAGGCTCGAGTGGAACGCCACCCCACGATACGGGGATGAAGATGTTCATCTTGTCGTTGTATGCCTTTTCGAGGATCTCGCTTGTCATGTTCATGCTGTTAATGTCCACGTCAACAAGGACTGGTATTCCGCCTGCAAGTTCCACTGCCTCTGCAGTTGCCGGATAAGTATAATCTGGTATGATGACCTCCTTTCCCTTTACCCCCACAATCTCAAGTACGGTGTGGAGGGCTGTTGTGCATGATGTCACTGCTATGCCATGCTTTGCCCCTACATAGGATGCAACTGCCTTCTCAAACTCCTGCGTTACCGGACCCTCGGTAAGGTGCGCGGATTCTAGGACCTTCTTTACGGCGTCATATTCCTCGTTTCCAATATCGGGCCTCATGAGGAATATTTTTGATTGTTGCAAACATCCCTTTTCACAAGCAAAGTAAATAAAAACCAATAGGAACGTATGGCTGCGTTACCTTTCTATCTTTTCAGGGATTCGACAATTTTTGAAAGGCTCTTCTCAGCAGAGTGGTTTGAAACTACCCACTCCCTCTCGCTGCGGCCCACGCTCTCGCGCTTCTCGCTGTTGCAGAGGGCTGTCATGGAAGCAAGGATCTCGTCCTCGGTCCCTGCATCCATCACAGGGGGCCTTGTCTCAAAGAAGGATTTCATCTTCTGCCAGTCAATGTTGATGAGCAAAGGCTTGCCGCAGGAAAGTGTTTCTATTGTGGTTGTCCCGTAGGCGCCTGTGGGACCGAACTGGTCGAGGACGATGTCCACCGCATTGATGAGTCGTATCAGTCTAGGCTTGCTTGCTGCATGGGGGTGGAAGTGTACGTTCTCCACAATGCCAAGCTCCGATGCCATATCTTTTGCCTTCTCAAGGTCAACTCCCCATCCCATCATTATGAGAAAAACATCTTTGCGAGCCTTGGCAAGCCTTGCGAACGCGCGAAGGGCCTTGTCACTGCCCTTTACCGCAAAATCCACCCTTGACGGCATGAGCATTACGATTTTGTTCCGGGCCCTCTCGGCCACCTTTGGATCAAGAAGGTCGTCCAGCCTCTGATTGGGGAGGGGCCTGTATTTTTCGTGGTCTATAGGCAGGCTGAAGTTTTGCCAACTTGTAATCCCGAGGCTTCTGAGAATTTCTGGGAGGGTGGGATCATTGTACAGGAAAATGTTGTCGGAGTTCTGGTAGGCGGATCTCTGCAGCCTGGCCCGTGCCCTCATCGTCCATTTTCTGTCGTCAAGGAACTTTGGAACAAATACAAGGTCTCCTCCGTACGGAATTGAGGAGTAGGGTACGCCGGCAAGATATGCTAGTGACGGGCCAAGCCCGAAAGCAATAACATAATCATATTCCTTCAGGGAAGTTACCTTTTCCATCTGGGTCAGCGTGTAGAGGGATTCGAGCATGCTGCCGCCAGAACGTCGCATAGACCTCAGCGTCTGTGCGGGATGGGATATTGCGGCGGAGAGGTTGGTAGACATCTGCCTTCCCACCGACCAGGTGGGCCTTCCAATATACTTGACAAAGTCAGGCCGTTGGTATCCCTTTTCTTTTTCAAGCGCAATCCAGTAATCGAGAGACTTTCCCGAAAACTGGCCAATAGGCATCTCAAAATCCACGTCCTCCCAGAGGGGCTGGCTCATGGGGAATACGTCGTCCGGGTCAAGGCCCACCTCTGCCCCGAAACCCATCCTCCTGAGGCCCTTGGCTATGTTGTATGCATTGTTGGCCAGGTTGTCATAAACGCATATTCGCAAATCTAGATGGTTATTTTTGCGGGATTTAATGAATTTAGCTGCCTGTTAGAATTAATATACGCGGCCATCAAGGTTTAGGGAAATCCATGCGCCTTCTCATACTGGGAAACCTTGCAAATGACGGATACGTGGTTGCCAAGGAGCTACGAAAAATGAACGTGGATGTGGATCTGGGTATAAACAGGTCTGATTTTGGCATGGCCCTTCCCGAATGGGAGGACGGGGACATCTCGGGCAGCATTGATCCCTACAACATTGGCAAGGACCAGCTTCAGAACGTGTGGACCCCTCCCGGATGGATACGGTACTTTGACTTCCAAAACAAGGTTCCGTGGAAGAGGAGCCCACAGAAAAGGCTTGGGGCTGCGATGAGGGTGATTAAGATGATGAAGGAGTACGACGTAATAGAATCACATGTACCGTGGTCGATTTACTCGCAGTTTTCAGGCGTACCATACGTGGCTTACGACGCAGGATGGATACGATACCTTTCCTCAGGAAACAGCATGAGAAACAGGCTTGCAAGGCGTGGCTACGCAAAGGCAAGGTCCATTATGTTTACCAATCCTGATACCTGGGAAATCCTTGAACGGCAGGCATATCTCCGACAGGACAAGATCCAGTTTGTTCCGTTTTCGATTGACCCTGAAAAATACAGGCCCATTGGCTGTGAAGACCTGCGGTCAAAATATGCAAAGGACTCGGAGCTGCTCCTTTTCTCCCCGTCAAGACAGATTTGGAGGGAGAAGGGCAATGACAAGATGATAAGGGCATACGCCAGGTTTCTCAAGCTGCACCCAAACTCCAAGTTCATAATCGTCTCATGGAGCGTCGACGAAGAGGCCAGCTTGGACCTTGCCAAATCACTTGGCATATCTGAAAACATTGTATGGATGAAACCCGTCCCGAAAAACCAGCTCATAAAATTCTATAACATTGCTGACATCATACTTGATCAGTTCGTGGTGGGTAGCTGGGGCACAAGCACTCCCGAGGCAATGTCTTGCGCAAAGCCCGTGCTAATGTTCTACAAGAAGGAGCACATTGTAAGGGCATTCGGCGAGGAGCCGCCAATCCTGAATTCCTTCACGGAGGATGAAATCCTAGCCAACCTCCTCAAGCTTGCAGGCGATCCTGACTTTCGAAGAGATCTTGGGAGGAAGAGCAGGGAATGGATAATCAAGACCCATTCGCCAAGACTTGTTGCAACAAAACACATGCAGATTCTGCAGGACGCAATCAGGTAGACGCGGCTCCTGGGCGGGGCGAATGCGAGTTTGCCAATCGAAATTGACGATAAGACTAATTATTGGGCAACATCGGAAGTATGTGTATCATGCAAAGTGACTATTTCAGGAGGCGATGGCTCGATTTCCGAAATGGCCACAGCGTCTATCTTGCATTCGTTCTAACTTTTGTAAACTTCATCCTTATCACATACAACTTTGCCATAAAGCAGGCAAGCTTTCTTCACGCAATAATTGGCAACCTGGGCGTCTTCATCCTGTTCTTCATAGGGGTGTATGTCCCCGCAGCAATCGTGATAGGATACTGGCATAGGAGAAACCAGTACTCGATTGAAAACGAGGCCTACTTTCAGCAGAACTGGATACTTGCCTGGATATTCCAGTTCCAGATAAAACAGATGCAGGGAAAGGCCACCCCGCAGGAGGCAGAGAGAATAATGAACTACCTTGATGACATTCTTAAAAAGCAAAAGAAGGACGGCCTTATCGAGCCTTCCACCAAGAAGGAACTTGGGTCTGACAAGAAGTAACGAGCAACCGGCGGACAATGGTAAGGCTCCGCGGAAAACTTTTCACGATTATCAAATCTCGCCTGGCCCTATCTTGGAGTCTTGCTGAACATGCCAGTCCAACTTAAGATTAATTTAGTGGTACCTTACATCCCAAAGTTAATTGTCGTCGGGTAATGATATTCAGCATTTGGTTACTAGCCATGCAAAAATTTTTTCTGTTTATGGGATGGGAAACGTCGGCGGGCCGATAGCTGCAGCCTGGCTCAGGGCTGGGGCAAAGGTCGTCGGTGTAGACATATCCAAGAAACTTATCTCCGAAATACAGACCGGAACCTCCCACAAGAAGGAACCCCACCTGTCTGACACGTTTACAGCCGCGCTCAAGGCCGGAAATCTTTCAGTAACATCCGACGGGGTGGAGGCATCAAAGATGTCGGACATCAAGATAGTGGCTGTACCGGTAGACCTCAACGGGCACAAGATAAGGCTGGAGGCGCTCAAGGCCGCAACAAAAGCCATAGCGCAGGGACTGAAAAAAGGCGACATTGTAATAATATGCCCCTCGATGCCCCCCGGCACGTGCGAGAAGGTCGCCCTTCCGATATTGGAAAAATACAGCAAGCTCAAGGGCGAGCGCGACTTTTCGCTAATTTACAACCCTGAACGGATTTACGAGGGAAGGGCACTGCAGGATATAGAGGAGAACTACCCGGCGGTCGTTTCGGGGCTTGGAGAGGGAAGCAGGCGCATGGGGGAGGAACTTTTGAAAATAATCTCAAAGAAGGGAGTACTCTCGATGTCTTCGATTGCCAATGCTGAGGCAGAGAAGATCTTCGAGGGGGTATACAGGGACGTGAACATTGCCCTTGCCAACGAGCTTGCAGACTTTTGCGAAAAGGTCGGCGTGAACTACTGGGAGGCAAGAAAGGCGTCAAACTCGCAGCCGTTTTGCCACCTCCACTACCCGGGTACGGGTGTCGGTGGGCTCTGCATTCCGGTATATCCAAAGTTTGTAATCGAGTCTGCCAACAAGATGGGAAAGCACCTCCGCATCACGGAATTTGCCAGGAAGCTTAACGATTCCATGCCGATAAAGTGCGTCAACGACTCGCTGAAACTGATGTCAAAGCACAAGATAAGGCCCAAGGGTGCAAAGGTTGCAGTACTCGGCCTCGGATTCAGGGGCGAGGTTGAGGACTCGAGGCTGTCCCCCACCTATACCGTAGTCAGGGAATTCATAAAGCGTGGCTGCAAGGTCGCAGTACATGACCCGTACATTCATGAGGACGACCTGCTGCCCTCGTCTGTGAGCCTCTCGCGGGACCTTGACTCTGTGGTGGAAAATGCCTCCCTTGTGTTCATCTCCTCGGACCACAAGGCATATTTTGATTTGGACGACAGGTCGCTTGGAAAGGCAAAAAAGCCCCTCCTAGTCTTTGACGGCAGGAACATCCTCAAAAAGGACAATTTCAAGGGCAGTTCCCTGCTCACGATCGGCATGCGCTAGCGCTCGGCAGGGCAGTTCGTTTTCCGCCTACAGGTTCTCTGGGTCTATTTTATTATCAGCACGGGGCACTTTGAGTGCTGGGAAACGCCGCTTGCCACGCTCCCAAGCAGGAGCTTCTTGAATCCGCCAAGCCCCCTTGAGCCCATTGCTATCAGGTCGATCCCGTTGTTTTCGGCATATGATAAGAGGCCGTCAACTATGGAAGGGGTTTTCAAGACAAGGCCGTTGAATTTGACGCCAGCCTCCCTTGCCTCAAACTCCAGCAAGGAAATGAGGCTTGTCGCAGCAACGTTTTGGGTTTTTTGGGACTGGGGCTGCTCGGGTGACATGACTTCGGGCTCGGAATTGTCCTCAAGGATGCATGTTGCTGCCGTGACGGAGGCGCCATATTTTTTTGCGATGTCTAAAGCAAACTGGAATGCCTTGCGGGAAGGCTCCGAGCCGTCGTATGGTACAAGGATGCGGCCTACCGACATAGGCTCTCTTCTGCGGGGAATTGCTTAAAACCCTTTCAAGAATCCCATTCTTGGTAACGGGCGGGTGGCAGAGGGATGATGACCAAGGAAACGCCGCGGCTTGCTGTGAATCATATATAATATCGAAGATTGTGACTGGAGGCATGGAAACCAAGGTTCACTCCAGTCTCAGGACCGTAGAGTGGAAGGACAATGCGGTTGTAATGATTGACCAGACCAAGCTCCCAAACGAGCTGGTCTATGTTAGATATACTGATTTTCACGACGTTGCCGATGCAATTAGAAACCTGGTGGTCCGTGGCGCGCCCGCAATAGGGGTGTCGGGGGCGTTCGGTCTTGCACTGGCTGCCCTCCAGAGCAAGGCGGCAGAGAAGGAGGGGCTCGTCAGCGACATGGAGGAGGCAAGAAAAATACTGTTTGAAACAAGGCCCACCGCGGTGAACCTTGCTTGGGGTCTTGAAAGGATAATGAAGGTGGCAAGGTCCTGCGGCGATGCGGCTGCAATAAGGAGCGAGGTGGTAAGGGAGGCAAAGAAGATGGCAGAGGAGGACATTGAGATAAACATGAGGATGGGAAGGCACGGATCTCAGCTTTTCGGCGACAACGATACCATAATGACGCACTGCAACGCGGGAGCCCTTGCTACGGTGGCATATGGGACCGCGCTGGGGGTGATACGTGCGACAAGGGAAAGCGGGAAGAAGATAAAGGTGATAGCGACGGAGACGCGTCCCGTCATGCAGGGGTCCAGGCTTACCGCGTTTGAGTTAAAGCACGACGGCATTGACGTAAGCCTCATCCCGGACACAGCCGTGGGATACGCTATGGCAAACGGCCTTGTGTCAAAGGTCATAGTGGGGGCCGACAGGGTCCTAAGGACAGGCCACGTCTACAACAAGATTGGAACGTACCAGGTGGCAACCATGGCAAGGCAGCACGGCATACCATTCTATGTGGCGGCGCCGCTGTCCACCTTCGACCTCAAGAGCAGCCCAAAGGACGTCGTAATAGAGCAGCGTAAGGGGACCGAGGTGACCGGGGTTGCCGGCAGGAAGACCGCTCCCGACGACATCAACGTCATAAACCCAGCCTTTGACATGACGCCGCCTGAACTCATCACGGGGATCATAACCGAGGCGGGGGTCGCCAAGCCGCCCTTTGAGGAATCAATCAAGAAGCTCTTCGATTCAAACCGATAAAGTATTTATTCCATATCGGAATCAAAGCGTCCATGGCAGCGGTAACCGAGGCTCAGGTGCGCGAGTCGCTAAAACAGTGCATGGATCCTGAAATCCCGATTAGCGTAGTGGACATGGGGCTGATTTACGGCATAAAAATTACCGACGATAACAAGGTAGACATAAAGATGACAATGACTACTAGGGGCTGCCCCCTTCACGACACCCTTGTAAGCGACGTCAAGAGGTACGTCAACAAGGTACCGGGGGTGGCCGGAACCAACGTTGAGATTGTATGGGATCCCCCGTGGACTCCGGAAAAGATGTCAGACGAGGGCAAGAAGCTTATCAATTATGGGAAGCAAAAGACCGTTGCGCCGATAAACTACGAGGTTGCAATGCCCCAGGGCGTGGGCTCAGTGGTAAAGCAGGAGGATGGCTCGCTCATATTGATGAACAAGGAAGAGCAGGGATTCATGGTCAACCAGGCCATAGTGGACTTTTGGCACTTGTGCAACGGGAAGCGGAGGATAACGGAGCTTGTTGATGCGTTTGCGCAGAAGATGGGACTGAAGAGGGAGCAGGTGGAAAAGGAAGTGCTTCAGCTGGTAACGCAGCTACGCGACGGCGGACTGCTGACAATAGCAGAGCCCGAAGTTTCAAACGTCCAGTTCAAGAAATAGGATCAGATTTCGGTAATTTCCGTAATGGTGCCCTGGACGGAATCCATTTTTACTATGGCCCTCTTCTCCCCAAAACCCAGTGCGACGTACCAGTCGCCGCCATCGTCATCATACTTGGTCTCAAGCGTCTTGACGTCTGCAGGGGCTACTCCGTACTTTTGGACTATACCTGAGACCGCTACCGGTACCGCTTCCTTCTCTGTCGGCAACCTCCTTTTCATCAGGCCTATTCCAGGTGTCATCTTACACCGTCTTGAGCCTGGCTGTATAATAAACTAGCTTGCCTTTTTTGCCTTGGAATCCAAGGATCCGGAGATCCGTTTCCCACCGACTGTGGAATTGGAAGGGGTTGGAATTTTCCCGCGCGCGCTTGGTTCTAAATCGGAACCAAATGATAAAGAGAACAAGACAAAATTCTATATAGCGCCGCTCGAGATATTTTTTCACATGTATCCGCTGAACAGATTTTCCGTGTCTGTTCTCTCAAGGACACAGAGGATTACGGAGATTTCGTGCATCTTGGCGGTCGCTGGCACGATGACAATGCTGGCTGGAGGCGTCTGGGATTCGGCATCGCATGAGCTGAGGATTCCCGATACTTTCTGGACAGTACAGCATGAGACGATTTATTCTGGGGCCTCGCTTGTCGCGTGCTCTGCCATAGGTGCAGGCCTTGTCGTGGGCCGCTGCAGCGACAGGACCCTCAGGAAAGGGATGGTAATGATAATGGTGGGCGCCGCGCTCCAGCTCGGAGGGGGGTATGCGGACTACAACTTTCACGAGGTCTACGGGATAGACGGGCTTGTAACGCCCTCTCACATTGTAGTAGAGTCTGGCCTGCTTCTCAGTTCGGCCGGGGGGTTTGTGACCATTTCAAGGTCCCAGAACGCCCTACTGCGCAGGATGTACCCGGTCCCTGCACTGTGCGTCCTGCTGTCGGCATCCTGGATAGGGTTTAACCTGGCGCTACTTGCAGGCTCCGTGGTCCTTTGCGTGCCGGTCTTCCAGCTGTTCTATTCCGGATGCGCAGTAATGTAGCCCCTGAGTTTCATGTACCCTGCAAGGACTAGGAGGCATGCCCCGACAAGAATCATTGATGACGAGATTCCAAAGTCCTGGTACCGCGTGTCCCCAAAACCTATGGTCAGGTGGACGGGGTTCTGCGAGAGGTTTGTCATCTCAAGAGTATACTGGCCTGGCTGGTTGAAGAGGAAGTAGTTGACCGTTTCCTTGTTTGTTATCGTCCTTGAGCTTAGGTAGTTGCCGTGCCCGTCAACCACCTTTACAAGGACGAGGTTGTCGTACTGGTCGGATAAGACCTGGTAAAAGCCGATTCCCTTTCCCTGCAGGATTACCTGCACGCTGCCTGAGGCCCCCTTGTCGATGTCCATCTCCTGCGAGGTCTTGGCCGACGATGCAAAGACCGCGCCAGTCCATATGGAGCCTACCGCAGTAAGGGCCAGGGCAATCCTGAAAATTGTCAGTCCCTTGTACAATACCTTCCAACGGCAACTATCGTATCTATCTATTTCTAAAGGGCCCGGTGGGATTCGAACCCACGACCTGGTGGTCCGAAGCCACCCGCACTATCCTGGCTATGCAACGGGTCCAATCAGGTAAGAATATGCCGGTGCTAAAAATCTGTCTAGGATCCTTGCAGCGCACAAGACGGGGCTTGAAAGTATTATACGGGGCTGGTTATTTGACTAGGTAATTGAAGATATCACAGAGGGTTGCCGGGGTGGAATATGCCATACGGGATATTGCACTGGAGGCAAGGAAGCTTGAGAAGCAGGGAAAAAAGATAACCTACCTCAACATAGGCGACCCGCTCCAGTACGGGTTCCAGCCGCCCGAGAACGTCAAGGAGGCGCTCATGAAGGCAGTCAGGGAGGGGCAGAACTACTATGCCGTCTCGGAGGGCCTGCCTGAGCTGCGCGAGGAGATTGCCAGGAAGGAAAAGAGGAAGGGCCTTGGAGTAGGCGAGGACGACATACTTGTCACCAACGGCGTGTCAGAGGCGCTTGAGATGATAACGGCATCAATCGTAGAGCCGGGGGACGAGGTGCTGATTCCTGGGCCGTACTATCCGCCATATGCGTCATACGTAAGGCTGTTTGGCGGCGTGCCAATCGAGTTCTCGGTGGACCTGCACAACTCTACGCCGGACCTTGGCGACATCAGGAAAAAGATAACGCCGCGCACGGTGGCAATTTGCCTGATAAGCCCCAACAACCCGACGGGCGCAGTCTTTAGTGAAAAGTCGCTCAAGGACCTGGTCGACCTTGCAAACGAGCACGGCCTCTACATAATATGCGACGAGATTTACGACCAGATTGTATTTGACGAAAAGTTTGTCGGTATAGGAAAGGTAAGCGGCGACTCGCCGGTAATTCTGCTCAACGGGTTTTCAAAGGTCCACCTGATGTCGGGGTGGAGGATAGGGTACATCTCGTTCAACCAGTCAAAAAAACTCGAGGCCCTGCGCGAGAACGTGCCAAAACTTGCAAGGGTCAGGATTGCGACGAACCTGCCGGTGCAGTATGCTGCGCTGGAATCGCTCAAGGGGCCGCAGAACTACCTCCCGAAATTCGTGTCCGACCTCAAGAGGAGGAGGGACTATACCATCAAGAGGCTCAACGGGATGGGGGGCCTGAGCTGCTCCAACCCCAAGGGGGCATTCTATGCCTTCCCGAAGATCGAGAAAAACAGGTACGGATCCGACAAGGAATTTGTCCTTGAACTCCTCAAGTCCAAGGGAGTCCTTACAGTCCACGGGTCGGGGTTTGGCACGCAGTATGGCAGCGGGCACTTTAGGATGGTCTTCCTTCCTGACATGCCGGTGCTTGAGGGCGCGCTTGACAAGATAGAGGAGTTCGTGGGCTAGAACTTCCAGGAGGTCATGCTCTTTGGCGTCACCTCTATGACGCAGTCGGTGTCGTCCAGGAGGTACTGGGCAGACCTGTTTTTGAGGCTCCTAAAGTACCTGAGGAGTATTTTTTTTGCAATCGGCCTTACCCGGGCCTTTTCCAGGATTAGCCTTGCCCTCCCTGTCCCCATGACGCCGCGGATGTCGGGGGAGTTTACACCGACATCTATGCAGAAGGAGACCCTGGGATTTTGCCTTATGTTCCTTGCCTTTGCCGTCTTGGTGTTCGTACCGATGTAGAACTTGCCTGAGGAATAACGGTACCAGACTGGTACAATGTGCGGCATGCCTTTGCTGTCTATCGTTGCAATGCGCAGTATCTTCTGGGACCTCGCAAAGTCCTTATCTGACATAGCTTCCGACCCTTATCCCCAGGATGATGAGGAACCCGCCAATCCCGTACATGGCAGTGGACACCTTTTCACTGGTGAGGTCGGGCGAGGTGAAAAAGTCCGACACAAAGTCCGGCCCGAAGATAAGCAGATCCCTGACTATCGGGATCGTCGCAACAATTATGAAAAGGACACCCATGGCGGTGAACCAGTTTTTCCTTTGGCTGTCTCCCATCCCTTAGGTTTGAAGGAGCATCAAATTATCTTTATGCCCGGGTTTTTCATCTTGTTCCTTATCATCGCGTTGATTAGGATGGGGGTGGCACTCTCTGCAAGGTATGACAGGGAGCCGGGACCAAGAAGGATGGGCCTCAAGTTCTTTATCTCTTGTATGAGGCCGTTTACCACGGATATTGCGGCCTCGCTGTCGCCGCAGACAAAGATGTCCGAATCCAGGACAAGCTTCGTGTCGATTAGCTTCTTCTCCGATATGGTGTGGAACGCGGACACGAGGTTTGACGCGTTTTTCATGTGCTTCTTGACAAGATCAAACGCCGACGGCTTGTTCTCCCTGAACGAGATGAGCTCAAAGCCCGCATCGGTCTTTGTGAGGGGCACTATGGGTGATATCACTATGCAACCGTCCTTGATTACCGGCAGGATCTGGGAGCAGATGGACTCGATGTTTTCATAGGGGATCGAAAGCACCAGGACGTCGCTTTCCTTGGCAGCAGAAATGTTGTCTGCACCCGTTATCTTCCCCTTGGGGGAGCCGTGCTCTGCTGACGCACTTGACGAGTATTCGCGCGCAACCTCCTGCGCCCTGGCCGAATCCCTTGAACCGATTATCACGTCATGGTTGAGGCACCACCGCAGGGCAAAGCCCTTGCCCATTCCGCCGGTGCCGCCGATGACTCCTATTTTCATGTCTTGATTGCTCTGAGAATCTTATTATTAGCTTTGCGGAACTAGTCGATTCAGAACAGACATTGTTCCTCTTCTTGCGACACGGGCAGGCCCGAAACAACGTTGAAAGAGTTCTTGCCGGAAGGGCAAAGGGATACCCGCTGACCCAGCTTGGCGTCAGGCAGGCGGAGAACATCGCGGAATTCCTCAAGCCGTTCAAGATCTCGGCGGTATATTCAAGCCCGGTCGAGAGGGCCGAGCAGACCGCCGGCATCGTTGCAAAGACGCTGGGAATGGAATACACGATAGACGAAAGGCTTACCGAGATTGACATGGGCGGCCTTGGGGGCATGCCGTACGAGGACATGTTTGCAAAGCACGGGAACATATTTCTGAGGTTTTACGAGGGACACCCGGTCATCGAGCAGAACGGGATGGAGACCTTTGCAAGCATCAAGAAGAGGGTGACTGACCTTGTGGAGCACTGCTCAAAGCACCATGGCGACGGAGACATCCTGCTTGTGACCCACATGGACCCGATCAAGTCGCTGCTCTCGACCGTCATGCAGCTCAGGCCCGAGTCTCTTTACGAGCTGATAATTAGGAACGCGTCTCTTACGATGTTCAAGAGGGAGCAGGGAAACCTTTCCATCGTTTCAATCAACTCCATGTGCCCTGAACGGTATCTTCAGGACTGATCAAAAACATTTTTTGCGCTGCGTGTTTCTCTCAAGCCGTTTTTACCGACTGACACCATTAATTTCAACAGAAGCAATATCTATGGGTGAAGATCATCACGTATAGATTGAAATTATTGGTGGCGGGCCTCACGCTCCTTGTTGTATCGAGCATGATTTCTCAGGCCTGTGCCGTTTCCATACCCATGCAGCTCTACACCGACTCGCAGGTCTATTCCGAGGGCCAACCGCTTCTCGTATACGGAAAGACCGCAGATGCAAACGAGACGGTCATCCTGAGGCTTTTCGCGCCGGACGGCACCATAAAGCAGTTCAACCAGATATCCTCCGATGCGCAGGGAAACTTTAACCAGATTTTGATAAGGTGGCCAAATGCCACGACCAACTACCCATACGGGACATATTCCGTAGAGGGAATCCTCCCAAAGGAGCAGGGATACTCGCAGAAAGTGGACATCAAGTTTGCCTCTAGCTCGACCGTAATACCGGTCCCAATCCAAAGGAACGTCTTGGTATCGGTGTATGCGCCCCAGACTGCCGCAGTCAACCAGACATTCCGGGTGTTCGTCCAGGTGACAAGCGACGGCGAACTTGTGGCTGGGGACCCCTCAAAACTCCTTGCCACCTCGCACGTCCACGAGCCGGACGGAAGCGTGGTAGACCTCACCAACTCCTTTACCACGCTTCACCAGGGGCTCTACTATGTCGACTTTACGCCCTCCCAGGAGGGGACATATGTCTTTCACATAATAGCCCTCAGCCAGGGAACGGAGGCAAACGGGTCTGTTGCCACGCTGGTGTTGAAGCAGAGCATCGAGGGGATATCAAACCAGCTAATCCAACTAAACACGGCGCTCTCCTCGACGGCAAGCGAGCTTGACAAGATGAAGTCCGAGGTCCAGACCTTCGGCTACGTCCTCAACTCCAGCCAGCACTCGATTGCGACTGCGAACGAGAACATGAACAAGACTGTAACCTCCATGTCGGACTCGGTAAAGAACATCGAGTCGGCGTCGGGACAGATAAACTCACTGCTGCTGCCCTTTTCCGCCCTGATTGCCGTGATGATAGCCCTGCAGCTTGCCATCCTTGCAAGGCGAAGATAGCGGTCATGGCAGACAAGAGGCATCCTTCACTTGCTCTAGTATCCGTATTTCTCATCCTGCTCCTTGTCGGGGCGGCGGTGCCAAGGCCGGCCGCCGCTTCCTTTGACGTCGATGTCCCGCCGCAGGCGCAGGCGCCGCCTGTCCAGGACACGGGCCTGATAACATTCCAGCCGGTACCGGAGGAGGCGGCTGCAAAGCGATATATCGTCTTTGGTCCGGGACCGGTCTCGGACATATCCCAGGCCTCAAGCGCGATGATTTACGGGCTTGGCTCAGGCCACGGGTCCTTTGCGGTAGGGATGTTCGACCAGCAGGCGGTATCAAGCCTCAGGCTTGAGGGATACAAGGTGATGGAGGACCTCCCGCTGGAATTTGACTCGTACCAGCCCGGGCCGTCCGATCCCCCGGAGGTCTCAAGGGTCGGCAGCATCCTGGGCTCAAGCCAGGTCATTGACAAGTACAACTACACCGGTGCGGGAATCAGGGTGGGGATTGTCGACACGGGCACCGACTTTTCAAACCTCGACGTACGCAGCTCGCTTGCAAGGGACTCTAACAACGTTCCCGTGATGATAGATGCGGACGGGCAGGGAATTGCGCTTACCAACGCGACCTTTGTGGCCCAGATTGGCAACAACGGGGTCATCCAGAACTACACCCACCCGATTCCAAAGAACGCCACCTCCGACGTCTACGTCAGCTCAAAGGGCGTCTTCCTTGACCTCAAGCGGAACGGGATGGGGACGACAATCCAGGTCTACAACTCGCAGTACCCCAAGGGAGGGGCCCCCGTCATCAACGGCAGCGTCTCGGACGACTACAAGATAGGGCGGGACGCCAGGCACTTTATCGTATCAAAAAGCGGCGTGTACCACTTTGGGATGGTATACGAGAGCGTATCGCAGGGACAGCTCTCGGTGCTCCAGCTGGTGCCGGTCCTGGTGGTGGACTCGAAAAAGGCCGGGGTGTACGACACCATCATCCCCGACATGTCAGACTCTTACAAGGACTTTATCAGGATAACAAGCCCGGTCCCGCCAACATATGGCTTTGACTTTACCAACCAGGCCCCGATAACGCTAGGGAACGGGAGGGAGTACCTGGTGTACGGGACAGGGGGCGGCAACCCCGTTTACAGCGCTGGCACCGTGGGGGCGCGGGTCCTTGACCTCTACGGCGTGTTCTCGCATGCGTCCAAGACGGACAAGAAGCTCGGGGCCATAAACGGGACCCTCCTTCCGCCGCTTGACCCGCACGGGAACTTTTTTGGCGTGATGTACGACTACCAGGGGCACGGGACTGCGACGGCAGCCTCGATAACCTCGCAGGGCAGGGAGAGGTACGACATTTACGGCAACTCGACCACATACCCGATAAGGGGCGTGGCTCCTGGCGCAAAGATAGTGCCGATAAAGGCGCTCTGGGTGGGCGATGCGATATACGGGTGGCTCTGGGCCGCAGGGTTTGACCAGTATAACGGCACCTGGAAGTACTCGGGAAAGCCAAGGGTCGACATTCTTTCCAACAGCTGGGGCATCTCCACATTCCCTGCGCTGGGCTCCGTGCCGGGGTTTGACGCAAGCTCGCTCCTCCTAAGCGCACTCAACGTCCCGGGCTCGCTTGACAAGGACTTTCCAGGGATACTCACGGTGAGCAGCTCGGGAAATGCCGGGCCGGGATACGGGACGATAGGGAGCCCTGATGCCGCACCCTTTGGCCTTACGGTGGGGGCCGCGACCGACAACATCTTTGTGGGATACGGCCCCTTCAAGGGACAGCCGAGGTTTGGTAACAGCACGCAGTACTTTGGCGACGTATCGGGATTCTCAAGCAAGGGGCCCTCGCTCGTGGGCGACCCCAAGCCCGACATACTGGCCGTGGGCGAGTACAGCTTTACGCCCACCTCCGTCACAAAATACAGCAAGAACTCGACGGGGCCCTTTGCGCTTTTTGGCGGCACAAGCCTTGCCGCACCGCTGACTGCAGGGTCTGCCGCCATAGTGATGCAGGCGCTGCATGACAGGGGGGTGCCATATGACCCGTTCAAGGTGAAGAACATACTCATGTCTACTGCCGACGATCTCGGAAACGACCCGTTCGCCCAGGGCTCGGGCCTGGTCAACGTCACAAGCGCAATAGACTATGTGCTTGGCAGGGACGGCAGTTTCATTGTCTACAACAACAGCACCTACGGAAATGTCCGGGACGTGCTGGGGCCGGCGATAGGCTCGCTCAACTCGTCCTCCTTTGGGCTCAAGGCCTTTGGCATCGGGGGCAGCCCGCTTCCTGAAACCCCGTGGTTTGCAGGGAGGCTTTACCCGGGGGAGAGGACCACGGCGCAGTTCACCGTTGACAACCCGGGTGCCAATGCCATTGACGTTGAGGTTGCTGCCCAGAAAATCTCGCTTGAAAAGGTCTCGCAATACAACGGGACCACGCAACCCCGGCTGCAGGATCCCACGCTGAAAAAGGCGGGGGTGTACAGGCCAGACTATGTGTCGCTTGAGCAGGTGTCAAACCACACAAGCCTGCTATCGTACTTTCAGAGGTCCGACCCCATCCCGCACGACGCATCGATGCTTGTGCTGGACCTCACCTTCCCCTTTTCGGAATTTCTAAACGAGTCGTCAAAGATGTATGGCGACAGCATAAGGATCTCCTCGCTATACCTGTATGACTGGGACAGGCACAACGGCACCCAGCCAGTCTACCGGGACCTTGCCCTTGTAAACAGGGGAGGGTCGTGGGGGACGGTCCAGGAGGTGAGGGTGTCGCACCCCGATTCGAGGTTTAGCAGCGAGCCGCTTGTCGGCGTATACCCGGTACCCACGTGGTTCTCATACTGGTCTGGCGACACCAAGAAGAACGCCACCGCCATGGCCTACAACATTACTGCAAGCTACTACAAGAAGGCGCCCTGGAGCCAGATATGGGTTGACTCCGCAAGCGTCCGCGTGGCGCCGCACGGCAAGGCGCAGGTCCCGGTGACGCTCGTAGTACCGGACAATGCGCTTCCCGGCGTATACCAGGGCTTTGTCTCCTTCAGCTCCGGCGGGCATGCGGTAAACGCCCCGGTCTCCTATGTGGTGCTAAAAAAACTCCAGCCAAAGGACCTGCCCACGGTAATCCAGGGGTCCTATGGCAGCGCGATATTTGGAAACGGGTACGTGGGGGGAGGGTTTGACATGTCAAACCGGTACAACGCAGGCGACTGGAGGCAGTACTACTTTGACGTCACGGACAAGACAATCAACACGGCCACAATGATATTTTCGTGGAAGGATCCCGGAACGGACCTGTCGGTCTTTGTGGTCGATCCCAAGGGGAACATAGTGCAGGCAAGCTCGCCGCCCGGAATCCTCGGACAGTTCCAGGGGTGGCCAAGCGGGGACTGGCTCGGGCCTAGCACGCCCTTCAGCGAGGGCGGGGGATTTTACCCGGTGAAAAACAGGGACGCAACCTCTGAGGAGGTGTACGCCCCAATCAACCAGACCGGGGTCTACTCGGTGCTGGTGCACACCACGCTGTTCGGGGGGGACTCGGTGTCCGAACCCCTAACGATGTTTGCCAAGTTCTCGACGATACTGCCAAGCGAGACCCCGCCTGCCATAACCCTAAATGTACCTGAATTCATCAACGGGACATACAAGATAAGGCCCGTCATAACGGGACACGACATCCAGGAAGAGACCTACTCGCTTGACTCGCTTGCCCCGCGGGCCGTCGGCAACTCGACGTTTCCAAACGCCACCATGGGGCTTGCTGAGGGCCCCCACACCCTTGAGATAACGGCGTCAGACGCGGTGGGACACACGGCGTCCGGGGTGGCGTCCTTTACCGTGGACGACACGGCCCCGTCTGTCGTGTTCGAGTCGCCCTCCAACGGCTCGGAGGTATCCGGTACAATCAGCGTCAAGGTGCAGGTCAGCGACCCCAACCTTCCCTCGAGCGGCTGGCTCGAGCTGAGGGCGGGAAGCATGGTGGTACGGGACAATTCCACCCTCCAGATTGACACGCGCACCCTTCCAAACGGACCCTACACAATAGAGGCGGTGGCAAGGGACATGGCGGGAAACGTGGCAATACGGGATGTCACGGTGGGCATTGACAACTCAAGTCCGGGACTTGGCGGGGCGGCCGGGCCGGTGCAGGGGGTGGGCACTGCAACAATCATAGAGATTGTCGCGGGAGTTGCGGCAGCCTCGGCAGTCTCGGCCCTTGTGCTGCGAAAGTTCAGGGTCCCTCCGAGGGCCTGACAGACCGCCGGCAAGCAGGACCGCGGGTGGAGAGGCATGCGTTTTTGAAATGGTGCAGGGACGTTTATTGGACAAGGATCCCTTGCGCTTCGCCACGAATGGATACCGGGAATTCTTTTTCCGCAGGCCGGGCCCGCGGGAAGGGGGCGGTTTTGTGACTTTTTCTCACCGATCTTGCTTTGGAACCGAGAAGGTTTATATGCAATTTTTCAGCCACGAAGCTTTGGATGTCTGAGCAAGATACTAGGGGTACAGTAACTAGGCGAGACTTCCTCAGACTTTTAGGCGCGGCAGGGGTCGCGACAACTTTTGCACCCTTTGTACCGTGGGGCCAGTTCATGCCCAACCCGTCAAACATCGTGCCGTCAAAGGTGCAGGTGACGCTACCGGACGGGACCATTGCCAATGTCAAGACCTTTCCGATGAACAGCTCCGAGGTTATCACATACCCGGCCAGCGGCGACCCGGTGCTTGACCAGGAGGCATTCAAAAAGTGGCAGTTCATCAGGCTCCCTGCGGAACTTGGCGGCAGCGCGCAGGATGTCAGCGCCTTCCGGGTTTATAGTATGGTATGTTTGCATTTATGGTGTTTATGGAAATACTGGCCGCAGGATGGCAGGAAGAGGGGAGAGTGCCCGTGCCACGGAAGCATGTACAATCCGCTTACCGGGAAGGCATTTGCAGGGCCCGCATCGCTCCAGGCCCCTCCCTCAAACGTCCTTGCGACGCTCTATCTCGAGGCCGACGACAAGGGAGATCTCTGGATAAAGCCTGCAGTATGGAACGTCAACGAGAATGGAATAGTGGGATATGGTCGCCTCCTTAAAACGTAGAAACGGTTTCGTGGATTTCTGCTACTGGATCTGGGATGGCCTTGAGAGGACAGTCTTCATAGGCACCAAGTTTTCGTTCCCTGCAAGGTTTGTGAGCCCGTTTGGGTTCCTTGGGATGCTGACCTTTGTAGTGTTCATCATACTTGGGGTTTCGGGTGCACTGCTAATGTTCTACTACGAGCCGATACTTGACAGGGCCTGGGACAGCGTCGCAAAGATAAACAACGTAGTCCCGTACGGCTTTATGATACGTAACATACATTATCATGCGTCAAATGCAATGGTGCTGCTTGCGGTACTGCACATGTACTACCAGTACTTTAGCGGAAGGTACAAGATTCGAAACGAGATAATCTGGGTGACCGGAGTCGTCTTGGGTACCGTGACCATCCTTGAGGCGTTTACGGGATACGACATTATATTTAGCGAGCGCGCCGAGCTTGCAATCAGTATTGCCGCGTCGCTTACAAACTCCATGCCTGTGGTGGGACCGACCATACGCGACGCGATGTTCGGCTCGGGATTTGCCGACTTTATACTGAGGTTTTATACGCTGCACGTCTTCATCCTGCCAATAGTGATGCTGGGCCTTATGGCGGTGCACCTTCCGAGGTTCCTCGTCTTCGACGTGCCCATGGTCATGGCGATTGGTGGGGCAATCATGATAACTGGAGGGCTATTCCCGGTGGACCTTGGTTCCAAGTTCCAGCCCACCGTCCCGCCCGGCATCACGGTGCCCGAGTGGTACCTTACGGGGATTTACGCGTTCCTCCGGACGATGTACGACAAGTTCGTGACGGGAGTGCTCTGGCCCGCCCTGTTTATCGTAGCGATAGCCATGACCCCGTTCATAGACAGGTACAAGAAGTTCTCCTGGAAGGACAGGCCCATAATAACGGCCTTTGGAATCACGGGCATTACCCAGGTCATGGTGACCACCTACTGGGGATTCTACATTACGCCTGACGTGTCAAAGCCGCTCGTTGCAAGGCTGGTCATTGACCCTGTGTTCTTCTATACTATAATGCTCCTGCTAGTCCCAATTGGGTTCGGGTTCTCATACATGATGATACACCTTGCCAAGGAGGCAGAGAGGAAGGCAAAGCTTGCAGCCTCCAAGGGACCGCACAAGGTTGCGGGAATCAGCTTTACGGGCAAGTGGATAAACTGGCTCATCATCGCGCTTCTCATATTCCAGGTCTACATCAACATCGCGGCATACAATGCGGCCCTTTCAGGAATGAAGAACTTCTCGCTATTCCTCGTAGGGCTTGGCCTCATGGTGTTTGCCGGCCTGTTCCACCTCTACAGGCACGGGCTGAACGAGGCAAAGAAGGTGCCACAGCCCCCGCCCCAGCAGGAGGAGCCCCCCAAGGCGCTTGAGAGCCCCCAGTCCCCTGCAGCAGTGCCGCCAAAGGCGGACTCGGGAGCGCCATCGCCGCCGCCCCAGCCCCAGGTAGCCCCGGAGATAAAGGCGGGACTTGGGGATGCCAAGGATCCGGTAGTGGGCAAGTTTGATCTCAAGGGACCGTAGGATCCTGGCAAACCGCGCTATAACTTTATAAAACTCCAAAAAAACATCACGAGGGTTGAGCGTCCCTGCCACAAGCCATGCTTATGGAATCGCATTGATAGCGGTACTGGTGGGGTCGGCAGTCGGAATCGCGTACTACCAGATGTACTTCATTCCGGAATTCAACGCCAAGCCGATAATCCCGGACAAGATACTGCATCCGGGAGACACGACCAAGATATCGATAATCCCGGGCGCTGAAAACCCGCAGCAGCAGCAGAACTTTGTTCCAAAGAAGATAGAGTCGCAGCTGGGAGTGGACAACCTCGTCATATGGAAGAACACGAGCGACTCGGCTGCGCACACCGTCACTCCTGACAAGCCGTTCAAGGACCTTTACAGCGGAGACTTTGGGTCAAACGGGGTAATCCTGCCCGGAAAGACATACCAGTTCCTCTTCACGCAGGAGGCTAAGATTACATACCACTGCGACCCGCACCCGTGGATGAAGGGCGAGATTGACGTGGTGCACGGCGCACTGACATCCTAGGTATTTTCCTGGTTGGGGACTAGCCTTGCAAACAGGATGTCGCTTTCTATCTCCTTATGCTCCTGTATTATCGATGCCCTGAACTTGACGTCGTGGGGGCCGGAGGGGTCGAACTCTATCGAGGCGGTAAACTCGGCCGAGTTTTGCGGCATGTCGTTCCTGTTTATGAAAAGCCTTGAGACGTTCTGCGTTATGGGCTTGGCGTTGTAGGACCTGTAAACGACAAGCTGGTTGGAGTCAAGTATCTGGGTGTTCACTACCACCCCGTCGTACCTGCCGGGATAGTTGACCTTGATTTTTGCCTTGATGGTCTCGTGTGGCCTGATGTCCGTGCTCTCAAGTACCAGCTCTATGTCTTTCACAGTGTGGGTCTTTCCGCACGGCGATAATAAATCGTGCCATCCCGGCATCAATAGTTTCGGACCGAGGGAAACAGAGTGGATGACGCGAGGGCCTGCACGGGGAGGTGCGGGTGTCTACATTGTAAGACAATGAGTACGCGCTGATTTTATCTCATCATGTGCAAGGTTTATCATGGAAAATAAGAGATCACGCGCCGGGACGGTCGCGTTGGCGGCATTCGGGCTCTTCCTGATGGGGTCTGTTGCAGCAGCAGGCCTCGTTCCGGTGCTTCCTGAGGCATTTGCGCAGGGCACCGCACAGCCTGCCGTTTCATACAACGGCCCGCAGGTCCCAAAGGCATCATTCCAGAGTGAAAACGGGATCCCGCTCGGACCTCCGTACGGCCATGTGGCTGTATGGCAGGATGAAAAGGCAGTAGCGGTGACCGTTGCATTTGCAGGGCTTGGTGTCGGAGTCATGACGGGGCTCTGCCTGGTACGCGGCAGGGGCCTGCCTGTATTGAAGCTGTAGCCGCCAGGCACAGCATCCACCTTTTTGTAGTTTGCAGTGTTCAAGGGTAAGGCCTGCAATTCTTTTGCCCTGCTATGGCTCGGCTTGGGAAATTTTACGCGCATCGCCGCCAGGCCGAAAAGAAAACAACGGGCCCGAAGGGCTTCGATCCCTTGACCACTGGATTAGAAGTCCAGCACTCTATCCATGCTGAGCTACAGGCCCAAGTGCCCTCTAGCTCGGCGTTATTTATTTCTGCAAGATTGCTTTTCCTTTTGTAAATATGCCGACAAACATCCGCAGTCAGGTCTGACACGGTCAGTTCCTTACTTGTAGCTGCTCTCTGAATATGGCTTGATGATGTGGGGAGCTTGCTCATCTCTTGCGCCCCGTATGGTTTGTCCTCCGTCTCTCACGCTGCAGGATTCTTGTCAGCCCTTTATTGGATCCTTCATCAATCCAAACTTGGATAGCTGCCTGTATGCAAGAAACACCACAAGTGCGATTATCAAGAAATTAATCACATTTGAGATAAGATCTCCGTATGAAAACGTGGACTTGCCTACCGTAAATTCAACTTTGTTTAGGTCCCCCACGTTTGGTGTGAGCAGTCCGATAAATGGAGTGATGAGGTCGTTTACAAACGCGCTGATAAGTTTGGAGGCCGCCTGGCCGATGACAAATGCGATAGCAAGTCCGATTACTGAAAACTTTTCCAAAAAATCCGTGAATTCCGCAATAAACGATTTTTTGGCCGGCGGATTCTCGGACATGCTGTTCGGTAAGCCGCGATCTATAACATGTGGCTGGTCAAAATTATTTCCCTCTTTACTTTCGGGTCTTTATGATTTCTGAACTTTGGCAAAAATGGAATCTTGCCAGTTCGCATGAAATGGTGCTGGTGTAGTGAAACCTTAGGATTGAAATCCGTGGTTTGAAATGGTCCTTGTCGCATAAGACATTCCGGTGCGCAAATCCACAGGGGCTTTACCCTGTGAAGGTTTTGCCATTGTAGTTTTTGCATCCCATCCAAGGACCGGCAGGGCGATGTATCCACTAATCAGTATCGTGTGCTTGGCTGAAGGAATGCCGATGCGTTCCAACAAATGAGAACCATTATTAGTCTTACATGTGAATATACCCAACAATTGCCACATCGGGACACCGTTAGAGAAATTCTTGAGACAATGCCGGAGATGGTGGGGGTCTTGGATGAGGACGGTAAGATTGTTGAATGCAACCATCATCTTGTGCAGAACACCGGGTATGAGAGAAACGAACTGATAGGCATCATAGGGCCGGTGGAGTTGGTTGCAGAGAGGGACAGGGAAAGGGCAATGCGGGAATTTGAGAAGGTAAAAACAAACGAGATAAACCTGAACGTTCCAATCCTGCTGAAGAGAAAGAACGGCTCGGTCTTTCCAACCATCTGGAGCGGGTCAATACTGCGAAACGGGGAGGACAGCATCTCGGGATATATAGTAACGGGGAAGGACCTCTCGGGAATCTACGAGTCAAACGAAAAGTGGCTAAGGCTGCAGCAGGAGCTGGACCGGGAAAAGATGGAGGTGATGGGAAAGACGGAGATGTCAGAGCCCCAAACGACAGCCAAGTATGACGAACTCAGGAAAACCTGCAAGCTCCTCTCTAAAATGGAGGAAAAATACAGGAATCTATACGAGTATCTGCCCGATCTTGTCCGTTCTAGTTCTGACAACGGTACAATCCTTGACTGCAACGCCAATTACGCAAAAACGCTAGGATATACAAAGGACGAGGTGATTGGCAAGTCCGTCTTTGACCATACATCGGAGAGGAGCATCAGGGAACTGGCAAACGGGATGGAGGAATGGAAAAAGACGGGCAGGATCCTAGTCCAGACAATATGGCTGAGAAGGAAGGACGGCCTTGAATTTCCGGCGCTTCTCAGCGGCACCAACCTGTATGATGACAGGGGGATGGTGGTAGGAAGGACGGTTTCGCTGAAGGACATGACAGAGATCTACGCTGCCAAGGAGGAACTTGAGACAGAGATGGTAAAAAGGCTCATGACAATAGGACAGCTTACCTCAAGGCTAACGCACGACATTAGGAACCCGCTTACAATAATCCACAATGCCTCGGAGATGCTGAAGACCAGAAACCAAGGGATGAATGAGAGCGAGATCCGGCCCCTTTTTGAAATGATAGACAAGTCGATCTCACGGATATCATACCAGATTGACGACATACTGAATTTTGTCAGGTCCACCGAAATAAAAAAAGAGCATTGCTCGCTCCTGGAAATCCTGGACTCGACCCTTGCCAAAATCAGGCTGCCTCACAATGTAAAGGTCAGCCTGCCCGAAGGTGACCTGGAGGTGTACTGCGACAAGGTAAAGCTTGAGGTAATCTTCGAAAACCTGATAGACAATGCAATCCAGGCAATTGATGCCAACAACGGTACCATCACGATTAAAACCGAAAGCCAGGCAGGCTATGACATGGTGGAAATCTCAGACTCCGGGCCAGGGATACCACCCGGCATGCTTGCCCAAATTTTTGAGCCCCTGTTTACGACAAAACGGTCTGGTACCGGGCTTGGACTTGCAACATGCAAAAACCTGGCAGAGCAGCACGGATGGACGATCGGGGTGAGGCTGCCCTCCACGTTCATAATCAGGATGCCTCACTGGAAATAAAAAAAGGCGCCGCTCATTCCGGCATGCGGGTCTGCCGCAGTCATCTGTACCCGTCTTCTATGAAAATGCACCCATATCGAGATATGTAATTGAGGACGGTGAACCTTGTTGTCGCTACTGGAAGGTATGAACCACTGGCAGGCGCGGGCGCTGCCGGTACTTGCACTTGCCCTGCTTTCCGTCGGGGCTGTGGCAAGCAGCGCGTTTGCCGCAACTCCGACGGGTGAGCCGACCGGCCTTGTGGCAACGGCGGTTACTCCCTTTGAGGTGCGCCTAAACTGGACGGCCCCTGTCCCCGGCGGGGGAGATGAAATTACGGGATACGAGATTGAGAGGGCAAATGGAAGCCTCGGCTCCGGGCCTTTTCTCAACTCCACCGACAGGCTTTACTTTTCATACGGAAACAGGACAACCTTTACAGACTCGGGCCTTGCGCCTGGCACCACGTACAACTACTCGGTCTTTGCCCTGCTTTCAAGCCCCCGGTCGGGCCCTGCATCAGCAAGCACCCCTCTTGACCCTCCCGGCGCGCCGACCGGGCTCACTGCAAAACCCACCACATTTTCAAGGATGGCACTTGGCTGGAATCCTCCCCCTTCCAACGGCGGCTCGCCAGTCACGGGATATGAGGTAGAGCGCGCCCAGGGCGACCTGTCATTCGGAACGTTCTCAAACTCTACCGGCATAGACTTTCTTTCCACCGGCAACGCGACGTCCTTTACGGACTCGGGGCTGCAGCCAAGCACCACTTACAACTATACCGTATTTGCGGAGAACAGGGCAGGCTCGGGCCCGCCCTCTGTACCGTCCAACGGGACCACCCTTGAGGAGCTTTCCGTGACTGTCCAGTCCGACAACCTGACGGGATCCGCGGTAGGGGGAATGCCGGTCGAGCTTGAAAACTACAGGGGCGCGGCAATCAACTCGGGACACACGCCTGTAACGTTCCACGTAAGCTACGGGGAAAGGTACGCCGTCGTGGCCGGGAATCTTGGCACCAACGGGTTTGAACACTGGGATGACGGGACAACAAACGCAACAAGGACCATTACGCCAAATGCCAACATGACAATTACTGCATACTATGGGCCTGCAAACCTACCGCCGTTCAGCATTGCGTCCTTCCTAAAGACCGGGTCGCCGTCATACCAGCAGGACTCGCAAATGCTCATCGGTGACATGGAAGGAGGAGACTATATCATCATCCACGGAAACGAGACCCAGTTCCCGACAACGCTTCAGGAGGCAAGGAACGCCAGCCTGCTTGTCCGGCCCGGCGTGAACGTGGTGCCTGCCGCGATGTACACAAGGATTGCAGATATCACAAGCCAGGTGCCTGCCTGGCCCAAGGGCCTGGGCCTTGTCTTTTATGACTATGAGAACGGTACGGGATTCTCGCCCGAGTTTACATCAAACGAGACCAAGTCGATAGGATACTTTGACGAGGCCGAGAACGCGGTCCGGCAGTACAATGCAAACACGGGGGGCAATGCCAGGCTCATGGTAGCCCCATCGTACAGCGAGCTGAGGGCTGCCAACTGGGACTGGGGGCTTGCCGCGAAGCACATGGACATGATAGACGTCCAGTTCGGCGGGTACACGGAATCGCCAAACCTGTTCAAGTATGCCCCGCAGGTCTACTCGCAGATAAGGCAGGAGTCTCCTGGCACGCAGGAGTTCATCGAGCTATCGCTCATGCCAAACAGGGGAACCCCGCAGATAACATCATCTGACATTTACCAGCTGGACGCCGACGCCGTAGGAGGCTTCCTGCCGTGGTACGACCAGGCAAGCACCGCCCAGTCGGCCACTCTCATGCAGTTCCTTGACCTGCTTCCGCGAAGCGCGCCCCCTCCTCCTGCAAACCTCACGGTGTCAGGGCCGGCGCCGTCCCAGGCCAGCCTGACGTGGTCTGCGCCGTCCGGCAACGTGCTTGACATCAGCGGCTACAAGGTTGAAAGGGTGCGGGAGGGGGACACCGCGTGGTCCGTCCTGTCATGGGACACGGCGTCAAATGCCACGTCATTCTCGGACTCGGGCCTTGCACCGGCAAGCACCTACACCTACAGGGTTTCGGCGATAAACACAATGGGGACGGGCCCATCTTCGGGCAATGCAACGTATACCACTCCGGGGGCGGCTGCGGCACCGGGGGCACCGACGGGCCTTGCTGCCAAGGCAACGACTTTTTCGAGGATTAAACTGGGCTGGTCCCCGCCTGCAGACAACGGGGGGTCGCCCATCACGGGCTATGAGATTGAGAGGGCAATGGGTGATCTCTCCTTTGGCGCGTTTTCCAACTCGACTGGCGCACTCTTCTTCTCGTTTGGCAACGCGACAAGCTTTGTTGACTCGGGGCTTGCACCCAACACCACATACAACTATACGGTATTTGCGGAAAACAAGGCGGGGTCAGGCCCGCCTTCCGCACCTGCCTCTGCAACGACCCCTCCGGAGGTCTCAATAACGGTGGTCTCAAGGAACTCGACGGGAGCAGAGATTACGGGGATTCCGGTACGGCTTGAATCGTCTGCCGGGACCGTCATCAACTCGGGCCACACGACAGCTACGTTCCACGTCACCGAGGGCGGAAGGTACAACGTCGTGGCCGAAAACTATGGGAACTATTCCTTCAGCCACTGGGACGACGGGACTACAAACGCGACAAGGCCTGTCGCGGCCGCTGCCAGCATGACCCTTACCGCGTTCTATAACTGATAATGGGGAAGGCTTGACACGTGTCCAATTCGAGTCCTTAGGTTTGGATATCCGACCTGCTGTGTGCTATGAAATACCGCACGAGGTGTTCTGTGACTTTGGGGGCATCTCGGCCAAGCACGAAAAAATCCTGGTCATGCTCAAAACTTATCGAGGCGTATATGTTTTCAGGCTCCCCTTCGTTTTGCGTACCTGTATCCGGATTTCCGCAGTCTTCCTTGCATATTTTCCTACGTCACGTTCGAACCTGTCTCCTACTTTCTTGGGCGGAGGACTGGGAAACTCTCGCCCAGGCCTTCTGCCTGCTGCAATGTCTGTCATATCATCCAAGGCCCCGCGTCCTATTTTAAATTACAAACTAACTCATCCCGAAGACGGACAGCTTTGTTGAAACCATGGCGTTTGTAGGAAATGTGGTACAGCCGCACACGTCCTTGCTGTAAACAGCGTCTCCCTGGTAGGCGGTAGTGGCATTATAATCCCAAGCAATCGAAGCGCTCGGCTCTGGAGACGCCGTGACCGAGTGAATCGGATTCATAACATATGCTATGAGAAATGTAGCGAGGGCAGAACCAATTAGATAGTACTTCGAATCTTTCATTTCTTTTTTGAAGCTCATGATACCGTACACTCCGCGCCTATGCTTAGGGGCTGCTCAGCACTTGGATGTACTAAAAACACTGTACTTGGATTCGGCACGAAAACCTGAAAAAACAATCTAGAATCGTTGATGAATGGGCATGCCGCAGTATTTCCCGGTCTTCACCCGGGTCTAGCATGAGATCATGGAAGCTGCGGAAATCCGGGGATCTGCGGAAAGCCCGGAACCTGGGGAAACGGCGGCGCCTGGGGGAAGGGCGGCATGGAGACCGGTGCCTGAGGTGCCGGGGGCGCGGGAGGGGGCCTTGCCTCCAGCGTTACCGGGACGGAAATCGTCTTGCCGTCCCGGTAAATGCCCAGGGTCATCTTGTCGCCCACCGACTTGAAGTCGTCCTGGTATGCCGTGATATCATAGACTGACCTTATTGGGTGGCCGTCCACAGACACTATGATGTCGCCGCCGTGCGGGATGCCGTCCTGGTCGTCAGAGGCGGCAACAAGGCCTGCCTTGGCGGCGGAACTGTTGGCCTCGACCGTTTCCACCACGACGCCCCTCGTGTCGCGGGGCAGCCCGTTTGCAAGCGCAATGTCCCGGGACAGGTTCCTTCCCTCAATCCCAAGCCAGGGATGCTGGTAGGTACCGTTCTTTATCAGGACGGGAATGATCCTTGCTATCTGGTTTGACGGTATGGCATACCCTATTCCTGCAAAATCACCCGTGTCGGTCCTTATTGCCGTGTTCATTCCTATGACCTGGCCTTCCATGTTGAGGAGCGGTCCGCCCGAGTTGCCGGGGTTGATGGCAGCGCTTGTCTGGATGACATCAGGTATGGCAAAGACTCCGGTCTCTTCATCGGTAAGGGACCTTCCAAGCTGGGAGATGATGCCGTTTGTCATCGAGTCCTCAAGGCCAAACGGGTTGCCGATTGCAACCACATACTGGCCAACCTCGAGCTGGGAGGAGTTGCCAAGCTGCAGCGGGACAAGTTTCTCGCCTGCAAAGTCCTCAAGCTGGACAACTGCCATGTCGTTGTACGGGTCGGTGCCCACCACCTTGGCGTCATACGTGTTGCCGTCGGTAAGGGTGACGTAAACCGTCTTGTCCTGCCCTACGACATGCGCGTTTGTCACAATGTGGCCCGCGCTGTCATAGACAAATCCCGAGCCGAGCATCGTGGTGTTCTGGTCGGACTCTTTTCCGTTTATGATTACAATATTGGAGGGGTCGGCAGCCGTGCTGGTTATCTTGACCACCGAGTCCTCTGTCTTCTTGAACAAGTCCACATAGTCGGGGGCGCCCTGGTCGTAGGCTGCAGCGGCAGGAATAGGGAAATGGCCTGCGGGAGCAAGTGCCGCCCCTGCGAGGGAGGAAATTATTATGATTCCAAGAAAAAGGGCGCAAATCCTTACTGCATGCATTGCGGTACCTGTTCCCCGCAAAGGATTGGAAAAAAAGGCGGTGGCACGGATCAGACCAATTAGCAGTATGCCTTGGGGGGAGAATCTGGTACAAAATCGCATCTTGCCTCTGCCACCGGTCATACGATGTTTCACCTTTGTATTTTATTTTTGAGGAACAATCCTCGAAATAAAAAAACTGGTATTCCGTTCTGGAACAAGGCCTCATTTAGGAGAGTGTACCACACGGGACCCCGTCCATGGCAGGCCTCAAGACGCCAGGCAGGGCGGCATTTTACCACGTTTTCTTGTTTAGTTCCCTTTCCAACTTGAAGAGGAACTGCTGTGAGTATCCGGCATAGGGCCCGAAATGCTCCACTATCCTTTCGTGCAGCAGGGAATACTTTTTTTCGGTAAGCGACTTGCCGGGTACGCTTTTGGAAATCTTGGGGTAGTACTTGTCCAATATCCTCTTGGTCCACCTGTCTATGGGGAAGGATTCCATCTTCTCAAGGGAGAAGAGCAGGATGCAGTCTGCAATCTTGCTGCCAATCCCGGGGACTGCCCTGAGCGCCTCGACTGACGACTGATAGTCTGCAGTGGCAAGGAAGGCAAAATCCACCCTCCCCGAGTCTGCCGCGCGCGCAGCCTCCCTCACGTACTTTGCCCTGAATCCAAGGCCGCATGCGAGAAGGTCGGCTGCCGAGGCGCGGGCCAGCCTGCCGGGGCTTGGGAAGGTAAAAAACTGGCGGCCTCCATGCTCTGCCTTTGCCCCGAACCTTGCGCAGATCCTCCTGAGGCTGCTCCTTATGTTCTGGATGGAAGAGTTTGAGGAGCAGATAAACGAGACGTAGCACTGGAAGGGGTCCTGCCTTGCAAGCCTCAGGCCGGGAAACTTTCTTGCCGCCCTTGCTACCAGCGCGTCCCTTCCAATCTCTGAAAGGATTGCGGGCATGTCATCGTCCAGCCTGAAAAAGCGCCGTGCATGCCTCTTGTCTGAAACTATCTTGAAGGGCTCCGATACGACGATGAGCTCGCTGCCGTCGACGCCAAGCCACGTGTCGCCAAGTTTTTCCCACAGGAATACCTGGCCGCTGTTGATTGTATGTTCAAGGTTTACGGTCTCGGTGCCCTGCATGTCATACGGTGACTACTTCGCCTGCCTCCGGGGCATGGGCGTCAAAGCCAAACTTTTCGTGAATCTCTTCTGCAAACTTTGTGCATGACTCGTTGTCTCCGTGTATGGTGAGCACCTTGGGGTTTCCCTGGATCTTTTTCATCATCTCAAAAAGCGAGGTCCTGTCGGCGTGGCCTGAGAACTCGAACTGCCTTACCTCGGACTCGGCCTTGAGCTCCTTCCCGCGTATGCTTACCTTTCCTGTCTCGAGCAGCTTTCGTCCGGGGGTTCCCTCGCCCTGGTATGACACGAGGGCGATTCCATTCCTCTTGTCCAGCGCCAGGTTCTGGAGGTAGAATACCGCGGAGCCGCCAACAAGCATTCCGGCAGGCGATATTATGACGGCAGGCTCGCCCAGCATCTTCCTCCTCTCGCTCTCGCCCCTCACCCACACTGCGTGGTTGACCGAGTCGGCAAACACCTTTGCGTCGCGGAGGTATTCGGGATACCTGAGCATAATCTCGTTCACCTTGATGGCCATCCCGTCCATGATGACCTTGTGCTTGAAGCCTGCGTTCTTGAGGACAACTGCAATCTCCTGCGACCGCTCGACGGAGAACGCAGGCACAAAGAGCGTCCCCTTCCTGTCAAGCACCTCGTAGGCAAACTCTACAAACTTACGCTCCGACTCCCTCCTGTCCATCTGGTCGGTCTGGGAATAGGTGCTCTCTGTTATCAGCATGTCTATCTCGCCAAGGTCCAAGTCTGCCTCCCTCAACATCCGGGAGCCCCTTGGGTTGATGTCGCCGGTGTAGAACAGCTTCTTGCCCTGCGACTCGACTATAACCGATGCCCCGCCCAGCACATGGCCAGACTCGCGGAGCTCAAACGACGCGTTTCCGCGGGTTATCTTTTCCTTGTAGCCTATCTCCTTTGCATGCAGCATCATCTTTGAGACCTCGGCCTGGGCATACGGGAGGCCTTCCTTCTCGAGCCTGACCATGTCCTCTATCAATAATCGTGAAAGGTCAAAGGTGGGTGGCGTGGCATAGACGTCTGTGCTGCCGTGGGAAAAGAGCGACGGCATGTTGCCCGAGTGGTCCAGATGGGCATGCGTGATTATCGCGGCGTTTATCTCCTGCGGGGAGACCTTCATGGGGTAGCTTGGCTCCCTTCCAAGCTCCACGCCATAGTCGAGGAGGAAGCTGACCCCGTCGCAATTTACCTGGAATGCGGATCTTCCCACTTCCCTTGCCGCGCCCAAAACTTTAACCTGCAAGAATTGAAAATTTTTCTGGAGCACCTTTAAACGTTTAGCGGCGGGGGAGGGCCGACCCTCTATCCCGTCTGTTTAATTTACAAAAGACTTAATTACACGGACCAAAATTGATCAGAACATGGGTAGAACCTTTGAACAATGGTGGAGTACTATCCCAAAAGATCTTCGAGACAAAGTCCGAAGAGGCGATGAGGGAAACAAACCATTATTGAATCAGATAAACTGGATTTGGGTTCATAATATGATGAATCAAAAAGGCGATCTAAATCCTACATCTGCAGAATTGCTAGACTGGGTAACTTCAGGCCAGATCGAGGCAATGCGACAGACAAAGAAGTAAAATTATCAAATTATACTTTCTTTTTGTTTTTCTTTTCTTCCTTTGACGAAATAATTCTATAACCCTGTTATGGATTTTGCAGATGGTTTAAATAGCAAACGGTGAATGATCAAAATCAGAAATGCCAATAGCAATTCTTCCGGACGTCGATGAACAAAGATGTATAGGCTGTGCGCTCTGCGTAGAGATCTGTACTTCTCTTGGCCCAGACGTTCTTCGTGTAAAGCCCGTAGAGGGCTGGAAGAGAGGAAAAGCATTCGTTTTCTACCCAGAGAGATGCATCTCAGACGGTGCATGCATCGGTGTTTGCCCGACAAAGGCAATCTTCTGGATGAGACCAATGACATACACACCTGGTCAACCAGTTCCTCTCCACAAGAATGGTATCTTCGTAAAAGGCTGGGCAGAAGACGCCGCACTTTAAGCGAAACCGTTCTTCCATTTTTTCTTATTTTTTCTAAAAACCCTAATGCGAAATTTCCTTCCAGCCCGTAGGTTTGGAATCAGTTTTTGGCGAGCGCTACTTTTTCCGCTTCTCTTTCCTAGTCCTTCCGGGGGACCTGGCCGTGAACTTGAAGAACCTTACCTTCCTCCCTGACTCTTTCGCATGGTACCTAAGGAACTCGTCGTCCGCGGCATGGATTGTCCTGAACCTGTTGTTCTTCAGGAACGCGTTCCACGTAAGTGCAAACTCGGTAAACTCCTTGCCGCCGTGCGGCAGGTCGGAGGCCACATAGTGCGCTGCAGGATACATGTCGGACAGCTCAAGCGGTATTATGCCGAGGTACGGGTTGTACTGGCAGAACTGGACGTCGCCTGCAATCTTTGAGAACCTTTTTTTCAGCTTGCCGTATTCCGATGAAAGGTAGAACGGCTTCATTGCGCCGTCCGGTACTATGACGAGGTTCTTCTTTGAAGTCCTGAACTTGCGGACCTCCTGGTGGAACCTTGCAACCTCCGGCCTGAACTGGTCCTCGCCTGAGAAGAGGAATATCGCGGACTCTTTGAACCTTGGCGTGCCCCCTGCTAGGAAATCCGTGCTCGAGGCAAAAAGCGGGACGGCCTCATGCAGCTTGGGGTGGGCGCGGGCCTTCTTCATGACGTACTCCCACAGCCTCCCCTCGTGTATGGCCTGCTTGACCCTGTCAACCTCCGCCTTTATCGAGTAGAGGTTGTGGAGCGCAACCTTGTTTATCTTGTCATCCCTTGGCAGCGCAAGGATCTCCTTTGGCTTGAACCTTGTGCATACCTCGCAGGTGCATGAAAAGTACCCGATCTCGCCCAGGTGGGCGGTGCCGTCCTCCGTGATGTACCTGTCATGCTTGGCATATAGCATGTAGGAGGCGGAATCAAACGTGTCGCAGCCAAGCGCCACTGCAAGCGGTATCGTGAGTGGGTGGCCCGCGCCGAAGAGGTGGAGCGGCACCGAGTCGGGCATCTCCCTTTTTGCGGTGATTATCATCTTTGCAAGAAGCCTGTACTCGTATGATTCCATGAACTCGACCGGGCTCCCAAGCGCCAGCATCTGGAAGCCGTAGCCGACTAGCGCCCGGGTGGATTTTTTTACAAGGTCCGAGTACTCGCTTCCCTGTATCGGGCCTATCCATATCTGGCCGTTGTCATCCCGTGACTCGAGCGTCTCCTTGGAGACCCTGAGGGTGTGGTCGACATAGTCTGAGGCCTTTTTCTTTGGGAGGCCAAAGCCCGTCGGCCTGTCAAGCGGGATTGCAAAGTCGGTCTTTATCCCCTTCTCAAAGCCTGCCATCCTCCTATAGTCCGTGTCTACCTCGCCGTACTCGAGCACCTGGTATCCTCCCGAGTCGGTCATGATGGCGCCGTCATAATTGATGATGTCGTGGATTCCCCTCCTTACTGCCTCGTCTCCGTGCTGTTTTAGCGTGATGTACGCGTTTGTTATCACAAGGTCAAACCCCATCTCCCTCAGCTTCTTTGCAGGGATTGACTGTCTTACGGGATGGATTACCGGCACATACGCGGGCGTCTCAACCTTTCCGTGGTTGGTGTGAAGTATGCCTATCCTTCCGGCAAGGTCTGACTTTTTTATCTCAAACAAATTCATCTCTCCGTTTTATTCTACGTAATTTGAACCTAGTAAGGGAAGAACCTTGCAAGGTCTTTCTTCCTCGTTATCTCGGCAAGCCAGTCGACCCTGTCCTCGCGCGGCCTCCTCCCTGCAAGGACCGACTTGATCCTCCTCGCGGTTTCGTCAGGAGTCCTGCAGGTTGTGTCCAGCTGGAATGTCTTCTTGCCGCCGAAATTTTTCAGCGCGTCATAGTATGTCACGCCGAGGATCTCGGAGCCGAGGTTTGCGGCGGCCTTTTTTTTGGCGTATCCCCTTTTCCTGTAGACCTGGGCAAGCTTGTACGGGCTCCTTCTGAGCACGACGGCAGCCTCCACGTTTTTTCTCGAAACAACATAGGGCGCAAGGTGTCCGACAAGCAGCGCGCCCCTTGGCACCTTGCTGTCAATTGCCCTCTTCAGCCTCGAGACATCCACCTCCAGGGCACCGCCTGACTTTTCGCACATCCCTTCCGACATCGCCATTCTGCTAATGTCCACAAGTTCGAGGCCCAGGCTGCGCGCAAGGATTTTTGCCACCGTGTGCTTGCCTGTGCCGGGCGTCCCGGTGATTATCTTCACTGAATGGATTGAAATCGAAATTTAATTAAAAGTTCTGCAAGACACTAATAAGAGCGGCCCATAGACCAACCTCATGCAGATAGGGCTGCTTGGAAAGACAAACGTGGGCAAGTCGACTTTTTTTTCCGCGGCGACGCAGACCACTGCACAGATTGGAAATTATCCGTTTACTACCATAGAGCCAAACGTGGGAATTGTTTACGTCAGGGCCGACTGCGCGTGCAAGCACTTTGGCATAACCCATGTCCACGACCTGTGCGTGGGCGGGACAAGGTACATTCCGGTAAAGCTGATTGACGTGGCGGGGCTTGTGCCTGGCGCGCACGAGGGCAAGGGCCTTGGCAACAAGTTCCTTGACGACGCAAGGCAGGCCCAGGTGCTCATCCACGTGGTGGATGCGTCAGGCTCGACCGACATCCAGGGCCAGCCTGTCCCGCCCTCCACCCACAACCCGCTTGAGGACGTCAGGTTTGTAGAGGAGGAGTTTGACCAGTGGATGAAGCAGATCCTCCACAGGGAGTGGCAGAAGCTCAGCCGGGAGCTTGAGAGCAAGAGCGGCAAGATAATCCAGGCCATAACCCAGAGGTTCAGCGGCCTTGGGATTGTGGAGTATGACGTCGAGTCAGTCCTCCAACACCTGGGGCTTCAGACCAGAAAGCCCACCGAGTGGGCAGAAGGCGACATACTGGCCTTTGTAAGGGAGCTTAGGAAGAGGACCAAGCCCATCATAATTGCGGCAAACAAGGCAGACCTCTGCCACGACCTTGGGGTTATTGACGACCTCAGGAAGGTGCACGATACCGTGGCTTGCAGCGCCGAGACTGAGCTGCTCCTCCGCAAGGCTGCAAAGGCAGGCCTGATAGACTACCTCCCGGGGGACAGCACCTTCAAGGTAAGGGATGGTGTATCCCTCAACCCGCAGCAGCAAAAGGCGCTGGATCTTGCGCGCAAGGTTTCCGACAAGTTCGGCGGGACCGGCGTCCAGGCAATACTTGATGCGGCCTGCTTTTCGCTGCTCAAGCTTATCGTGGTATATCCGGTGGAGGACGAGTCAAAGCTTTCAAACAAGAACGGGGAGGTGCTCCCTGACGCGAGGCTTCTGCCGCAGGGCTCTACCGCAAAGGATCTTGCAGGGACAATCCATCAGGACCTTGCCAAGGGCTTCCTATATGCGGTGGACGCAAAGACCAAGCAGAGGGTCGGGGCCGAGCATCAGTTAAAAAATGGGGACGTGATTAAGATCATGTCAACTCTTAGTAGGGGATGATGGATCTGCTCTGCCTTGGAATAGAAAGCACCGCCCACACATTTTCGTGTGCCGTCATCGAGAAGAAGGGAAGGGGCGGGAGGATCCTCTCGGACGTCAGGAAGATATACAGGCCTCCGGACGGCGAGGGCATCCACCCAAGGGAGGCGTCGCGGCACCACGCGGAGCACTCGCCCCAGGTTCTTTCAGAATGCCTTGCCAAGGCGGGGCTTGGCATAGGGGACCTTGACATGGTGTCTTATGCGGCAGGGCCGGGCCTTGGACCATGCCTGAGGATTGGCGCGGTTGTTGCAAGGTCCCTTGCGTCTTATTATGGTCTGCCGATTTATCCCGTAAACCACGCCCTTGGGCACATCGAGCTGGGCAAGATGCTCACCGGGGCAAGGGACCCACTTGTCCTCCTTGTATCGGGCGGCCACACGATGATACTTGCATTCCTTGGGAAAAAATGGCGGGTCTTTGGCGAGACGCTTGACATCACGCTTGGCCAGCTGCTGGACCAGATAGGAAGGCATGCGGGTTTTGCGTCACCGTGCGGGCCAAAGATAGAGGAGCTTGCGTCCAGGTCCACAAAATACGAGCCGCTTCCGTATGTTGTCAAGGGAAACGACGTCTCGTTTTCCGGGCTTTTTTCTGCGACAAAAAGGATAATGCCAAGGGGTCTGGAGGATGCGTGCTTCTCCCTCCAGGAGACTGCGTTTTCCATGGTGGGCGAGGCAGTGGAGCGGGCGCTTTCCTTTACCGGAAAGAAGGAGTTCATGGTAGTAGGCGGCGTTGCCGCAAACAGGAGGCTCTCTGAAATACTCCGGAGCATCTGCAGGAGGCACGGATGCAGGTTCTATGCGTCCCCAAGGGAATATGCCGGGGACTGCGGCTCGCAGATATCGTGGGTCGGCCTGCTCGAGGCCAAAAGGGGATCGGGGGCCAGGCTGGAGGATACTTTTGTCAGGCAGTCCTGGAGAATAGATTCCGTCGAGGTCCACTACTGAGGCTTGTAGCTTGCAATTGCCTCTTGGATTGCCTTTGCCCACTTGCCGTTGCTAAAGACGCCGAACTTGAAGACCTTTTCTCCGCCGTCGCTCTTTACCTTGATTCGGACCTTCTTGATGAAGGTGCCCTCCTTTGCGGCCTCGAGCACCTCGTCAAGCCTTGCCTCCATCACGGTCTCGCCAAACTTTTTTGTAAAATCAATTATCCTTCCCTCCGTCTTGTCAAAGGCAACCCTCATGTTTGTCAGGGTCAGGACTCCCGGGCCGAACTTGTCCTCGGAGCAGTCCTCCTGCATGAGTTTCTTCTCGTTTGGGAGCATTGTGGTACTCTTCCGCCCTGCGTTATAATTGTATATGAGTGCGGCAATTGCACTTTTGTTGAAGCTTCTAAAAAAGGGGGCGGAGGCCGACATCTACCTTACCATGTGGGGCAACAGAAGGTCCGTCCTCAAGATAAGGAAGAAAAAGGAATACAGAAACGAGGTGCTCGACGCAAGGATTCGCTCGACCCGGACCGTCCGCGAGGCAAGGATGATGTCCGAGGTCAAGTCGTTTGGGACCAGCACCCCGATTGTTTATTTTGTAGACCCGAAAAAATTTGAGATTTACATGCAGTTTGTCAAGGGGCCGGTCGTACGGGACCTTCCCGACAGGAAGATAATTACACTGTGCGAAAAAATTGGCGCCGTTGTAGGAACGCTACACAAGAACGGGGTGATGCACGGGGACCTTACCACGTCGAACTTTATCCTTGCAGGAAAAAAACTCGTAATACTTGACTTCGGGCTTTCCCAGAGGACCGAGAGGACCGAGGACCAGGCCATAGACCTGAGGCTCTTCAAGGAGGTCCTAAACAGCGCCCACGTGGGGATTGTGGAAAAGGCATGGGCGTCATTCCTCAAGGGCTACGGGAGGGCAGCGGGCACTGCAGCGAGGGAGAGGGTCATATCGCAGGTCCGCGTAATAGAGGGGAGGGGGAGGTATGCAAACGTTGTCTGACCTCTATTTTGCATCGTCCAACAGGCACAAGTTCGAGGAGGCAAGATCCATCCTTTCACATTTTGGGGTAGGGCTAAAGTTTTTCAGGTGCACCCTTGAGGAGATCCAGTCGCCAAGCCTTGCAGCCGTCGCGCGGCACAAGGCGCGCCAGGCAGGCATGCTATGCTCCAAGCCCGTAATAGTGGAGGACGCGGGGCTCTTCATTGACTCGCTCAAGGGGTTTCCGGGACCATACTCGTCGTTTGCATTTGATACGATAGGAAACAGGGGCATCCTCAGGCTGGTAACGGGCCGGCGCGGCGCCTCATTCCGGTCCGTGATAGCCTACCAGGAGGGCAAGGGCAGTCCCAGGATTTTCGAGGCGGAGGTCCGGGGGAAGATATCCCGGAAGATGCATGGCACACGGTGGGGCTTTGATCCCATATTTGTCCCGGAGGGGAGGAAGGACACATACTCGAAGATTGCGGACAAGAATTCGGTATCGCACAGGTTCCTTGCGCTTGAAAAGTTCGCTAGTTGGTATCTTGGTAGGCGGCTATCCAGCGGTTGATTGGCCGCCTGGTGTTCTGCAGCACCACTATCCTTGACATCTCGCTCTCATCCATGGTGGAATATGAGCCGCTTCTCTCTGCAAGCGACCCTGCAAAGGCCCTGACCTCGGGCATGCTGAGGGTGTTGGAATACTCGAGCCTGTTGGTGGAGCGCCCCACGTGCATGTAGGACTTGAGCTCGATAAAGTGCGCGTTGCCGCGGTTTGCCATCTCCGCATATTCCGGGATGAGCCCTGCCGAGTCGTTGTATCCCCGGATGAGGGTCACGCGCAGGACCGACCTTGTTCCCTCAAGCCTTGATATTATGTCAAGGCTTGCGTTCCACCTCTGCCATGCGTCCCTGTATTTTGGCCTGTTTACAGCCTGGAAGACCTCCTCGTTTGGCGCGTTGGTGGAGAGGTAGATCTGGGTGGGAAGGGCGTCCTCGTCGCGGAGCCTCTCAAGCATGTCAGGCTCCTGCCCGTTTGTGACAAGGAACACAGACTTGGTCGCAGGCAGCCCGTTGAGGTACCTTATCATCTCCGGCAGCCTTGGGTACATGGTGGGCTCGCCCGAGAGCGAGATTGCATAATGGCTGGGGAGGAGTGACTCGTCAATCTTTGCGCTGTCGCTTTTGGGGTCTCCGTAATGCCCCATTATCAGCCTCTCCCGCTCCTCCATAAGCTTTGAAAGTATGACCTCCGGCGGCGCGACCCTGTCTTCAGGCATCTTCATCGCGCTGTAAAACTCCATCGGGCGCCAGCAGTAGACGCACCTGTTCTCGCAGAACATTCCTGCAGGCGAGAACTCCATGCACCTGTGGGTCGAAATCCCGTAGAACTTGTGCTTGTAGCAGTCGCCCTCGTTCCTAAATGACTTTTTTGTCCAGTGGCACAGCTCGACCGTACCGTGGTCTGCAACGCCGTACTTTGCCTTTTTTAGCTGGCCTAGAATCGTGGGCCTTATCTGGATGAACTCCTCGTTTGCTTCCATGGCCTCGCCGGAACAGCTCATGCCAGACAATCTGCCTTGGTTTTAATTAAATCTAAGTTGTGTTCAGCATCGAAACGCATGGGGCGTTTTCCATCGGGACGCACAGGACGTGGCCGAGGTATAGCATGCTGTAGAAAATCACTGCACCAGTGATCCCCATCGAGAGATACCACAGTCTGAATTTCATACCTGCGACTATTTTTTCTGGCATAAATAAACCTAGGGGTAATTGCCAGCGGTGAATCGGGGATCTGCCGACGCCAAGGATGGTGCAACGGAAGGGGCCAAAGACCTGGCAGCCTCGCCGGGGCGGGACATGTTTTCACAAAAACTATCTTATATGACGGGGTGGTAGGCTGGATATGAAGGCTGCAAGGATAGTAAAGATAAAGGAGCCGCTTGAAGTTCAGAGCCTCGATACCCCTAAGCCCAGGGGTTCGCAGGTATTAATCAGGGTCCAGTCCGCCGGCGTATGCCACAGCGACATCCACCTCTGGGACGGGGGGTACGAAGGTGTCGGCGGGCAGGTGATAAAGACGACCGACAGGGGAGTAAAGTATCCGCTCACGCCGGGCCACGAGGTTGCGGGAGTGGTGGACAGCATGGGCGAGGAGGTCGAGGGATTTGTCAAGGATGACAAGGTTTTGGTTTTTCCGTGGATTGGAGAGGGGCTTTGTCCGGCATGCAGGGTCGGCGAGGAGAACCTCTGCGACAAGCCAAGGTCGCTTGGGGTGTACAACGACGGGGGATATGCGGAATACGTGCTTGTACCTAGCTACAAGTACCTGGCCAGGCTGAAGAACCTCAGCACTGATGTCAGCGCGCCGCTCTCATGCTCTGCACTTACCGCGTTTGGGGCCGTAAAGAATGCCCAGCTCAAGCCAAACGACAATGTTGTGATAGTGGGGGCCGGAGGCCTTGGCCTCATGGGAATGCAGCTTGCCAAGGCGGTGACGGGAGCCAGGATTATAGCAATGGACATTGACGACGCCAAGCTCAAGATAGCAAAGGAGAACGGGGCGGACCTTACAATCAACTCAAAGAACGAGGATCCGGTCAAGGCGGTAATGGAGCTTACGGGCAACCTTGGCGCGGATGCCGTAATAGACTTTGTAAACGGGAGCAAGACTGTCGAGACCGACATGCAGATACTGCGCCGCCGAGCGAGGGTCGTCCTCGTCGGGCTTTTCGGAGGGGCGCTGCAGCTGAACCTTGTCTCGATGCCGACGCGTGCCTACAAGCTCATCGGGTCTTATACCGGCTCGATGACTGACATGATAGAACTAGTCTCGCTTGCCGAGCGCGGCGTGATAAAGCCCGTCATATCAAACAAGTTCAAGCTGGACCAGGCTACCGAGGCCCTGACGATGCTCAAGCAGGGAAAAATAATCGGGCGCGGAATCATAAACCCGTAGGGTCCATTTTTCAGAACCGGCCCGGGCCTTTTGCTTGCAGGCTCAGTTAAGATTATTACTGGACTTGGGGCGACCGACTCTATGTGGCCCTTGTAGTACAGTGGCGAGTATAGGGGACTGTGGATCCCCGGACAGGGGTTCGATTCCCCTCAAGGGCCCTCCGGATTTTTATTCTATCAAACCTGATCGTGATAAATAGACAACTGGCGAAACCATGGAAAAGTAACTGTTTTAGGATGATGTGAGATATCAGGAGAATATCGGCATGTCTGAATCCTTCTCAAATGACGAAATTGAAGAGATAATACTCGATAACAAAGATCTTGTCGAGGAAAGAGAAGAGCCTTTTGGAGTAGACAGGGAAAAATTAAAGTCTGTATTTTCCCGACTCGATTCGTTTAACAATGTGGAAAACAAACGCGATAGAATAGTAAGAAAAGCATCTCACATCTTGGCCGAAATAACTTGGAATCAGCCTTTTAGAGACGGAAATAAGGAAATTGCCCTATCCGTGACAAAATTATTTCTTCGCAAGAACGGATTGGATTTTTCACTAGCTTCACATGATGAGAAAAGGGAAATCTTTGATCTTCTGATAAGGACCGTCTTCAAATTCGAAGGGGATCCCTCAATAGTTAGCGAACTAGAAGATTATCTTTCAAGGAAAATTATGGATTACTAGTCAAACTTGTCAAGCGACAACGCCTTGTACAGATCTGGGGCTTCTGCCCTGATTCTTTTCAACTCCGCGCGTATGGACTGCCCTCTTACGTCATGATCTTCGCGCAAACCTGTATTTTTGATATCAATTACAGGATTTTTCTTATCCGACGCCTGCATAGTCTAGTATTGTCGCGGGTTCTTATTATTGGTATTTGTGTTCATTTTCAAAGATTTAGGTTCAAAGTAGGGGGAGGAGTCAAGCTTTTTGCACAATTCCTAAGGATCTAGGATTTTTAAAACGAAGGAATCGACCACTTACACAAAACCCCTCAAGGGCCTTTAATTTTACCAAGAGTGCCAACCTGAAACGGTAACTGGCCTGTCAAAGCCAGTCACGAGATTTTTAGCCCCCGGGCTACCTGAGGTACCGTTTGTGCTCTTTGATGTACCTCTTGATTAGCCACTGGAGGAAAATCCTGCCGTCTCCCTTGACCTGTGACCTCTCAAGCGCATTGTGGTAGCTGTTCCTTCCGAGATACGGAATGTCAATCATGGGGTATTTCTTCTTGTAGAGTATGAAGTTCATGATAAGCCTCGAAATCCTCCCGTTCCCGTCCCCAAAGGGGTGTATTGTGACAAATTTCAGGTGCGCAATAGCCGCCAGTTCTACCGCATGGAGCCTGTTCTTGTGCTTGTTGTACCATTGGAAAAACTCTGTCAGCATGGGGAGTACCTCCACCGGTGACGGCGGCATGAATCTGCTACCCCCAGGGGACTGGATTTTTTAAAATGGAGAGCGTCAAATTATTTATCAGATCCATTCCTGGGGATGGATCCGGCCCGAGCCTATGAACGCTTTATGGCTCGCTTTACTGATTCCCTGTTCTTTAGAAGATAACAGGTAGAATTATTGGACTTGAAATTCACTTTGGCAATGCTGCTTGTAACAAGCCTGACCAGCTTTGCAGGATGTGTCTCCACATCAAACCATTGCCAACCCAGGTATTGCTTGTTTGCCAGGTTTTCCTCTTCCTTTTGGACTGCCAGCTGCAGCGTCTTGAGATATTCTGGCTTTTGTGCGAGTAGCTGCACTGTGTTATTGTAGTCCTGCATACATATACCTACATTTACATACACATATACCTTTTTCTCATAAACGATTAAATGCGTAAAACGGAAATCGAGGACAAAGACCCAATCTATGAAAAATTACCTAAAAAATTCAGGGCTTTGCTGGCTGGACTAGATGATTGACGATCTTGTTTTGTTTCAGGTAGTCATCTCCTCGTTTCTAGGAGGATCCATACTGAGTCTGGTATCAAGAAACTGTGGGTTTGCAAGGTATGTTATTTACTTGCCATCCATGGTTGGATCTGTTCTTGCTGTCTTCTTCTCGCTCCATGTCATGACAGGAAGCCCGCTGTCATGGACAGTCCCAGACGTGGTGCCTTTCTTTAACCTTGAAATCCTCGTTGACGGGGTGTCCGCATTTTTCATACTGGTGATTGGCACGGTTTCTTTTGCGATATCCCTGTATTCTATTGGATATTCAAAGGAATATCAGGACACAAAAAGGATTTCGGCCTTTGGTTTCCTTTTCAATATCTTCATCGCATCGATGATTCTTGTTGTTTCGTCAAACAATGGATTTTTCTTTCTGATGTTCTGGGAACTGATGTCTTTAACTTCATTCTTCTTGGTAATTTACAACCACGAAAAGGAGGAAAACATCCGGTCCGGAATGACCTATCTTGTCATGACACATCTTGGAACCGCTTTCATCCTTGCCTCCTTTCTTCTGGGTTACATTCAGACAGGAAGCCTGAGTTTTGACTCGCTGAGAGCCTCTTCCCAGTCATTTCCATTCCTGGTAAAAAGTCTGATGTTTGTATTTGCATTCCTGGGATTTGGAACAAAGGCAGGCATTGTCCCATTCCACACGTGGCTTCCAAAGGCGCATCCGTCGGCGCCAAGCAACGTCTCTGCCCTGATGTCCGCAGTAATGATAAAGATGGGAATTTACGGGCTGGTGCGGACTGTCTTTGATCTTGCGGGCCCCGGGGCCTCGCCTGATTATGCTTGGTGGGGGGTACTCTTGATTGTCGCAGGCTCTGCATCTGCCCTGATTGGCATCTTGTATGCGGTAGTCGAACGCGACATCAAGCGCACGCTTGCGTATTCCAGCATTGAAAACATTGGGATAATCCTCATAGGCCTTGGGCTTTCCATTGTATTTGCCTCGTACCATCTAGTATCTCTCTCCGCAATGGCACTTGTTGCAAGCATGCTGCATACGGTAAACCACTCGTTTTTCAAGGGGCTGCTCTTCATGGGCGCGGGATCCGTAGTCTATTCCACACATACAAGGGACATGGAAAAACTAGGCGGCCTTGTCAAGATGATGCCCTGGACTACGCTTCTGTTTCTTGTAGGGGCAGTATCGATTTCCGGACTTCCACCATTCAACGGGTTTGTAAGCGAGTGGCTAGTACTGCAGGCACTGATCTCATCCTCGCAGATACCGTCGGCAATACTCCAAATTTCCATCGCGTTTGCAAGCCTGCCGCTTGCACTGACAATAGGACTGGCAGCGGCCGCGTTTGTCAGGCTGTTTGCAATGACATTTCTTTCCAAGGCACGAGGCAAACTTGCTCCAGGCATAGGCGAGGTCCCCCGCACCATGATCGCAGGCATGGCAGTGCTTGCATCCGCATGCATCTTGTTTGGGCTGGTGCCATCACTCGGAATTTCCCTGTCCACTACCGCGTTTCACTTGCAGTACCAGCCTTCAAGTCCGTTTGACGCAGTCGCATTGCAAAATGCCAGCGGAAAGAATTTTGCGGCTCTTTCCATGCCTGTTGTCGCAACCATCATGGCCTGCATATCCCTTGCCTCCTTTGGTTTCATCCGCGCAATGGGCGGAAAGACTGCAAGGACACCGTCCGGCACATGGGATTGCGGTTTTGGAAATTTGAACGAAAGGATGGAATATACTGCGGCATCACTATCGCAACCCATACGGGCGGTTTTCAAACCGCTTTTCAAGGCGCACAACGAATCTGACAAGGAATTCCACCTGCAAACAAACCCATACCTTGTCAGGTCGATGAGGTTCAGCTCTTCGACTAGAAACATCTTTGAAGAAAGCCTTTACAATCCCGTAGTTTCCTCGACGCTCCTGGTCCTTGATAAGATAAGGAAGATCCAGACAGGAAAGGTAAACTCGTATCTGCTTTATATCATGGTGACAATAATCCTGCTGCTCCTATTTGTGAGGATGAGCCATGCTTAGCATCTCGGACATTGCCCTTGGAACGGTCCAGGTTCTGGTCCTCATGGCGCTTTCCCCGCTGCTGACTGGAATAATGAGAAAGACAAAGGCGAGAACCCAGAAGCGGGTGGGTGCCGGCATCCTCCAGCCGTATTATGATATTGAAAAACTTTTGCGCAAGGACGAAGTTGTATCCGACCAGGCCTCATGGATTTTCAGGGTCTCCCCCTGGGTGAACTTTGTTGCAATTGTAACTGCCGCATTTTTCATACCGGTGTTTCTTGCAAATTCGCCGTTTGGGTTGATAGGAGACCTGCTCCTGGTGGTTGGCCTTTTTTCACTTGCCAGGTTCTTTACCATGCTTGCAGGCCTTGACGTATCAAGCACCTTCGGGGGTTTGGGAAGCTCAAGAGAGATGATGATTTCTGCACTCTTGGAGCCTGCAGTCTTTCTTGCGATATTTGTGGTAGCGATCACGTATGGCGGCACAAGCCTGAGCACAATAGTGGAATCCGCATCAAACTCTGCCGTCTTGCCTCATCCGCAACTAATCTTTGCAGCGATTGCCATGTTTGTTGTCATGCTAGGCGAAACGGGCCGCCTGCCATTTGGCAACCATGAAACGCACCTTGAGCTTACCATGGTGCATGAGGCAATGGCCTTGGAATACTCGGGAAAAAGTCTGGCACTGATGGAGTGGTCCCAGTCAATAAAGCAAATCCTGCTCTTTGCATTGATTGCAAACATATTCGTCCCGTGGGGAATGGCATCATCTGCAAGTCCTTATTCGATTGGTATCGGGATGGCCACGTTTGTAATAAAGGTGGCAGCACTTGCGGTAGGAGTTGCATTCCTCGAGTCTTCTGTGGCAAAATGGAGGCTGTTTAGGCTTCCTGACCTTGTCGCAATAGCGATTGCAAGCTCGATGATTGGACTTGCATTTTATTATCTCTAGTTGATCGGCATGGAACCTCTGCAACTTGACATCATGGAAATTTCCGGCGCGATCCTGCTGATTGCGACATTTGGAGTAATTGCAAGACGGGGATTTATGGACTGGCTTAATGCCTACAGGCTTCAGTCTATCGTGCTTGCCGGGGTAACTGCAGTCATAGGGTACGTGACTGGAATCTGGGAGATTTATGTTGCTGCAGTACTCACCTTGTTGATAAAATCGATCGCGATTCCCAAGGTTCTGACCTATGTGACAAGACAACTTGAAATGGAATCCAAGACTGAAACCAATCCGTATCTAAGCCTCCGGGCCTCCATCATCGTCTCGGCGCTGCTTGTTGCACTGGCGTATTTTTTCAGCCAACAGTTGCCTTTCAAGTCAGATCCTGTGGTTGACATTTATCTTCCGGTATCTATGGCACAGTTCTTTCTGGGGCTCCTTGCATTGGTAAACAGGAGAACCGCACTAAGCCAGGTTGTCGGCCTGCTGGTGATTGAAAACGGCCTCTTCCTTTTTACACTGGCCTTGACCCACGGCGTGTCTCTAATAATTGAGGTTGGGATATTTGCCGACATTTTGGTCGGAATAGTGATATCTTCGATTCTGCTCTTCAGGATGAGCAGGACATTTGACAGCCTCGATGTGGGCAATCTAGAAAACTTGAGGGATGACTAGTGGATACTTCTTTGCCTGACATTGCAATTTTACTGCTCTTGCTGACGCCACTCGTTGGCGGCGTACTCGTAACAATACTTGGAAAAAAGAATTATGCCGAAATAATAACAATCTCGTCAGCATCGCTTGTGCTGATTCAAGTGATTTTCATCTTGTCAAAAGTAATCCATGACAAAACAATTACTGCATTTGGAAATATGTTTTATATCGACTCGCTTGGCGCGGTAATCCTGCTTCCAATTTCAATTGTCGGGTTTGTAGCAGTCCTGTATTCGAAAAATTACATGGGCCATCAGTATGACATGGGGATGGTCGACGACAAGCATATCGTGCGGTATTACCAGGGCATCAATGCATTTTTGCTTTCAATGATTGTGGTGCCAATCACAAACAACCTTGGAATAATGTGGGTCACGGTAGAGGCAACAACACTCGTCTCAGTTCTCCTGATAATGCTCTACTTCAAGGAAAATGCGATAGAGGCAGCATGGAAATACCTCATAATTGCTACCGTGGGGCTGTCGTTTGCGCTTGTGGGAACTGTGTTTTTCTACTACGCCAACATCAATTCTGGAACCTCGGAAGACGCAATGGACTGGACCGGGATGGTACACAATTCAAAATTGTTCAATCCGGCCTTGGTCATGATTGCGTTTGTCTTTATCCTTGTAGGGTATGGGACCAAGGCCGGCCTTGCCCCCATGCACACATGGCTGCCTGATGCACACAGCGAGGCCCCGACACCGGTAAGCGCCCTGCTCTCGGGCGTGCTATTGAACTGTGCACTGTATGGGATAATCAGGTTCCGGATTGTCACAATCGGTGCCATAGGGACCGCGTTCTCAAACGAGCTCTTGATAATACTTGCAGTCGTTTCAATTGGCATAGGCGCCGCCTCTATCTACTTCCAAAAGGACATGAAAAGAATGCTTGCGTATTCCAGCGTGGAACACATGGGGCTGGTATCGCTTGGGATTGGATTTGGGGGGCTGGTTGGAGTCTACGGCGCGATACTCCAGATAATCAACCACGCAATCGCCAAGCCCTTGATGTTTTTTGCAAGCGGGAATGTCAGCCAGAAATACGAGACCAAGGTGATGTCCAAGGTCAAGGGGGTGATCAAGGTGATGCCGATGACTGGCACCTTGTTCCTAATAGGGGGGTTTGCGCTCGTTGGAATGCCGCCTTTCAATATCTTCCTAAGCGAGTTTCTGGTGCTCAGCTCAGGGTTTCAGAGCGGGCAGTTTCTTGCAGTTTCGGTAGTGATAGTCTTCCTTGTGGTGACCTTTGCAGCCTTTTTGCGCCACCTGATAAAGATGATCTTTGGAACCCCCGCGGCCGAGGTAAAAAAAGACGAGATGGGAAAACTAGCCGTGATCCCCCTGGCGATACTGGGCTCGCTTGTAATCGTGCTCGGTTTTTACATACCAAGCCAGCTCCAGGAACTAATCCATAACGCATCTGTCATAATCAACGGAGGGGGGTTTGCATGAAAGAATCAGGTTTAGGAAATTATGTGGAGGAAATCAAAACCAAGTTTTCAAACAAGATAAAGAAGTTCGATTACAACCACAACGAGGTACACTTTCACATCCGTGATCCAAACGACATCAGGGAAATTTGCGGCCACATACATTTGGACATGGAAGCAAGGCTGGCAACAATCATCGGCACTGACGAAAGAAACAACGGAGGTGGATTTGTAATTCGTTATGTCTTTGAAAAAACAGGCGAAGATGTTTTCATGTTTGTCATAGTTTCCCTAGGTAATGCAAACTCTTTTCCAAGCATCGTATCGTGCGTGCCCGCCGCATCTCTCTATGAACGCGAGATTAGGGACATGCTGGGTCTTTTGCCAGTTGGCAATCCGGACACAAGGCCGCTTGTATTACACGAGCATTGGCCCCAGGGAGTCTATCCTCTGAGAAAGGAGTTTGATATCAAGACAAAGGTTGCAAGGAAAGAAGGCCAGTATGAGTTTGTGAGAGTTGAAGGGGACGGCATATGCGAGATTCCGGTGGGGCCTGTACATGCTGGAATAATCGAGCCCGGGCACTTTAGGTTCAGCGTCCTGGGAGAGAACATCATAAACCTTGAGACCAGGCTTTTTTACGCACACAAGGGGGTGGAAAAACTTGCAGAATCTATGGCGCCCGAAGGGGTGGTGTCGCTTGCCGAAAGAATCTCAGGTGACGAGTCTGTGGCAAATTCTACTGCGTATTGCCAGGCAGTGGAAAAGCTCCTGCAGGTACAGGTACCGGACAGGGCAAAAAAGATAAGGACAGTTTTTGCGGAACTTGAAAGAATCTACAATCACATTGGGACTTTGGGGGGAATGGCAACTGATGCGGGGTTTGCCTTTGGCGCCGCAAGGCTGAACATCCTAAAGGAGAGGATGATGCGTCTCAACGAGACCCTTTGCGGGAGCCGAATCCTATTTGGCGTAAACAGGATAGGCGGGGTAAGGTGTGAAGTCGAAAGGGAAAACCAAAAACTAATCCTTGAAAAGACTGGTGAAACCTTGCGTGATTTTGACAGGATGGCTGCCTTCTTAAAATCAAAGGCATCCTTAATAGACAGGCTAAGGGACACGGGAAAGATTTCAAAGAAAGCCGCGCGCGACCTTGGTATTGTGGGGGTTGCGGCAAGGTGCGTGGGAATTGACGTCGACACGAGACGCGACCACCCATATGCAAGCTATGCCATCCACAACGGACGGACGCCGCAGCAGGCAATGCAGGACCAAATAGAGATGGAGAAACGTGCAGGCGACGCCATGTCGCGATTTGAGGTGCGAATAAAGGAGGTTCGAGACTCGTTTGATATCATAAAAAACTCGCTTGATCTTGAAAGTGACGGTCTTTATGCTGAAATTCCTGAAGCAATGGAGCCATTCAAGTCGGCACTTGGTTATGCCGAGTCCCACAGGGGACAGACGCTGCACTGGGTAATGACCGGCGAAAACAACTCGATATTCCGATACAAGGTCAGGACTGCATCCTTTTGCAACTGGCCAATAATGGAATTTGCAGTTTCAAGCGACATAGTGCCGGACTTTCCATTGGTAAACAAAAGCTTTGATCTGTCGTATTCGGGGAACGACCTATGAAAGAAAAATCGCAAATACTTGGTAATCATGCGGAAACAATGAGCGAAGAACAACTGGTGAAATTTTCTTCCACTGTTTCCCCATCTACAACAAAGTCATATGAAGAGATGGGAAAGGAACTGAAGGACAGGATTGTAAAATTATTAGGCCGCTCGCTCGCAATACGGGAAGTCGACGCAGGTTCATGCAACGGTTGTGAAATAGAGATTGCGGCGCTCACCAATTCGATATATGATGTTGAAAGATTTGGGATTCATTTTGTATCGTCTCCAAGGCATGCAGATCTCTTGCTGGTAACGGGCCCCGCATCAAGAAACATGGAGGCCGCCTTGAGACGGACATATGATGCGACACCTGGTCCCAAAATCGTGATTGCCGTAGGCGCGTGTGCGCTTGATGGCGGCATATTTGGAGATACATATGCAACTACAGCAGGGATTGACAAGGTTGTGCCCGTGGATGTATACATTCCGGGATGTCCACCAAGACCAGAATTGTTGGTCCAGGGATTATTGTTAGCTGTTAATCGGTTGAAGCGGTAGTAAGGACGTTTTTAGCCGGACGCGGGAAGCGCATTACATACATTCAGGTTTGTCGGCAGGTTGTGAAAAAAGCATCAGTCAGGAATCTGCGCGTCAAAAAGTAACCAGGAGATACCAAGGCTCGCCTGGCAAAAATAATCCCCGGAAAGGGACAAAACTTCGCCGGTCCACAATCGCAGGGCAAGAATAACCCTAAATATCATTGGGATTTCTTTTATCTAGGATGTGGGACCAAAGGGTTGTGCGATTTCATAAATTTTACGCGCTTTCAGCCGTCCTTCTTTGCCTTTTGTTTGCACAGACAGCAAGTGCGGAATACCTTCTTACAACAATCTCTGTCGGTTCCAACCCGGTTCGCGTTGCATACGACTCGGGCAAGGGCGAGATTTTTGTGTCGAACTTTCTTTCAAATAACGTCTCTGTGATATCTGATTCCACCAATGCCGTGGTTGCAACAGTCACTGTCGGCACCGGGCCAACAGGCATTGCATATGACTCTGCCAAGGGGGAGGTGTTTGTTTCAAATGAGAACTCTGGAACCATATCCGTGATATCTGATTCCACCAATGCCGTGGTTGCAACAGTTACCGTCGGTTCCAGTCCTAATGGCATTGCATACGACTCGGGCAAGGGCGAGATTTTTGTGTCGAACTTTCTTTCAAATAACGTCTCTGTGATATCTGATTCCTCCAATGCCGTGGTTGCAACAGTTACCGTCGGTTCCAGTCCGAATGGTGTTGGGTATGACTCGGGCAAGGGCGAGGTGTTCGTGGCAAACGGCGGGCCAAATACTGTCTCTGTGATATCTGACGCCACCAATGCAATAGTTGCAACAGTTACCGTCGGCACCGGCCCGAATGGCATTGCATACGACTCGGGCAAGGGGGAGGCGTTCGTGACAAATGAGGGATCAGGCACTGTCTCTGTGATATCTGATACCAGCAATGCCGTGGTTGCAACAGTTACCGTCGGGTCCAGTCCGGGAGGCGTGGCATACGACCCTGCAAAAGACGAGATATTTGTGGCAAATGAGTCAAGCCAAAGCGTTTCCGTGATATCTGATACCACAAATGCCGTAGTCGCTACAGTTACCGTGGGTAGCGGTCCGGGCGGCGTGGCCTATGACTCGGGCAAGGGCGAGATTTTTGTGGCAAACTCTTCATCAGATACCGTTTCAGTGCTCTCTGACGCGACGCCACCCGTTTCGCTTCCGGAATTTCCCCTGGGGGGCGTTGCCTTCCTTCTGGTGACATCTGCCGCGGGATATGCGGTGATAAGGTACAAAGTCGCCCGCCCGGCAAATCATGGGATCAATTAGCCTGGCTTGCGGTAGGGAGGGTCGCCCTTTTGTTCGTCAGGCACGACGAGGAGCTCGGAATTTTAAATTTCAACGGCGTGGGAAATTTCCAAGCATCGTACGCGGGAATTTCATGACTGGCAGGCCGGGGAACCAGCATTTTGTTCAAATGCTCTGGCGTGCCATAAGCACGAAAATACAAACGAGTTCCATGGAATCCTCCAATGAAAGGCTCCGGCATGGTGTCAATTTGGGAAAAACCCAAGATCAAGACGAATTCAATATGCTTAATAGCCATGCAACAAGTCGTAAGGAATGGCAAAAGCCAAAGCAAAATCAAAGGCAAAGACAAAATCAAAGTCTAAAAAATCCAAGAAATAAAAACGGTGACCTGAAAAACGGTCTGCTCCCTTTTTTGACAAGATATTATTATTTTCGAGAAAATCTAGTTTCCCTGTGGTATGGCTTACTTTTGGTCTGACCCCAGGGGAGTTTTGCGGCAAAAGGGATTTTTTAACGCGCAGTGAACAGTATCGGACTCGTCAAAAAATTGGCGGTATAATAAAAAACTGTTTTAAGCGTGTTTCAGCTTAAAATTTTCTCTCGCCACGATGCTTTGGCAGGCAATCGCGACAATACACTGGCCTTCCCTCCTTCGGTTGGAAGGGTACCTGTGTTTCTTTTTTGCAATCCGCACAAGTGGCAGGATACATTTGTCTGTCTGATGACATGATATTGATTATATCGCTATCAGATAAGAACTTTTGATTGTATAAAATTTGACACTATGCATGATATTGCATCATTTCTAGGCGTTACAGCCAATACGGCGCTCAAGGCAGGCCTGTTGGGTATATAAAAAATGCATGGAAAAAAATTGGTAAGAAACGTTTTTGTGAATAAACGTATGCCTATTCAGACGCAGCTGGAGAAGAACCTTCCACTATCTCGGCTGACGCAAATCTCTGACCAACTTGTGTGATCCTTACTTTTGCATTCTGGCCCGCCTTTCCGTCTTTTACAAATATAACAAAACCCTCTATTCTTGCTATACCGTCTCCTTTTCTGCTGATTTCTGTTATGGAAACATCGTATTCCTTTCCAGTTTCGACCGGTTTTGGAGTGTTGTCAAATTCGCGTCTTCCAAAACCTCTGTCTCTACCGTATCCCCGGTTGGACCTTCCATAACCTCCACTATAACTCATTGCTGCACCTCCTTTCTACTAGTCTTGAGCCACACATCAATAAGAATGGTCCTATTGTTCACTCTCACAACTAACAAAATACGGCCATTCGTATTGCGTGATGGCCACGGCCTGCGGGATTCCGACGGCTAGCCAAAATCATGGCGGGCAAAAACATGAAAATTCCAACAGGTTTCGTGGGCTGGAATCTGCAAAGGCGCATTTCAGTAGAACCGATGAATAGGGCGTGGCACCATGGATGATTTTCAGCCATGATAATCTTGGCCGGCCTATAATATCTAGGCGTGCATACATTTCACAGGATGGCAAAAAGGGCGCGCGGTAAAAAAACCATGCAAAAACAGGCGGATCATCATGCCGAGCTCGACAAGATTCTCTCCGTAGTAACGGAATATGCTAGGATGTTTGGAATCCCGGTTCCACCAATAGACAAGATGGAAAAAATGGTCAGATCCGTATCTCGCGATATAGAAGGGATGTTTATTCACAACAAATCGAAAAAACAGATCCAGGGCAGTGATATCCTGGTCCTCATGCTGAAGATGGGCCTTATCACGCTGGTAGCCCTGCCACTTATCAAGACAATAGTCTCGATGGAACATGACCGGAAGGAAACGAAAGGAAGGGCGGCAGTTGTAAAGGAGTCGATGGTGGACTAATGATTAACCCCCTTATCATTTCTGACGCCTTGAAGATCAGGGAATATTTGAAGAAGCATCCAATTGAAATCACCGGAATACACCATGAGATAAAGGAGGCAAAGGACGGGTCAGGCTGGGTGGCTAATTTCCAGTTCAAGTTTCCCATGTCAAAGAAAGGCAAGGAGCAGGCAGAAATATTCATGAAGATGTACAATCTTGCGGAACTGATGGATTTAACTCAGATCTGAGCAGAAAAGTGGCAATTCTGTTTCCTCATCTCCGGGTCTGGACCTAGCGTGAATTCAATTCATCCAAGGCTTGCACCGGGCATGGATGATGTGGGAATTTAAAACTGGTACCATCCAAACCTGCTAAAGGTTACACTTTTTGGAAAAACCTTGACCTGGAGTTTTCTAGCTTGATCAGACCCAGAGTCCGCCCAGCCCGCCGTACCCGAACCCACCGTAGCCCATGCCCATTCCATACATTCCCATGCCCCCGCCCCCGAGCATTCCCATCATGAGCATTGAATTCATCGAAGAGCCCTGTGATTGCTGCTGGTGCAGTTGCTGGTGCTGCTGGAACTCATCGTCTGACTTGAAGAGCAGCCCGTCCATGCTGCATATCTTCAATGACGGGTCTATCTTCTGAACTATCTGTTCCCACATCTTTTCCTCAAACTTGTGGGCCGAATGCAGGTCGGCTGCTGCGGCCAGACCAAGCGTGGCCAGACCCTCTATGGCTGGAATGGCAAGGTCCCTTCCCCAGATCCCGGCATGCAGTTGGACCTCGAACTTGCCTTTGGCGCCTGCTATGATTACATCGACATCCCTTATTCTCCCGGTGACAATTCTTTCTATGTTTGATTTTTTGGCGTGAACGTCCCACAGCCCGTCCTTTTTCTCGTCCGAGATGATCCTGAACTGCTGGGACTGGAGCAGTTCTTTGACATGCGAATAAACGTCCTCGGGGTCGACATCCCTTTCAACAAATCCGTGCCTTCGCAATTTTTACTCGATCGTGGGATGGGTTTGCCGCTATTAAGCCTAGTCATCATTCTCATCCTGGTTACAGCCTTGTTGCCTTGGCAAGCCCTGTCTTGATCAAATCATTAGCAAGCAGGGAAAAAGCAAGGCAATACCCAAGTATTGACAGGACGTCCACTGCGGGAATTGTATCAAAGCCGGGCATCCCGACCAGGGATATGACAAGGCAGATTGCCACGTCCGAAACAATTGCGACAAGCAATGGGTTGCTAGGCCTTGACTTCCAGAAAGCACCGCGCTCCCTTGCGACCAGTATGGTAAAGATTCCGGAGATGAGGAGGATGTCAAACGAAAAGGTGTGTATCCTAGATGGATGGCCCAGTAAGCCGAGAGGGTAGATGCCAAGATAAAGGAGGACAAGCGACTCGACGACAGTCGCGACCCCGATTATCCCCGAGATCTTTATCATTCCTTTTATGTTCCACGAGTTGGGGGATTTGGAGCCCCTGACGTTGTCTGTTGATATGGAAAGGGTGACAAAGTCTACAAGGAAGATAAGAAGTACCATGTCAAATGTCCCTACTATCTGAATCCCGGTCAGCAGGAACGCGGAAACGACAAACACCACAATCTGGAACGTCTTGATAACCTTGTTGAGGGTCCAAGTCATTATCCGCTGGTAAATAATCCTGCCGCCCCTTACGACCTCGACTATCCCCCCCAGCCCCTCCCCCGTCAGCACGACGCTTGCAGCCTCCTTTGCCACGTCGGTTGCATTGCTCACGGCTATGCCGACCTCTGCCTGCCTCAGGGACGGGGCGTCATTGATTCCGTCGCCTGTCATGCCAACCACGTGGCCCCGCGACTGGAGGTCCTTCACTATCTGGTACTTGTCCTCGGGATATATCTCGGCAAAGCCGCCGCTTTTCTCTATCATCTCGGATGCCTTTTCCGGCTGTGTCTTGACCATGTCCTTCAATGACGACATGCTTGAAATCGCATCTAGTCCCAGCTGGTGGGCGGTCTCCCTGGCAATTGGGAGCGAGTCTCCGGTCAGCATCTTTGTGGAAATGCCGAGGTCCTTGAGGCTGGAAATCAGTTCGGCGGCATCGTCCCGCGGTTTGTCGTAGAGCGCCGCGATGCCGACAAGCCTCATCTCGGATGTAATCTCGTCTGAAATGGCCACGGCAAGCGTCCGGTAGCCCTTCTGGGAGAACTCGCTTATTCCGGATTGGACTAGCATCATATCATCGCGGCTCATCTTGCACAGTGACACGATGGTAGGAACGGCGCCCTTTGCTACGGTGAGGCTCTCGCCATTTTTCTCAACGACGGACTCGGTTCGCCTCGTATCTGGGTTGAAGGGCGTGAATTTCCTTTGGATGTATCCAGACGGCATTCCAGTTTCCTTGGCGGTATTGATGAATGCGGCGTCAATGGGATCTTGGTTTGCCTCGTTTGAGGCAAGTGCTCCATAAAGGATGACGTCATTTTTTGCAAAATTCCCTACCGCAAGGGTGTCCGCTATGGAAAGGCGGTTTGTCGTGAGCGTCCCCGTCTTGTCAACGCAGAGGATGGACATCCTTGCGGCGTCATCCGAAGCGCCAAGCCTTGTTACCAGAACGCCCTTCTTTGCAAGCCCTAGGGATCCAAGGGCCATCGTTATGGAAAACATCACGGGGAGGGCGACTGGAATTGCGGAAACGAGCAATGTGATTGAGAGCGGCAGTATGGAAATAATGTCCCCTTTCAGGGATGAAAAGACTAGCAGGGCTGCTATTAGCGACCCTGCCATTACCAGGAGGATCTTGACAATTTTCGAGGTAAACTCCTCTGAATGCATCTTCGGCCTTGCCGTCTGGACAAGCTGTACTGTCTTTCCAAAGCTGGTCCTAGGCCCGGTTGAGATAACAACGCAGCTTGACTCGCCCTTTTTGACGACAGACCCCGAATAGAGCATGCTGCCGGCCTTCTCCGGTACGGGCAGCGATTCTCCGGTCAGGGCGGACTTGTCAACATCGACGTCCCCCTGGACAATCCTTGAATCGGCAGGAACAAAATCGCCAGACCTCACCCGTATGATGTCCCCCGGAACCAGATCCCTTGCGGGTATTGTCTGCCATACGCCATCGCGCAGCACCCTGGAGCTTATCTGCAGGCTCTTCCGCAGGGACTCGACGGCCCTGCCTGCCTTCTCCTCTTGTGCAAAGCCCAGGATTGCGTTAAAGACCAGAAGGGCGGATATTATGTACAGGTTTAGGAATTTGCCAAGGTACCAGCTAAGCAGGATTATCAGCTCAAGCAGCCACGGAGTAACGCCCCAAAACTTCTTGCAGAACCTTATCCATGCCTTTTGATGCCTCTCTTCTATCTCGTTATGGCCGTATTTTGAGATCCTGTCCTGTACCTCGCCTGAAGACAGCCCGGAAAGAAGGTCCATGTCGGGCTGTTTTATGGTATCATCCGCTGGTGTCTCACTAGGTTGCGCTGGTTGGGGCTGTTTGTCTTTGTGGATCATTTATTCCAGGTTTTGCCGGCTTTTTGTACATGAAAATGCCCATTATTATAATGACCACTAAATTCTCATTCTGCCCCGTGATTTCTAGTGTCAAACCCTTGGCCATGGGACCCTGGTGTTGGACTCGTTGGAAGGAACTTGTTTGTGTAATGCTCACCTGATGGTATCCGAGTCCTCGATTATCCTGTCTCCGGATACTGAGGCATCGATTATCATGTGGTGGTTGTGAAGTATCTGTTGCTTTGCATCGTCTGGCAGCTGCGTCAGCAGGTCTTTCTTGTACGAACACAGGCAGGCGCCGTTAAACCTCGCAAAATTGGAATGGAAGATTACCTCCGCCTCCAACTCCGCCTCGACGGCGCCGTCCTTTGTAAGGTCGGGAAAGGACCTTCCCACCACATAATATGGAGGCTTTATGGACGTCAGCAGGCCTGACATGAACTTTTCATTCGTTGTCCTTGCCCCTTCTGGGCCCTGCAGCAGGTCGGGAATCTGGATTACGTGCAGGAGGTTCCTTGAAAGGTAATAGTCGGTATCAATGCCAAAATCATTCATCTTTTCTATGACCGTTCCCGGTTCGCTGTCTGTCAGGTATATGACATTCTTGTTAAGCGACAGCGGCATGCTCAGGAATTCAAACTGTATCCTGTGGGCGCTTTCCTCGTTGTCGTAAAGCAGTATGACGTGCCTGTCCATGAATTTGGCAACGTTTAGGGACATGCGTATCTATTGTCCCGGATACTAATAAACAAGATCCTATATCCTCCGGGACAGGGAGGACCGAGCCTCGCTTGGAGGCAAAATTCGGCAAGCGGCTCGGAAAAAATGCCTGCCAACCACAAACCTTTTTGCAAGCGGGTTGGAAATGACAATATTTCAACCAAGAATACCAGGCAGACTGAGAGGGATGCATCCAGAGCCCCACGCGAGGGTCTAAATCCCGGTATGATGGCCGGGGGACAGAACCTGGACCTGACGGGCCACCTGAAGAAAATGATTGAGGCCTTGGACGAGGCCTCGCTTGTGACAATTACTGACAAGGACGGCATAATAACACACGTAAACAGGAGGTTCTGCGACGCATCAGAGTACTCGGCCTCGGAGCTGGTGGGGAAGAACCCGAGGATCCTGCGGTCGGGGTTCCATCCCCCGGAATTCTACAAGGACCTGTGGGCGACCATCTCTGCCGGGAGGACATGGCATGGCGAGATGAAAAACGTGGGCAAGAACGGGAAAGTTTTCTGGATGGATACGACGATCGTCCCCTTTCTGGATGCGGGGGGCGTCCCGGAACAGTACATAGCCCTGTGTAACGACGTGACAAGCCAGAAGAACACCGAAGAAAGCCTGCTTGACGCCAACTTGCAGCTGAGAAAGTCCGCCAGGATTCAGGAAGAGAACATGAGGCTGCATATAGAATTTGAAAAGCTGAAGGAAAGGGACAAGCTAAAGTCCGAACTTTCCGCAATGTTCTCGCACGAGCTCAAGACGCCCCTTGTCACCATCAGCGGCTATATCGAGATGCTGAAGGAGGGGGTGCTTGGGGCAATGAACGCGGACCAGCAGGACGCGATTAACATGATGGGCGAGGAAAGTGACAAGCTCCTCAGGCTTATCGAGGATCTCATGGATGCGCAGAAGCTGGACCTGAGGCAGCTGAAATTCAAGAAGGACGAGTTCCAGGTTGAAGACTTTATGGAGGAGGTAATCCAGCTGCACGCAAAGCTGATGGATGAGAAGAAGATACGGTTCGTCAACCTTACGGGGGAAAAAATCAGAATTGTGACCGACAGGGACAGGCTTTCGCAGGTATTTGCAAACCTGATAAAAAATTCCGTGGATTTTGTTCCTTCAGAAGGCGGCAGCATAGAAATCAGCGCTTCGGTCAGAGGCGGCGAGGTCCTGTTCTATGTAAGGGACAACGGATGCGGCATACCAAGGGAAAAGCAGCAGAACCTGTTCGGTAAGTTCTATCAGATAGACACCTCGCTCAAGCGCAAGCACGGGGGGACCGGCCTGGGGCTTGTGATTTGCAAGGGAATACTCGAGGCCCTTGGGGGAAAAATATGGGTGGAAAGCGACATTGGAAGCGGGGCCACATTTTACTTTACGCTGCCTGCAAGCGGGATGCGGGAACAAAAACTCAGCTAACTTTTTATGCCAACTGACAAGACAAAGTTTTGTGCTGAAATACCTCGTGCTTTTGCTATTCCTTGTTCCGGCCCAGTCTTTTGCATTTGAGACCGGCCAGAGCGCCTCCATAGTCATAGGGCACGGGGATCTTGCCACCGGAGGCACCGTGCACGACAGCCCGACATCCGGAACCCTTTACTCGCCAGATGGCATCGCCTTTGATTCCGCAGGCAACCTTTGGATAGTCGACACCGGCTTTAACCGGATCTTAAAATTTTCACCGCCCTTTTCCACCGCCGAGAATGCCTCGCTGGTGCTGGGCCAGGCAAACTTTACCTCGACTGCTGCCGCCCTTTCCCAGCAGGGCCTTGACCAGCCCTACGGGATAGCGTTTGACAAGGGCGGCAACATGTGGGTTTCTGACACCAACAACAACAGGATAGTGGAATACCCTGCACCCTTTAGGGACGGCGAGCAGGCATCGACAGTCATAGGGTCCCCAAGCTTCAACAAGGGCGTCTATCCGACAAGTGCAAGCTCGCTTGCGGCGCCGTACGGCATCATGTTTGACAAGGATGGCAACCTGTGGACTGTAGACTATTACGACAACAGGATACTGGAGTACAAGCCACCCTTTGCAAGCGGGATGAACGCAAGCCTGGTCCTTGGCCAGTACGATTTTACCGGAAACTCGGGGGGCACAACGAGGAACACCCTCAACCTGCCAAGCAACATAGCCTTTGACATCAAGGGCGACCTCTGGGCAACTGACAGCCTGAACAACAGGGTGCTCGAGTTCCCCTACCCGTTCTCCACGGCTGAAAACGCAAGCCTCGTGCTTGGCCAGAAGGACTTTGTCTCGACCTATGCCGGGATATCAAACGACTCGCTCAACACCCCATATGGGATCACGTTCGACCAGCAGGGGAACATGTGGGTGGCAGACGGGAACAACGCCAGGGTCCTTGAATACATGCCGCCCTTTACGGATGGCATGCCTGCATCCGTCGTGCTGGGCCAGGCTACCTTTGAGGGGATGCACATGGGCACCTCTGCAAGCCTGCTTGCCGAGCCCTATGACGTGAGGGCCGACAAGACGGGAAACCTGTGGGTTGCAGACACGGAAAACAACAGGGTTGTCGAGTTTGCGGGAACGCCTGTGCCCGAATTTGGCCCGCTCGCGCCTCTGGTCCTTGCAATTACGGTAATTTCCTCATTGGCTGTTCTGAAAATGGGAAAATTCAGGCCCGTCGCAGGCTGATCCTCGTTAGCTGTTTTGAAAACAAGCAGACGTGCAGGTGCGGGACAGGAACATGGTTTGCAAATATGCGAATCGGGATAAAGCATATAACATATGATGCGGCAACGATTGATTTGCAATTTTGAAAATTGTACCGTCCATTCCCTTCAAGTATATCTTTGTTAAAATATGAATTTAATCCATGGAGCGTGTCTGGCTAAGACGCTGTCATCATCGCAATAATGAGCAGTCAACTCCATGGATTGCCTCTAGTAGTGTCAAGAAATTATTTAATGGTTAGCTGTCAGATTTTAAATAAAATCATAACACAATGAGAAATCAAATGGTGTGGTTAAGACGCTGCACTCACTACTTGTTCATAGTAGTGGTTGCAGTAAACTCAACATTGTTGACCATCAATTCGGGAGACTATGAGTTCTACACCGACTGGGCATGGACGTCATTTGTCATATTCTCAATAGGGCAATCGACTATGCTCGCGGTCGGTGCGGCATATTACCTTACGTTCACCGGAGTTCCGGGAACGGCGACCTACTATGCACTGATAATGACGGTGTATACGTGGATTGCAAAGGGAGCATGGTTCTCGCTGGGATATCCATACAGCTTCATCGTCGTGCCGGTCTGGATACCGTCGGCGATGCTCATGGATCTTACCTATTGGGCAACCAAGAGAAACAAGCACATGCTTATACTGGTAGGAGGAGTGCTGTGCGGAATGTCTCTGCCTATGTTCAACATGCTCAACCTGCTGTCGATAGATGATCCGTTGGAGACGGCGTTCAAGTATCCAAGGACAACGCTTCCCCCGTACATGACTCCAATAGAACCCCAGGTGGGCAAATTCTACGACAGTCCCGTGGCGCTTGCCTCGGGTGCCGGTGCGGTACTTACGGTCCCGATCACGGCCCTTGGCTGCAAGCTAACAACGTGGACGTACAGGTGGATGGCAGCTTGGTCCCGGTGGGACTAGGTCAATCCCAATCTTTTTATTTTATTTTGCGAGGTACGGAATACGTAAGACTGGAACCTTAAAGCGGCTTTTATAAGGAAACAAGGGACGAATATGGTAAAACCCAGTACGTTCTAATGCGTTTTTTTGGAAATGGGCTTTTTTATCTCGTCTGCAAATGCAATCAGGATGGCGCCAACCACTATTACTGCAGCGATTGCGCCTCCCACCGCCCCCGAAGATATGTGGTGGTTGAGATACTCGCGGAATACCAGGAATAGAAACCCGGCTGACATCACCGCGATTCCGCCGTAATAGGTTGCCTTGGCCAAGTCTTTTCTGTCATATGATTTGTCCTGATCATAGTTAAGGCTGGATTAACCATATTATGTCACAATTTTATATCTTCAATATGGGTTGCCTGCATGTCTGGCAGTCGGGATTCCTTTTTGGTTGAACCTAAGACGGCCGGGCCGCGCAAAGTCGGCGCCAATGTGACGGATAACAAAGTTAATCCAGAGATAAAAAGATGCAAATGCAATCAAAAAGAAATGTTTGACCAGTCCATTGGTGAGCACATTGTGCGGGTCTTTGTCTACATTGCCATTGGGGGAGGCGTACTCCTGTGCTCTGCCATAGGGGCCATCCTGATAGGCGACGAGATAAAGAAGAATATAAAAGTCAGATCATGATTTGCAGTTCTGCAAATAACGAATTGACACTTGTCCAGCCACTTGTTAAAGTGCAGATGGAATAACTTTGTTAATCGAAATTTAAATCACATTTTTGCGAAAGATAACTTGACAATGAGAACCAGAAATTTACCACGTTCTCATAATTTTCGGGGATGACGCATGGCAGAATCCGAAGTCCACCCAGACACTAGGGGTACGCTGACAAGAAGGGACTTTTTGAAACTGATGGCAGCGGGCAGCGTCGCGCTATCGTTTGCACCCTTTGTCCCCTGGGGGCAGTTCATGCCCAACCCGTCAAATATTGTGCCTTCAAAGGTAAAGGTGATGCTCCCGGACGGGACCACTGCCAACGTCAAGACTTTTCCGGTTAACAGCTCGGAGGTAATAACATACCCGTCAACCGATGATCCGGTACTGAACCAGGAGGCGTTCAAAAAGTGGCAGTTTGTGAGGCTTCCCCAGGAGATGGGCGGGTCGGTAAACGACGTCTCGGCCTTTCGTGTGTACAGCATGGTGTGCCTGCACCTCTGGTGCCTCTGGAAGTACTGGCCCCAGGACGGCAGGAAACGCGGCGAGTGCCCGTGCCATGGAAGCATGTACAACATGATGACAGGGGAGGCCTTTGCCGGACCTGCATCCCTCCAGGCGCCCCCCTCAAACGTGCTGCCTACGCTCTATCTTGAGGCGGATGCAAGCGGCGACCTGTGGATCAAGCCGGCAGTCTGGAACGTAAACGAAAACGGCATTGTGGGGTACGGGCGGCTCCTCCACTAGGCCGCGCCCAAGGGATTATTCCAAGCCCCCTCCATGGTGCATTTGGTAGTTGGCAGTTTGCGCAAAGTTCACCGGTGAGAATCTTCGCCCTCTTTAATAGTTCAGGAGCCATGTTGGGGCATATGGATACAAAAGAAAGGCCGTGCGACTGCGAAGATGAGCACCACAAGGGACATGACAGGTCAAAGCACAAGCACACCGGCGACGAGTGCGTCCACCCCGACGGCAAGCGCCACAAGGTCCACGCCAAATAGGCATGGCCAAAAAAATTTCAAGGATACTTGTGCCGCTGGACGGCTCGAAAAACTCGCTAAGGGGTCTTGACCTGGCGGTGTACCTGGCAAGGCAGTGCGGCGCGACGGTGACAGGACTCTTTGTGATACCGTTCTACCTGCCAATCTCGGGACCCCGGGTCTGGGGCCCGTACCGGAAGGAAACCCTCCGCCAGATGGGCAAGTTCATGTATGACGCCAAGGTCCGCTGTGCACGGCAGGGCATAGAGTTTGCCGATAAGATTGTCGAAGGCGACGTAACCGCAGACGACATCGCCAAGTTTGCAAGCAAGAAGAGGTTTGATATCATAGTAATGTCTTCAAGGGGGCTGGGCCCGGTCAGGGGCCTGCTCCTTGGAAGCGTAGCCTATTCCGTCCTCCACAGGTCCGCAATTCCGGTACTGGTGGCCAAGTGATGGAAGGCGGCCCGTTCTTCCGCCTTTTGGGGCAGAGAAGGTCAGTCCGCAGTTTTACAAGCGGTGTTGTTTCTGACAAGCAGGTTGGAATGATGATGGAGGCCTGTGACATGGCCCCGTCGTCTGGCGGCCTGCAGACCTATGAGGTGTATGGCGTGCGCAAGTCGGAATCCAGGAGGCGGCTCTCGGATGCGGCGCACGACCAGGAATCGGTCGCACAGGCGCCCCTGGTGCTTGTCTTCTGTGCAAACCCGTCCCGCTCTGAGCACAAGTATGGGGAGAGGTCGCAGCTCTTCTCGGTCCAGGATGCGACAATAGCCGCCGCGTACTGCCAGCTTGCCATAACGGCGCTCGGGCTTGCAACAGTCTGGATAGGCGCGTTCGATGAGAAGAAGGTGTCCCAGGCCCTAGGCCTTGCTCCGGGGCTCAGGCCTGTCGCGATGCTGCCCGTGGGGCACGGCAGCAGGAAACCTGATGAAAAGACCACGCGGGGGGCGGCAGACCTGCTCCACATGATGGAATGAGGGTGCAAAATTTCATATCAAGTCTAGCAGGACGGTCTTGTCGTTGAAACTGAAAAACCTGGCTGCCATCTTTTCCGCAGCAGCCGTAGTGCTTGCCGCCGCGCTCCTTTTGCTTCCCGGCCCCTCCCGTGTCACAATGCCGGAAAACGGGACGGGATCATTCAACCAGACCGCGATGCTCGAGCGGGGAGACATTGGGATGGGATTCAACCAGATGGCCATCCACCACCACTTTGCCGCCACGCCGACCGGGGGCGAGATAATTATAATGTCGACAAACATGAGCGACACGGCCACCATACGGGAGATAAGGTCGCATGTGCGGGACATACAGAGGGAGTTCTCGGAGGGCAACTTTACTCGGCCCTTCTACATCCATGCGGAACAGGTGCCGGGGACTGACGTCATGGCGGCAAAAAAGGACCTCATACGTTATTCGATAAGGGACATCGACGGGGGGTCCGTCCTCACCCTGACAACAAACGACACCGGGCTTGTTGCGGCCATCCAGCAGTTCATGGAGTTCCAGTCGGCCCAGCACATGGGCCACTAGCACCCTGCCGGTCAGGAAAGCAGGATGAGGTAGAATATGACGATTGCACCAAACACGGCAAGGCCTGCGGTTGCCACATACATTATGTTGTGCCTTGGCATGTACCTCCCCTCTGCAATGGCCTTCTGTGCGGATACGTAGTTTGCAAGCGAATAGACAAGCAGGGCCACGCCGAGCCCTATCATTGCCATGCCAAGAATGGCGGAAAGCGAGTTTGTAGCAGACCCCGCTGGAACTTCCTTGATCTTTGTGATGATGCTAAACTCGCGCAGGAAGAGGCTGAACCTTGCCACCACAAAGCCGAGCCCCATGAGGGCTATGCAGGTGCGGAGCCATGCAAGGAAGGTGCGCTCGTTTGCAAGGTATTCGTTTGAGCGGTCCGGCTTGTTTTCTTCTGGCAATCGTATGGGTTAGACTGCAGTTGGCATATAAGGTTCCGGTTTTTCAGGGGTTGCCCGCGGCTGGAATCCTAGAATATTCCGTACTTGCTTGATTCCATCTCTTCCTTGAGGGCAAACTTGATTCTGCAGTTCTCGCGCGGGATCTTCTGGTCAAGCCAGTTGAGGAACTTGTGCTCAAGTGTCTTGCCCTTTATCTTCTCAAAATCGGGACCCATCTGGTCGGAAAGCTTCCTTACAAGGGCGAGGTTTACGCAAACCACGTAAAAGTGCCAGCCAAAGGCAAACTCCGAGTCGGTGACGATAAAGTCATTCTCGCCGTGAACCATCTGCTCGAGCCTTCTGAGGGCTGATATGATTGCCTTGCTTGTCTCTTCATAATCGGTGGCAGAGACGTTTATGTTGACCCTGTCTTGCATGATCCCTTTATCTCGTTTTGGAAATAAAAAGATGACTCTATGCAGGCCTTCTTTCCAGGAGGTGTTCCATCTCTATGCCAAAGTAAGTCTTTAGGATTCCGAAATAGCTACTGACCGGCGGCGGGATCTCGTCGCCGCATGCGATCCCCAGGTTCCACGCGTTTATCCATATCACCAGCGTCTGGAGTATGGTGAGGAACCTGTCATTGTCGGCGTTCTTTGAGGCGACGGCCTTTGAGTACCTTTCGGCAAATTCCCACGCAGTGACAAAGTCTATGCAGTCGGTCCCAAAGACTGCCATCGCCTGCTCCCTGACCCCCGGGGCCCTGCGGAAGGGCACCCTGTTGAGTATGTATGGGAACTCGACCTTGTCGGGAAGGTTGCCGGGAAGCGGGCCCCAGATTGTTATCACCCTGCAGCCGTCGCCAAGTCTGGAAAACTTTGGCACCATCTTCTCGACCATGTCAAAATCGGAGAACCAGAAAAGTATGACAGTCGCGTCGGAAAGGTCCGAGTCCAGTATGTCCTCGCACCTTATCTCCCAGCCCTTGAGGTCCCTTGACTCGAGCATCTTCCTGGCACCCGAGGCCTTTGCCTCGTTGTTGTCAATTCCTACTGCCCTCGCTGCGCCAAACTCCTCGAGGGCTATCTGTATGCTGTGGGCGTTGCCGCACCCAAGGTGGTAAAAGACATCGCCCTTTCCAAGGGATGCAAATCCAAGTATCTCCCTCAGGGTGTCGTCCTTGAGGTCCACATCCTCTCCCGACATTATGGACTTGGGGAGCGTGCTGAGGTATTCTTCTATCTTCACAGGGGGGAATTGGGCAGGACTAAATTTATTCCATCTTAGGATTCCCTGATTCTCTCAAGGGTCGATACGGCCTGCCAGAGGGTCACCCTGACATACGACGGCATGTTGGGATCCTGCGTAATCTCGTCAAGGATGCTGATTGCGTTTGCCGCCCGGACGGAGACCGAATAGTCGGGCTTTTTCAGCTCTACTACAAGATCGGCAAGGCTCTTTTTGATGTTCTTCGGGGTTGATGGGTTTGCGGCAATATCGTCAAGGGTTGAAATTGCGGAGTTGAGAGTTTCCACGTTTTGGTTCTTCTTTTCGGCCATCACGCATCAAGCTAACTAATTGTGCTTATTTAATAAAGGTTCCATCACATTTCCAAGAAGATGTTGTCTGACTCCAAGACAACTTTGTAGGAGCGCAGGTCCTTTATCTTTACGGGAAATTCCGCAAGCTTTGCAGTGGTGCAGTCAAACTTTGCACCGTGCCATCCGCAGACCACGTTGTTGCCCTCGATGGTGCCCTCAGACAGGCTTGCGCCCGAGTGGGTGCACGTGTCATCCATCGCGTAAAAGTTGCCGTTGATGTTTGCAACAAGTATTTCCTTGCCGTCAGCCGCCACCTTCTGCATCCTTCCTGGCGGCAGCTCGGCTGCCTTGCAGACGATTATCTTGCCCATGGACCTGCGTCGTCCCACGTCTCATAATAATTTAGTGATCGGTCGGAAAAACCTGGAATCTCCCTAGACGAACTTTACCGTGTTCTCAAGCCTTCCCAGCCGCTCGATCTCCATCTCAATCTTGTCTCCGTGCTTGAGGAAGACGGCGTCTGGCTTGTTGAGCATGACCCCTGCGGGCGTCCCGGTGGATATGATGTCCCCCTTCTCGAGGGTCATGACGCGGCTGAGGATTGATACGATGGAGGCCACCTTGAGGTGCATGTTTGACGTGGAGGAGTTCTGCCTTATGGTCCCGTTCACCTTGGTCATCATCTTGAGGTTCTGCGGGTCGGGGATCTCGTCGGAACTTGTTATCCACGGGCCGCAGGGTGCAAACGTGTCGAATCCCTTGGCGCGGGTAAACTGCTTGTCCTTTGCCTGGATGTCCCTTGCCGACGCGTCATTTAGTATCATGTAGCCGAAGATGGCATTCCTTGCCTCCTCCTCCGAGACGTTCTTGCAGTCCCTGCCTATTACCAGCGCAAGCTCGATCTCATAGTCGAGCTTGGAGACAAAGGACGGGCAGACAATTTCTGACCTTGCGCCGTTGAGGGTGCCCCTTGGCTTTATGATGATTGCAGGCTCGTCCGGCGGGATGAGGTTCTGCTCCTTTGCATGGTCCTTGTAGTTGAACGCAAGGCAGATTATTTTTGAGGGGTTGGGAATGGGAGGAAGTATCTTGAACTCGGAAATCTTGTTCTCATAATTTAGGCCGGGCGCCCTCTTTTTCATTTCGTCGTACCACCCGTCAAAGAGGAATTCCTTTATTCCCTGCGGGATTGGCACTCCGGTCTGGGAGGTCATGCTCTCCCTTGTCAGGACCTTGTCGCCGTCGACAAAGCCATATGTTTCCATATTTTCTTTCAGCAGTCTAGCAATCTTCATTTTCTTCACTTGTGCGTGTATATCACTTGGTTTGCAGAATCCTTCCTGCAGTAACCGTATCTCACGAACTGGATTTCAGTACCCACATTTAATCCTAAGTAGTAGGGCTCAGTCACTGCCTGCTGCGTTTCCAAGCTGTCCTCGTTGAACTCGTCGTTTACAAAAAGCACCTTTGGCACCAGCACCTCTATCTTGACTGCTCCCTGGGCCGGAACCCACTGGACTTTTGGAATCTCGGACCTGAAATCCGTGCCGGTCATCTCGGCCTCAAGCTGCGGGCCGGCCTTTGTTATCCTGATGTTGTAAAGTTCGAGCAGCCTCAGCTCGTCGCCCGCCTTGAGCTGCCTTGCGTCGTCTCCCGGAATGAAGAAGGTGCCGTCGACCTCGACCTTTCTTTTTCCCATGTCTTTCTGCGGGTGGTTTGGTATCTCGACCTCCCTGAGCGCGTTGTTGGTCACGGTGAGGCGCGCGGGGTTTGTGGCAAGAAAGAGCCGGATGCTTGTAGCGTCGATTATCTTGCGGTTGAAGGACTCGAGCGTGTCAAACGGGGCAAGCGTGTCGGATTTTGTAAAGCTCAGCGAGAGGACAAACTTTCTTATCGCCTCGGGCACAATGCCCCTCCTCCTCATCGCCTCAAGCGTGGGCAGCCTTGGGTCGTCATACCCTGAGACCTTTCCGTCCTGTACCAGCGGCTTGAGGATCCTCTTTGAGACAGGCATCCCGTCAAACTCGAGCCTTGCAAACTCGAGTACCCTTGGCTTCCTCATCCCGAGCCTCTCAAGTATCTCGTAGTAGAGCTCGTTTCGCAGCTCATACTCCTTTGTCCTGAAGGCATGGGTCACGCCGTCCATGCTGTCCTCGATTGCAACGGCAAAGTCGTAGTTTGGCCAGACGCGGTACTTTGACTTGTGCAGAGGGTGGGGCTCGTCGATAATCCTGAGCAGCGTCGGGTCCCTCATCACGGTATTTTCCGACTCCATGCTTCCCCGGAACCGGACTATTGCCTCGCCCTGCTTGTACTTGGAGAACATGTCGGACCACCTCTTGAGGTTCTGGGAAAGGTCTCCCGCCCTGCACTTGCAGGCCTTCATCTCGCGCCTGTTCTTGCTTATTGCCTCCTTGTTGCAGGTGCAGACATAGGCGTGGCCCGCATTGATGAACTCCTCCGCCTTTTTGTAGATGACTTCCATGTCGTCTGACGTGTTCTTGACCCTGTCGTACCTTACCCCGAGCCAGTCAAGGCCCACCTTTATTGCGGCATAGTACTCGAGGCGCTCGTTCTCGGGGTTGGTGTCGTCAAAGCGGAAGATGAGCTTTCCCCCGTACATCCTTGCGTACTCCTCGTCTATTATCGCGGCCTTGGCGTGCCCGATGTGGGGGTAGCCGTTGGGCTCGGGCGGGAACCTTGTTACCACGCTGCCCTGCTCGGCACCCTCAAGCGGAGGCAGCCCGGTCCTCTCCTGCTTGGGCTTGGCAGCAAGCAGCTCGGGGAAGGAGGACTCGAGCTCTGCCTTCTGCGTCGCGTGGGGTATCGAGTTGACCTCGGAGACGACCTCGGAAATCAGCGGGATTATCTCCTTTATCCTCTGCTTGAGCTCGGGCCTTGAGCCCAGAACCTTTGAAATCACCGAGTCGTTCCGCGTCTTGCCGTCGTGCTCGGACGCGTTGAGTAGTGCTATCCCGCGGATTGCCTTTCTTACATCGTCGTCCAACTAGAGACTCCTCTCTACCACAAAATCAAGAAGCGAGAGGAGGTCCTCCCTTGCCGGGCTGTCATACCTTGAGATCGACCTTCTTGCCGTGTCAAGGTGGCGCGACGCCTTGGCCCGGACAGCATCGCCTATGCCGAGGGTTGATATCGCCTGGACTGCCCTCTCCACGTCCCTCCTGGGGGCCGACGGCCTGCCAAACGCCTTGAGGATTGCGCGCTTTTCGCTGCCCCTTGCCGTCTTGATGGCAAGCAGTATGGGCAGGGACTTTTTGCCCTCCCTTATGTCGTTGCCGACTGGCTTTTTTGAAATCTTGGGGTCGCCTATTATCCCTATCAGGTCGTCGATTATCTGGAATCCGATGCCGAGGTTTCTTCCGTATGTCGATAGCCTTTCCACGTCTGCCCGCGACGTGTTTGCCGAGATTGCACCCATTGCGCACGCCGCGATAAAGAGCGACGACGTCTTCTTCTCTATCATCCTTGTGTACTGGGACTCGGTGGGGATTGACTTTGACTGGGCCATGCTGATGTCAAGCACCTGGCCCTCGCAGACGTCGCTGCATGACTTGGAAAGGGCCGAGACAAGCGAGATGCCTACCCCCTTTGGGACCATGGCGGGGTTTGATATTGTTTCAAAGGCCTTTGAGAAGAGGAGGTCCCCTGCAAGTATCCCGACCGGGACGCCGAACTTGACATGGGTCGTCGGCACTCCATGCCTCATGTTGTCGTTGTCCATGATGTCATCATGTACAAGCGTAAAGTTGTGGACCATCTCGATTGCGGCAGCCGCAGGCATTGCCTGCCTCACCGTCCCGCCAACCAGCTGGCAGCTCTTGACCACGAGGTAGGGCCTGAGGCGCTTGCCGCCGTGCTCGATTAGGTAGCTTGCCGCCCTGTACAGGTCGGCAGGCTCGCCCCTCAGCCTTGAAAGAAGGAAAGAGTCTATCCTTCCGGTCTCCCTTGCAATCCTTTCTAGGTTCATTCCCTTTTCAGCTCCCATCTGTTGTCCGGGAAGTGGTATTTGAGCGGGGCCTCAAGGCGCGGCTTGACCTCCGCCCTGTTCCACATCTTTAGGATCCTCGCGTGGTCCTCGGACGCGACGTCCTTTGACTCTGAGAGGAAGTATAGTGCAAGCAGCATCCACGGGCAGAAGATCTGGGGGGACCTCTCTATCTCCGGGAAGAGTTCGTCAAAGCCCGCCCAGCGGACTGCCGAGATCTCGCCCTCGACGAGCTTTATCTTTTCGGGGTTGTCGACGATGCCGATTAGGGTGCCGCAGACCTCGTTTTCCGAGCCCACGTCCTTGTACGGTACATGGTACTCGAACTTGAAGAGGTATTCAAGCCTGCATGTTATGCCGAGCTCCTCGGGAAGCCTCCTCTCGGCGGAGGAGACGTACGTCTCAGAATGCCTAGGGTGGCTTGCAACCGTGCCGTCCCAGTCGCCGGGCCAGAGCATCTTGGCCTTGGCCCTCTGGGTGAGCAGGAGCTTGCCGTCCCTGTTGAAAAGTAGGATTGTAAAGGCGCGGTGCAGCTTTCCGTGGGGGAGGTGGCACTTGACCTTCTCCTCCGTACCTACCACGGTGTCGCTGCTGTCTACCAGGATTAGGTTTTCCATGTTTGTCTATCCTCTAAATAGCGTCCCTTCAAATTCTTTACCATTTATCGCGTTTGCTATTCTCTGCGGGTGCCTGCCGTTGACAAAGAAGACGTCCGTTCCTGTCCTTGACATGTCCGTTGCCTCCTTTATCTTGCGGCCCATTCCGCCAGTCACGTCCATCCCGACCTCCTCGACCGCGGGCCTCTCGGTGGTTATCTCGCGGATGAGCCTCTTGGTTTTCAGGTCAGAGTACACGCCGTCCACGTTTGTGACAAATACCGCCAGTCGGGGCTTGAGCAGGCGCGCGAGCATGCCCATTATCCTGTCCCCAGAAAGTATGTAGAACTTGCCTGCGCCGTGCCACATGACGTCGCCGTATGATACCGGGACAAGGCCAGCCCTTGCGATCCTTGGTATCTCAGACACCTTTGACGGCACTGGCCTGTCGCCTGAGACAAAGTCGGTGGGCGGCAGGCAGTAGGGCAGGACTCCCGAGTCGAGGAGCGCGTCAAGCACCAGCCTGTTGAGCTGCACCATCGAGTTTTTGACTACGGCGACTCCCCTTGGGCTGTACCTTGCGGGCCTGGTGTGCATGTCGTACCTGACTGACCAATAGTGGCCAAACGAGCCTCCCCCGTGGATTACCATGCACGGCTCCCCTGCCTTTCTCAGCTGTGCCGCGATCTTCCTGACCGCCGGCATGTTTGCGGAGAGAGCCTTCTTTTTGTTGGTGATTATCGAGCCCCCGAGCTTGATTAGAATCATGATTTTTTACATTGATATGGTCGGTTTTAAAAAGCCTCTTACAGTTGCGCGCGGCCCTAGAGGTACTTCAGGCCCTCGAAGTCGATTCTGGCGACAAAGCACTCGCTTACCTTTTCAAGCGCCCCAAGTGTCTGAGCCGTGTTGGACTCGTCGACAAGCGCGATGATGCATCCCCCTCCTCCTGCGCCCGTTATCTTTGCGCCATACGACGTCCTGCCTGCCTCCATGACCATGACGTCTAGTTTTTCTGTCGAGACTCCCATTTTCTTTAACATCTCCTGGTTCTGCGTCATCATCAGCCCGAGGGACCGCATGTCCCCTGACACTAGCGATGAAAGCGCCGACTCGACAAGGCCCTGCTCCCTGCGGCACATCTCTGCAAATGCCTCCTCGTTTCTTTCCTTGAATCTTCTGACCTTGAGCACCTCCTCCCTCGTGCTGTGAACATATTCCGAGTTGGCAATTATCAGGCACAGGGACTTGCCGGGGTCAACCCTCTCAAGCCTATCCCTTGTGTATGAGACAATTCCGCCAAGTGCCGAGGCAGACGTGTCGGCTCCCGAGGCATCCTCAAAGATTGTCCGCTCGGCGGCAATTGCGCGCCTTAGGATCTCCTCCCTTGGCTTTTTTTCAAAAAGGCCCCAGATGGAGGCGGCTGCGGCAACGCAGGCGGCAGACGAGGAGCCAAGGCCCATGCCGGGCGGGATTTCAGACTCGAGCCTGATCTCAAGCCCGCCCTTCGTCCCTGACTCGCCTAGGGCCTCCCTTGCCAGGTGGAGAAACGGCCTCATGAACCTTGGGGCCTTCTGGTCTGCCCAGGAAAGCCCTAGGGGGACCTCGGCGTCTCCAATTTCAGACCTTATCCTTATTTCCAGCTCGTCGATGGTTTCGGAGGTTGCAGTTATCCTCCTGTCTATGGCGCACAGTATGGCCCTTACGCCGTACACCACAAAGTGCTCGCCAAACAGTATGACCTTGCCAGGGGCTGATGCGGATGATTTCATGTGAATACAATCGAGGCGTACCCTACCACCGAGTCCTTCTCGCCCGTCACGTCCCCGCTTGTTGCGTACCTTGCAAGCGATGCCTTGGTGGCCCCAAGCTCCTTGCAGGCAGTGATTGTGGCAGCCATTGCGCCGTATCCGCAGGCGCTTACGCGCCTCTGGGCCAGTACCGCGTAAAAGCGGCCGACGTCCATCTCGGTGATGGGCTCGATGAGCGCCGCGTCCTGGCTGTGGGCATGCTCGTTCGTTTCATAATGGGTGAAATCCGACGAGCCGACTATTACGGTCCTCCTGCCCCTTGATACCTTTGCAATGGCACCCCCAAGCTCCCTTGCCGATTCCATGGTCTGGTCGATGAGTATTACCGGAAGAATCTTGAACGTGTGCTTGTAGATCTCCTGCAGCATCGGCACCTGGACCTCCAGGCTGTGGTCCCTTGTATGAGATAAAAAGTCAAGCTCCACAAGCCTTGATGCCCTGTGCAGTTCGGCTGCGGCCTCCGAGTCGACCTCCACCCTGCCAAGCGGCGTCTCCCAGGTCCCGTCCCTCATGGCCGCGATGTTGCACCCAAGCCCCCAGTGGTTGGGTCCGACTATCACTACAAGCTCGGGCCTCAGGTGGGAGATTGCGTAAAAGGAGTTTGCGGCAACGGGGCCTGAATACATGTAGCCTGCGTGGGGGCATATGACCCCGTAGACTGGCGCCGTGTCGGTGGTCGGGAACAATTTTCCGGGACCGAACTTGTGCAAAAAGCATTCCTTGATTGTAGACTCTAGTTCGTTTTTGTTTTTTGGATAGAACATCCCAGCAACCGCTGGTGTTCTCACCTGCATCGCGTTATTGCCTCTGGCTTCTCATCCTTGGTGGGGGCGTCCGCTCGCTTTCCTCTTCCAGCTCTTCCTCTGTTATCTTTGTCTCAAAGTCGTCAATCTCGTACTTCATGGGCTCGTCTGCCTTGAGCGCCTCCTTCTGAATCAGCATCTCCCTTGCAAGGAGCCAGTAGATTGCCGCCAGAGACTTTCTGCCCCTGTTGTTTGCCGGAATTACAAGGTCCGCCTTGGATGTGACGTTGTCGGTGTTGGCAATTGCAATCACCGCGATTCCTGCGTTGGTTGCCTCTGTCACTGCCTGCTCGTCGACCTGCGGGTCTGAGACCACGACAAGCTCGGGCTCGATATAGTACGGCAAGAGAGGGTTAGTGAGAGTCCCGGGCATGAACCTTCCAAGCATGGGCGTTGTTCCGGTGAGTTCTGCAAACTTCTCGATGGGGGTGCTGGCGTATTCCCTTCCAGAGCAGATGAGCACCTTGGATGGTGTTGCGCGGTTTATGAACTTGGCAGCTGTCTGGATCCGCGAAAGCGTCTTCTTGCTGTCAATGATATACAGGCCCTCGTTTGTGGCCTTGGTGATAAACGGTATCATGAACTTTGTCTTGACCTGCGTCCCTACCCTTATTCCAGTGGATAGGACGTATTTTTCCATGTGTTCTACGTCTTCTTGGTTTGACATGCCGTGTTCTTAAATTTCTGCCATGGCATGTATTAAATCATGCTCTGAGATCCGGACAAGCTCGTTCAGCTTTGCCACCCTTTCTCCCCCTACGATTCCCACCTTGAGCATCTTTGACTTGGTGGCAATCCCGATATGGGATATGTGCGAGTCGGACGACTCGCCCGACCTGTGCGAGGTGACGATGCCGATGTTGTTTCTCTGGGCCTCGCGTGCAAACTCGAGGGCGTCATAGAGGCTGCCGGCTTGGTTTACCTTCAGGATGGCGCCGCTGCACGCCCTTTTTTCTGCAGCCTTCCTTAGGATCTCCGTGTTTGTGACAAGCAGGTCGTCGCCTGTTACCAGGACCTTCGGAAACTTTTTTGCAAGGACTGCCATGTCGTCAAACGCCTCCTCGTGGACTGCATCCTCGGCGTAAACAAGCTTGTACCTTGTTATGATGTCTGAGGCAAAGTCAATCTGCCTTTCAGGCGTGTTCTCAAAGCCCGCCCTGTCATAGACATATTTTTTCTTCGCCGAGTCCCACTGGGTCGAGGACGCAAAGTCTACGCCAAGGGAGACCTCCTTTCCAAGCGTAAAGCCTAGCTCCTCGCATGCCCTGGCCGAGATCTCAAGCGCCTTCTCGTTGTCAAGCTTTGGCGCCCATCCCCCCTCGTCGCCCCTGCCGTTTGTAAACATGGGATCCCTTTTTGAAAGGAGCTTTCCAAGCTCCTTGTGTACCGCTAGGTTTGTCTCGATTGCGTCCCTGACTGTCTTTGCGCCGGTGGCACAGACCAGGATCTCCTGAATGTCGGGCGTCCCGGGGCCTGCGTGCGCGCCTCCGCCAAGTATGTTTCCAAGCGGGCGGGGAAACCTCAGGCCCGAGTCGCCTGTAAGCATCTGAAACATCGGCACTCCCCTTGATCTTGAGGCGCACTCGACCGATGCGATTGTAAGTGAAAATGCAAGCGAGCCGCCGACCTTGGAGTAGGTTGGCGTAGGGTCGATGGACCTGAGCGCGTCATGGACCGACTTGAGGTCTGAGGGGTCAAGGCCCACGAATTTTTTTTCGTTTGACTTGAGGGCCTCCAAGCTTTTCTCAGGCTTGTTGTCGGGGAAGCTCTGGGCCTCGTACTTGCCCACGCTTGCACCGGACGGGGCGCAGACCCTGCCCATCGACTTGTCGTCTGCAGTAACGTCTATCTCTATTGTCTTGCTTCCCCTGCTGTTGTAGAGGACCCTTCCTTTCACTGAGGTGATCCGGGCCATGGCCTTATTCTAGCTCGGATTGGACTTCTTGCTCCCTTCTCCTGATTGCTTCGTAAAACGGAATAACCTGATGAATGGTCTCGACTGATGTCAGCATCATGGTCCTGCAGCAGTATCGCTTCAGGCCGAAAGAATTGAGAACCTTTGCGGGGTCCTCTCCGGCCTTGACCCGTGCTTGGTAGTCCTTGAACTTGTCCGCAATTAAATTTCCGCAAGTAAAACACCTGACAGGAATTAGCACGACTCAAAAAGTAATCAAGGCTTATAAAAACCATACATGGGTATTGCAAATGCGGGAGTCGCCCAGCCTGGCCAAAGGCGCTAGCTTGAGGGGCTAGTATCTTAGGATTTCGAGGGTTCAAATCCCTTCTCCCGCATTCATTGTTACACTAATGCTCCCTTCCGCGCAGTAGCCTCCACCTTTTAAGGAAATCAATGCCTTGCCGTTCGAGGATCATGCGTCAGCATTCAAGGAGTATTGCGATATCCTGCCTCGTTTGTGGGATTTTATCCCGTCAAGGTTTCAAATGTATCTGCCAAATACGGCTGATCTAAAATGAAAACCCTACCTGTAATTACCGTGCATGTCCTGTTTTAGATGAAGGGTGCAATCCTTATCCAAGACAGCGGCGGGCACGGGGATTTGAAACCATGAGAATTGGATAGCCTTGAGATCTTCAATCTCCCGCCCATTGCCTGTCTAGGCGAGCCTGCCAATTCTTTGGCAATCGAAATTTACAAAGTACGTCAGGTACATTATTGCATATCAAGACGGCGGATTTTGCGCGAACATGCAAAATTACACAGAACGCGGCCTGCAAGCGGTTGAATGGGGCGGGGAAGAAGCCTCCGGCACATGGGGCCTGTAGGATCTCTCCTGCAAGCGGTTACCGAAATGATATAAATGAGATGAAGTTTTGAGAGAGCATCATTTGATATGAATTTTGGAAAAACTGCCGAGATCACGGTAAAGCAGATGATGCAGATAGAGGAGAACGGCCACCAGATGGGCTTTTTCAGACAACTCATGATGGAAAACGCGGGGGCTGCAACGGCCCGTTTTCTTGTGGAGAAATACCAAGACATTGCAGCACGCAAGGTAGCAGTCTTTGCGGGCCTTGGAAACAACGGCGGGGACGCGATGGTGGTGGCAAGGCACCTTGCGGGATACGGCTGCAGGCCGTCAGTCATACTTCTTGGAAGCCCGGACAAGATCAAGACGGAGGAGGCGCGCTCCAACTGGAAGATACTTGAGCAGATGGACTCGGTGGACCTCCTGTTCACCTCGGACCCCGCACAGGTGCGGCTTGATGCGGAAATAATAGTTGACGGCATTATCGGCACTGGAATCACGGGCAAGGTGAGGGAGCCTTACGCCACTGCCATAGATATCATAAACAAGTCAGGCGCGTTCAAGCTTGCAGTCGACATACCGACAGGACTTGACCCCGACACTGGAAGCGCTGCGGACAAGTGCGTAAGGGCAGACGCAACCATTACCTACCACAAGATGAAAATCGGGATGCCAAAGAGGCCCGACATGTGCGGTACCATAGTGGTTGAAAAGATAGGGATTCCACCGGAGGCAGAGGCGGGAGTGATATGAAGGTACACCAGCTGGAGGTTGGAAACATGCAGAACTTTACCTACGTGCTTGAGGACGAGCAGACAAGCGAGGCCGTCATTCTCGACCCCTCATGGGACCTGGACAATGTCCTTGGGGTGGTGGAAAAGAACGGGCTCAAGGTAAAGTATGTCATAAACACGCACCACCATTTTGATCACACAATAGGCAACGACGCCATTGCCAAGGCGACGGGGGCCAAGATTGTCCAGCACAAGGCATCGACCCTGAAAAACGACATGACGGTATCGGACGGCGACACGATAAGGTTCGGAAATTCCGAGCTTGCCGTGGTCCACACGCCGGGGCATTCAAAGGACAGCATCTGCCTCGTAGGCGACGGCAAGGTCTTCTCGGGCGACACGCTCTTTGTGGGAAACTGCGGCAGGGTGGACCTCCCGGGGGGCAGCGCAAGGGAACTCTACCAAAGCCTCTTTGGCGTGGTTGCAAAGCTTGACGACTCGCTTGTCATGTATCCGGGGCACAACTACGGAGGCTCGCCGACATCCACGATAGGCAGGGAGAAGAAGACCAACTTTGTAATGCAGCCAAGGACGGAAGAGGAATTTCTTGGATTCATGAGCAGTGATTAGTTTCTTGCACGACATCGGGATTTTGGGAAACGAGAGGGCGGGAGCCGAGTTTGTCGAGAGGACTGCCCAGAAGAGGTTTGCGTTCTCGCTTGTCATATCATACACGGAAACATCGGAGGTTCCAGGCATTACCGTGGCGGGCGAGCACCCCGACCTCATCAAGTTCACCGGCCCTGCGGACGCCGAGTTCATCCACTACGGGCACTGCAAGAGCATCTCGGTAATACCGATGACCCCGGACGGCAAGCCGACTCCCGCGCTTCTGACAAAGACCGCGCTTGAGGCTGCGTCCATCCCGAGCGTTGTGATAAATGCGGGAAGCAAGGTGCCCCCAAAGCTTCCGTACATCGACATGGGGCTTGCCCACGGGAGGAACATTTCGCGCGAGAATGCGCTGAGCCCGGAGGACGCAAGGAGGGCAGTCGAGTACGGCAGGATTGTCGGAAGGTTCCTTGGCGCCACTACCGACTGCCTTGTGATAGGCGAGAGCATCCCCGGGGGGACGACCACCGCGCTCGGGGTGCTGGAGGGCCTTGGCGTAAAGGCGCTTGTATCAAGCAGCATGCCTGAAAATCCGGTACAACTCAAGGCGGAGATAGTAAGAAAGGCCATGTCCAGGATGCAGTCAAGCGACCCGTTCGATATAGTGGCAGGACTTGGGGACCCGATGATACCAACCGTTGCAGGCATCCTGAGCACGGCGTCCGAGATTACAAACGTCCTCCTTGCAGGGGGCACCCAGATGGCGGCGGTGCTGCGCTTTGCAAAAAGCATCGGGTATGGCGGAAGGAACACCGCAATAGGGACCACCTCGTATGTTGCAGAAGACAGGACTGCAAACCTGGCGGAGATGGTGGCGGAAATATTTGACATCCCGATACTTGTTGCAAGGCTCAGGCTTGGGCAGTCGGAGATCCCGGGGCTGAGGGCCTATGCGGAGGGGTTTGTAAAGGAGGGCGCGGGTGCCGGCGGCGCGTCGATTGCCTGCATGCTAAAGGCAGGCATCGGGGCGGAAAAGCTGCTCTCGCTGACCGAGGCGGAGTACAAGAAGATTACTTGACAGTTACGGATTTTGCAAGGTTTCGCGGATAGTCCGGGTCGGTCTCTTTTTCCACAGCCGCGTAATATGCGAGCAGCTGGATCGGTATTATCTCCACAAGCGGGTACATGGACTCGTCTATCTTTGAAATCTCAATCCAGTAGTCGTAGACGTCGCTTGGCTTGTCGGAAATTCCGATGACCTTGGCCCCGCGCGCCTTGATCTCCCTTGCGCTTGTAAGCGTGTCCGAATAGGTCGAGTCGTCGGGGTTTATCATTATGACGTAGGTGTTGTTGTCCATGAGCGCAAGCGGGCCGTGCTTGAGCTCGCCCCCGGGCAGCCCCTCGGCATGGATGTAGGTGAGCTCCTTGAGCTTCAGCGATGACTCGAGGGCGATGGGATAGTGGATCCCCCTCCCCAGGACGTAAATGTCCGAGACGTCCTTGAGCTTCTTTGCAATCTCCTTGATCTTCGAGTCGTCCGCAAGGCTCTTCTTTGCGGCCTCTGAGACCCTGGCAAGGTCAAGGCCGAGGCACCCGCCGCAGATCTTGTCTACTATCTTGTAAAGTATGGCAAGCTGTGCGGTAAAGCTTTTTGTTGCCGCGACGCCAATCTCCGGGCCGCACCCAAGGCCGATTGCAATGGAGGAGAGGTGCGACAGCGACGACGTCATTATGTTTACAATCGAGATTATCTTTGCGTTTGATCCCTTTGCAATGTTGACTGCCTCAAGCACGTCGGCGCTCTCGCCGCTCTGGGAGAGAGCTATAAGGATTGACTGCTGCTCGAAGATGTCGGGGGAAAAGTGCGCCTCGGACGAGATGATTGGCTCGATCTTTATCTTGGCATACTTGGAGAAGAGGAACTTTGCCACAAGCGCCGCGTTGTAGCTCGTGCCGCTGCCAGTGATGTAGAGGGTCCTTGCATGCCTGATAAAGTCCGTCGCAAGGTCAAGCTCAAGCTGCGTGTTCATTCCTGCGTTCATTATCGTGACAGGCTGCTCGTTTATCTCCTTGAGCGTAAAGTGCGCATATTCGCCCTTGTAGACGTCTGCAAACTCCTTTGAAACCTTTGTAATCTGGTGCTGCACCGGGTTGGCGTCAAAGTCAAACAGGTGGAGTCCCGCCTTGCTGATTATCACAAACTCCCTGTTGTCAAGGTAGATTACCTCGTCGGTGTTCTCCACAAACCCGAGGACATCGCTTGATATGAAATAGCCTTCCTTGCCGATTCCTATGATGAGCGGCTCGTGCATCCTTGCAGCCGCAAGCGTCCCGTCCTCAAATACTGCAACAAACGCATAGTCTCCCCTGAGGTCGGCAACCGTGGACACCACTGATTGCTTGATGTCCCGCGTCTTGTCATAATGGTACTGGAGAAGGTTTGCTATTACCTCGCTGTCAGTCTGGCTCTTGAAGGCATAGCCCTTCTGCTGGAGGTCCTGCTTGAGCTCCTCGTGGTTTGTTATGATGCCGTTGTGCACGATTGCAACCTCGCCGGTGCTTGAGGGGTGCGGGTGGGCATTCGTGTCGGTGACCATCCCGTGCGTGGCCCACCTCGTGTGGCCGATGCCAACGTTCCCTGAAAGCTCGTCAAGCTTTGCGGCCTTGTTAACCTCTATTACCTTGCCGACGCCCTTCCTTACCACTATCTGGTTGTCAGAAAAAGTTGCGACCCCGACGCTGTCATAACCGCGGTACTCCATCCTCTTCAGTCCCTTCACTATTATAGGAGCGGCCTGGTTGAGGCCTAGGTACCCTATAATCGAACACATATGGTGATCTATGTAGGATCAGATAGATAATAATTATGTGACTCTACTGCGCAGGCTGGGTCTCTTGCGGCTGCTGTTCGGTCGCTGCCTGCTCGGGAGCGGGCGGCGGCCTTATCTTGCCGAGCTCAACGCCTGGTGCGAGGGTGACGAGGTTTTCCTCCTCGACGGTTACCGTGTATGACGGAATGCTCACTGTCCTCTCGCCAATCAGCACATGTCCGTGGACGACCGCCTGTCTTGCAAGGTAGGGGCTCTTGAAGTTCGCCTTTCTCTGGACTATTGTCTGGAGCCTTCGCGAGAGAAGGTCGGTTACCTTGAGGTTCAGCACGTCATCAAGCGTGGATGTTTCCTTGACAAGGCCGATTCTTGTAAGTGCCTTCATCAGGGTAGGCTCCTTCCTTGCCCTGACATCCTGTGTAAGTGCGAGCAGTGATCTTGCCTGGTTCCTTATCCTTGAAAGCTCGGTGTGTGCCTTCCAGAGCTCCCTCTTGTTCTTCAGGCCGTAGGTACCAAGGACATAGAGCTCCTCGTTTAGCAGGTCATAGTTTAGCGGCCTCTTTGGCTTTCTCCACAACTTGCGCGAATTCTTTGGATGGTCTCCCATTCATCTCACCTATTTTGCCTTCTTTTCCGCGGCAGGCTTGGCGTCCTTTGCAGGTGCTGCACCGCCCTTTGCTGGGGCCGCAGCTGGGGCAGCCTTTCCGGCCGCAGGAGCTGCCGCTCCCTTCTCACCGCCTGCTGCAGGAGCTGCAGCAGCCGCTGGTGCGGCCGCGCCCTCGGCAGGTGCCGCGCCGGCAGGCAATACCTTGCCACCCTTGCGTACACCGACTGCACCGCCCTTTCTTCCGGTGGTGCGGGTTCGCTGTCCCCTGACCTTTAGTCCATAAGTGTGACGGAATCCTCGCCAGGAACTCATTCCCTTTTCTCGCTCGATGTCGTTTCTTACGTTAAAATCAATATCCGATGTGATAAGATGCAGGTTGCCTCCAGTCTCGATGTCCTTCCTCCTGTTGAGGAACCACGGGGGTATGTTGAACGATGTCGGGTTCCTCATCGCCTTTTCGATCTGCTCGACCTGCGATTCTGTCAGAAACCCCACGTTGCTGTTCGGGTTTATCTTCAGGATGTCAAGGATTGACTTTGCAAAGTTGTAGCCCATGCCCTTTACCTGGCTTATTCCAATGATTGTCTTCTTAGTACCGGGAATGTCCTTTCCCGCAATCCTAACAATGTGCCTGTATTCTTGTGAAGACAAGTATTGAAAAACGACCAAACCCCCGATAAAAACCATACGAAGGGGAAATAACACTTTAAATCGGATTTGGCTCTACTTACGATAATGGCACAGGATTTTGAAGGTATTGTTAATCGCAGCTACTCCTCGGCTCCAAAGTATACCGAGGTCATGGCCGGAGTTCCGGAAGACTACATGAAGATCCGGACCCTTGGCGCGCTGCTTGAGATAAACTACAAGATTGTGGGGGCAAAGGAGCAGCTCAGGCGCAACCTCATCTCGAAGATAAAGTCCAACTCCGCCAAGTACCCGGGGATCATAGGGTTTGAAGACGACGTTGTTCCTGCACTTGACAGGGCCATACTCTCGGGCCACGACATGATTCTTGTCGGGCAGATAGGCCAGGCAAAGACAAAGATTGCCCAGTCAATAGCCGAGAACCTCCTCTCGCCGATGCCGGTAATCCGCGGAAGCATTACAAACGACTGCCCGATGGACCTTCCGGCCTCTGAGCTTGCGGGGCTCCTGCTTGACAGGGACGGCGCCATGCCAAGCCCGAGGTTCTTCATCGACGCCGACAGCAAGGCAAAGATCCGGGACAACAAGCTTGACACGCCGATAGACTGGGTGGGGGGAAAGGATAGGTTCAAGTACGTCCTTGCCACGCCGGACATCTCGGTAAAAGACCTGGTGGGCCAGATTGACGCCATAAAGATAACAAAGAAGGGGACCGAGCTCTACGAGATAGAGTCGTACTCGCCGGGCCAGCTGATGCAGGCAAAGCACGGGCTTTTCTGCATAGACGAGCTCCCGGTGCTTGACACGAGGAAGCAGGTAGCCCTGCTCTCGGTGCTGCAGGAGGGCAGGTTCACGACCGGTGCGTATCCCGTGGTCTTTGAGCCCAAGACTGCGTTCCTTGCAACTGCAAACCCGATTGACTACACGCACGCGGGAAAGATAATCGAGCCGCTTTATGACAGGCTCAAGAGCCACATCCATACGCACTATCCAAAGACAGTCGGGGACGAGATGCTCATAGTGGCGCAGGAGTCCAGGATCCCCAAGTCCTTCGTTCCGGTGTTCATGCTCAAACTGCTTGTACGGGTCGCACAGAACGCCCGCAAGAGCCCAGAGATAAACCAGGACAAGGGCGTCTCGGTGAGGATGTCGGTCCACGGGCTCGAGCTCCTGGTGGGGGAGGCCGAAAGGACGCGCGCCCTCTCGCATGAAATCATGCCGGTCCCAAGGCCCAGCGACATTTCCTGCATAGGCCAGTGCGCCAAGTTTGAGCTTGCCGAACTTGACGATACGGCTGAGAACCGCCACAAGACCCTCAGGACACTCGTAGACTTGGCCGTCCGGGACACGTCGCTTGAATACGTCAGGGAGGCGGGCCAGGAGGTGCTTGAGGGGATAAAGGGCGATTTTGCAGGCAAGAACTTTGTGGTATCGCAGTCAATTGTTGGGTCAAACAGCATGGCAAACTCGTACGAGAACCAGCTCAAGAACTTTGGCGCCCTTGCGGGCCTTGTGGAGAAGGTTTACCAGAGGGCCCTCTCGGACCAGGCAGAGTTCGTCAGGCAGGCCAAGTCCCACGGAATCCAGGCCGGATCATTTGAGTTCTCCGACGCGTCAGGGCACGAGTTGCGGGCGGCAGCCCTTGAGCTTGCGCTTGACGGCCTGTGCCTCCTTGAGCCCAAGATCCTTGACAGGAAAGAGGGCTCGTACGTTGCCGCGTAGCACCTCGAACTTTGTCTACTCGCTTAGCAGCGAGAAAAAGGAGGAGGGCTCGTCCGAGCCGGAGGTCTCAAACGAGCAGCTTACAAGGATTCTCAAGGCCATGGCAAGGCAGGCGCTCAAGGAAAAGACCCCGTCGGTCCAGGACCTTGAAAAAATCCTCCAGGGGGCCGCAACGGAAGGAAAGGCAGGCCAAAAGGAGGACGAGCAGGAAAAGCAGACCGAGTCCATGGGCAGCGACGAGCCCATCACAAAATACCTCCAGAGGAAGGGCTACCTCAAGGAGGACAAGAAGTGGCTCACAAAGAAGGGGTTCTTTGAGATAGGGCAGAGGATGCTTGACGACATTGTCAAGGCGATAAACGAGGGGGGCCTTGGGCTCCATGAGACAAAAAACATCGGGTCGGGGGGAATACTGCTTGACAGCACCTCCAAGCTTGAGAGGGGCGAGGAATTCAAGAACATCGACATCCCCCGCACCGTCCTCAACTCGGTCCAGAGGTCAGGGGGCGGGAAGTTTCCAATCGAGATCAAGTTCGAGGATTTTGAAAGGTTCGAGACCCGGGAGGAGGTAAAGGTGGGGGTTGTCTACTGCATAGACCTTAGCTCCACCATGAAGTACTCGGCAGGGTCGGGCGAGGGCAGCAGGATAGAGGCTGCAAAGAAGGCCCTGTGGGCCCTCTACGTGCTCAACAAAAAGTTCTTCCCAAGCGACTCGATCTACATCGTCGGGTTCGGCTCCCTTGCCTCCGAGGTCAAGCCGCGGGACATCCCGTACCTCAAGACCTATGACGCAAACGACAACTTCCTCCACTATACGAACTACCAGGCGGCCTTCCGCCTAGCCCTGAAGATCCTCAAAAAGGACGGGGCCCACAACAAGAGGATAGTCATGATAACTGACGGGCAGCCCTCGGCGTGCTTTGTAGACGACGAGTCCCAGAAGGAGGCGATCCTCTCGGAAAAGCCCTACTCGCACTTTTACAAGCCCGACGCTGCCACCATGTCAAAGATAAGGACCGAGAGGGACTCTAGGCTTGACATACGCGACGAGATGGTCTACCTCTGCTACCGGTACAAGCAGGTGGACCCCGCCATCCACGCCAAGACCCTGCAGGAGGCAAAAAAGTGCAGGAGGGAGGGGATTGAGATAGACACCATAATGGTATCAGAAGAGGAGGAGCTCCTAAGCTACGTCGAGGGCCTGGAGAGGCAGCTCAGGGGCAGGGCCTACTACATCAACCCGGAAAAAATAGGCAGGGTGCTCATAAACGATTTTATCCTCAACAAGCGGAAGGTCCTCAGCTCGCGGCATGGATGGTAGGTATTGATGGCTGAATTTGACAGGAAAAAGATGCTGGAAACACTTGTCGACCCGCAGGTATCGTCGATCCTTGCGGAACTTGAGGACGGCGAGAAGGACTCGGCGCACATTTCCTCAAAGGTCCAGGTGCCCGAGGGCGAGATTGCCCGGAGGCTCTCATATGCCATCGAGCACGGGTTTGTAACGGTGCGCGCCGAGGGCGGAAAATCCATCTATGGCGTGGACCATGAGAAGCTCAACAAGATAATGGAGTCTGACGAGACCTTTGACGGCGTGGTAAGCGGCCTTACGGAACTTGACCAGTTCCTCAACTAGGGCCCATCTTTCCCCTGGTCTTGATAAAGTACATCATCCCCACTGCAAGTCCGCTGAGGCCTGCAAACAGTATCACTATGGAAACCAGGTCAAGTATGTTGGGGGGCTGGGGGTAGTAGCCGATTATGCCCTGTACGGTGAGGTCCGACTGGGCGTTGTTCTGTATCTTCAGGTTGTAGAGCCCTGCAGAAGATATGGTAAAGTTCTGCTGGTAGGGGCTCTTTGTGACCGTGCTTGTTGCCACCTGGATGCCGCTTGGATCGACGACGGTTGCACCAAGGGTCTCTCCCTGCTTAAAGTCGGTAATCTGGACGGAGTAGACCCCCTCCCTCATGGCGGACGGGTCAAGGGACTTGCTTACGTTCATCGACGAGCCTGACGAGACCGTCTGCTGCGCTATCGCAATGTCGTTCATCTCGTCCTCTGACTGCATGTATGATATCAGGATGCCTGCCACCACAAGGATGCCGGAGACTATGAGCAGCGCCTTCCTGTTCACCATGGATGGGCTCGGGCAGGTCCCTTAGTTAAAACTTGGTTTCGTTCCCGCTGGACCGGGACCAAAGAGTCGACAAGGTTAATTCCAAGTCCGGCAGTCCAAAGTCATTGTACAAAAAATTCGCGCTCTTCCTACTTGTCATCCTTGTATTTCCAAGCATGCTGCCGCCAGGGGCAAGGGCCTACTCTGACCACCCGAACCTGTTTGTCTCCGCGGAGAACAGCATGTTCCAGAACTATTTCCACGGGGCGATGGTGGTGGAGGTGATAGTAAAGGGCCAGAACAACCAGCTGGACGTGGCCCAGGGCGAGCCAAACGTGAGCGTCAACGGGCGCGCCCTCCGCATGGCGCAGGCCTCCGACGGGTACTGGTATGCGTTCTTTGCAAACACCGACGCCGCAAGGCAGGCAGACCAGGTCGCGCTTGGAGGACATCCGGGACAGAACCTTGACTTTGGAGTCTTCTGCTCCTCATCCACGCCTGCCTCTGTACTCGGGGCGGACTTTTCGCAGGCCGACGGGGTGGCAATTCCAGACTCGGCGGGCCTCTCCGGTACAACCCAGGGCACTGCGTCGTTCGGAGTCTGCAGCGGGTCCCCGCTTCCGCCGTCGCCTGCGCAGGAAAACGTTGTCAAGTTTGCCCCGTCGCTCAACTCCAACAGCGGCGTTCCGCCGGGACAGATAGGCCTCAACCCCAACGCATGGCCCGTAATCCAGCTGTTCACCTTCAGCAACGACGTGACAGTGGAATATGACGGCGTGGGAGGCACCCAGTCGGTGGACCTCACGTATGCTCCCGACATTCCGAACATCTCGCTAAGCCTTGACAGGACATCGTACCCCGCAGGGTCGGAGGTCTTTGCAACGATTAACGACATTGAGCTTGACGAGGACCCGACCGCGGTGGACTCGTGGACCTTCAACGTCGCAAGCCCTGCAGCCACGTTCTACCAGGCGTTCCCAGAGTACGGGGGCGGCAACCCTGCGGGCCTTGTAAACCTGGGCCCCTACCTTCCAAGCCTCGGCTTTAAGGACAACGGAAAGGTTGCGATGAGCCTTGGGGGCGTGGTCAACCTCAAGACAAACAACCTGCAGACCTCCTCTTCGATCACGGTAAACTCGGTTACATACAACAGCCTGGTCACGTTTGTGGAGACCGGGCCCAACACGGGCGTGTTCACAAGCAACTACAACGGCCTTTCCACGATAGGCATGCTTCCGGGCGCGCCAAGGGGGCAGGCCGGAAGCATCGAGTACGACCTCCAGTCCACATCCATAGTATCCGGCACCACCACTGCCGGGCTGACCCTGGGAGGGGGCCAGCAGACATTTGGTCCGGGACAACGCGAGCAGGTCACGCTCAACGACCCGGCACAGGTGCTAAACTCCGGCATCGCCGAGACCCTCAACATATTCCGGTCGTCTGCGGTCGTGCCGACGCTGAAGATTGGGAACCCGGTCACGCTCAATACTGCGTCTGATGCCAACCTTTACGCCCTGCCAAACAGCCTTTCAGGGCCCATACCGGTGGTGTCAAGCGTCCCAGACCCCAACTCGGCGCGGCTCGTGATAGACACAAGGTCCACTGCGCACACCACGTTTTACGAGATGACACTAAACCTTGGACTCACGGCGGGCTCGCTTGACAGCATACTCATAGACCCAAGCCAGCCAAACTCGGGCGGCACAAACTGGGTCAACTATGACCTGAGGTCCTTCCAGCATCAGCTTGCACTCGGGTCGTTTTCAGGCACAAGCATGACGCTTCACTTTGGCAGCGCGTCAAGCCCCGCCTCGGTTGTGATACTCCCGCAGGGCTCGGTAACGTCCGCAGAAGGCCTTGTGCAGATTCCGTCCTCGGCCGTGTCTGCAATCATGGCCGAGCCCCCGTCTGACCCGGTATACCTTGAGATAAACTTTGGAAGCTCGCCTGGGACCGTATCCGGACCCACTGACACGCAGCCAATAGTGTTTGACGTGGACTCGTTTGGGATGAAGAACGGGCAGAACGTGAACAACGCAGTATACCGGGCCGAGCTCCAGGAGACGGGGCCCGGGACCGGGGTGTTTACGGGTACGGTACAATACGTGGTTGCAAACCAGATGAACCAGTTTGACCCCGCCACAATACGCGGGCTCCAGACCTCCGGCTCGAACATCATATTCTTTGTCAACGGCCAGATGGTAGACCAAAACGGCGTCAACTTTTCAATCACAAGCTCCGCAGGAGGCGCGCCCACATCGGTCACGTCCAAGTCAAGCCTTCCTACCCATACCGGGGTGTTAACCCTCAGCTCGGCAAACTACCACATTGGCTCGGTAGTAACGGTGACCCTTTATGACCCGGACCTTGCCGCCGACCCGGTCGCGACATTTACCACTGTAAACGACCCGTCGTCCCCTGCCATGGACACGGTTGGCGACGGGAACGGCAACATACTTGTCGAGATCTGGATAAAGGGGTTCAGGTACCACCAGTGCACGGTAGGCGGCAAGTTTTACGGTGGCCTCTCTGCAAGCGGGTTTGCGCTGACAGAGACCGCGCCGGGCTCGGGCGTTTTCCAGGGGTCGTTCAAGATGCCCCAGTGGATCTGCAACCAGGACGGGACCGACATCATATCGCCGGTCGGGGGCACAATTCAGGCGTGGTATCACGACTATGCAGACGCCTCCGGAAGGTCGGTCATAATTGGGTCGACAGTCGTGCCGCCGTCTGCCACGGCATCAGGAGGGCAGGCTGCTGCGCCTTCCCAGCCTGCGCAGGCCCCGCCTTCGCAGTCCCAGCCTGCGCCCTCGCAGGCACCGGCGTCCCAGCCTGCATTTGTGCCAAAGGTCACGCATATCACACAGATAGGGGACGCAAGCGGGGCACCGCTCCTCCAGAACCCCAAGCCGGGCCAGGCCGTGACGTTTAACGACATCATATCAAACGGCGACTACCAGAATGACCAGAAGATTTCGTATATCGTGCAGGTAAAGGACAGCACGGGCAGGGTGGTCTTCCTCAAGTGGGTCTCAGATACCATAAGCCCCTCGAACCAGGTGACCGAGCAGATCAAGTGGACCCCCCAGGCGCCAGGCTCGTACACTGCCGAGGTGTACGTGTGGGACGGGATGGATACCCTGGTGCCGCTTGCCCACAAGACTGGCTACCAGTTTACGGTGCAGTAGGGGGGAAATCTTTCCAGTTTTCTTTTTGCAATAGGCGTCTAGAAGTTGTGCTTGCCCTTGTAGGGCGAGACTGCCCTAAGCTCTGCGACCACCTTCTTTAGCACGTCTACAGTCTGGCCGATCTCCTCTTCCGTGTTTGCGGTGCCGACAGTCAGGCGGAGCGATCCCGAGACCTGCTCGTGGTCAAAGCCCATTGCCTTGAGGACGTGCGACGCCTTTTGTATCCTGACGGAGCAGGCCGAGCCCGTCGATGCCGCAATCTTGTTCTCGTCAAGCTTGATGATTAAATCCTCGCCGTTTACGCCAAGAAATGTAAAGTGGGCGTTGTTTGGAATCCTCTTTTCCGGGTGGCCATTAAGGGTCGTGCCCGGGATCTCTGCCAGGACCCTTGAGGCAAGTAGCGAGGTGAGGCGCCTGAAATGCGCCATGTTCTGGTCAAGGTTTTCCCTTGCCATATTGCATGCCGCGCCAAAGCCTACTATTGAGGCAACGTTCTCGGTGCCCGACCTCAGCCCGCCCTCCTGGCCCCCGCCAAGCATCATCGGGGAAACCTGGACGCCGGTCCTGATGTAGAGCGCTCCGACCCCCTTTGGTCCGTTTATCTTGTGGGATGAGACCGAGAGCATGTCGACTCCTAGGTCCCTTACGCTGACCGGTATCTTGCCCACCGCCTGGACCGCATCGGTGTGGAAGGGGATTTTGTGCTCGCGCGCAATTTTTGCAATCTCGGAAACGGGCTGGACTGTGCCGACCTCGTTGTTTGCAAGCATTATCGTGACAAGGCACGTCTCTGGCGAGACCTGGCGCCTCAGCTCCTCGACATCAACAAGGCCCTGCCTGTCTACCGGGAGGTATGTCACCCTGAACCCCTCGCGCTCAAGCCTCCTGCAGGGTTCCAGTACGGCATCATGCTCAATCGCCGAGGTTATGACGTGCCTGCCCTTTCCCTGCATGGCCGTGCCGTAAATGGCGGTGTTGTTTGACTCGGTGCCGCCCGAGGTCAGCAGGATCTCCCTGGGTTCCGCGCCGATGAGCTCAGCTATTCTCTTCCTTGCTCCCTGGATTGCAACGTTTGCCGTCCTGCCGTATTTGTGGATGGAGGAGGGGTTGCCGTACTGCTCCCCAAAGTACGGGATCATCTCGTCTATGACCTTCTGGTGCACCGGCGTCGATGCCGCGTTGTCTAGGTAGATCAAGTTATCACGTTGAGCTTGCCCGGGCGGTACCCTTCCCTGTCTATGATGACGGACTCAAAGCCAATCTCCCTGAGCCTCTGCGTTACCATTGAAACCTTTTGTGAGTCGTTTAGCAAATGAAGCTCGTCACGCCCGACCTCTATCCTTGCGGAACTTCCGAGGTCCCGGACGCGGACCTGCCTTGCGCCAAAGAGGTGCTTTACAATGTTCTCGCCCTTTTCTATCCTTGCAAGCTTTTCAGCCGTAACCTCAAGTCCCCATGGAATCCTTGAGGCAAGGCACGAGTTTGAGGGCCTGTCATATACTGAGAGCCCCGCCTGCCTTGCGCACTCCCTTATCTCCTGCTTGCCTAGCCCGACCTCTACAAGGGGGCTCTTGACCCCGCCCTCCCGCAGCGCCGCAATGCCGGGCCTGTACTCTCCAAGGTCGTCGACGTTGGTGCCGTCTACAACTGTATCGGCCCCCTCCTTCCTCAAAATTTCGGCAAGGTGCTCCGCAAGCTGGGTCCTGCAGTGGAAGCACCTGTCCTTGTCGTTTTTAACAAAATCCGGGTTCTCAAGCTCGTTATACTCTGTAATGACATGCCTTATCCCTATCTCGGAGCAGACCCTCCTTGCAGAATCAAGCTCCTCCTGGGCAAGCGTCTTATAGTCTGCAGTAACCGCCACTGCGGAACTTCCAAGGGCCCTGTATGCGGCATATGCCACAAGGGCGCTGTCAACGCCTCCTGACAGGGCGACCATTACCTTGCCCTTCCCGCCAAACCAGCCGATCAGGTCTTCTAGCTTGCTCATTTCAGGTGTATCTTTTGTCTGACCTCGGTAATAATCAATGCATTGGCGTCGCGGAACGGGATCCCGAGGGTTTCGGAGACGTGCCTTATGTTGTCTGCCTCCACCTTGAAGTGCTTCGAGGCGTCGCCGTTCTTTGATATCTTGCACTGGACGGTAAAGTCCTTGCCCTGTATTGTTATCGGGACTGAAACTATGGCCCTTGGCACTATCCTCCTCTCAGACTGCCTTACCCTCACCCCGAGGGTGCCGGTCTCTGACATCAGAGCCGATATGACAGAGTCAAGGTTTGAGGAATCGCATAGTACTGTAACCATGTTTGTCGGCCTGCCCTTCTTTGTAATTGCGGGCGCCACCGTGACGTCCCTTGCACCCATAGATACAAGCTTGTCTATGGCCTGCCCAATCACCTCACCTGAGACATCGTCCACGTTGGTCTCGACTACCTGTACCGTATCGCGGTCAAACCTCTGCACGGGCTCGCCCCTTACAAGCTTGAGGACGTTTGGAAAGCCCTCAAAGTCCTTGGTGCCTGCGCCGTACCCGACGGACTGGACCCTCATGGGGGGGTAGAATTCCGAGCACTTGGAGGCCAGGTTCACAAGCATGCACGCCCCGGTCGGCGTTGTGAGCTCCTCGCTGGCCTGGCCGCCTGCAATTATCATCTGCGAGCCGCGGAAAATTTCAAGGATGGCGCTTGCGGGGTTTGAGGTGGTGCCGTGGGAGAACGAGAGCGTTCCGCCCCCTACGGCTACCGGTGTTGAAACTATGTCACCTGAGAAAATCCTGAGATCGTCAAGGGCTATTGCCGTGCCCATTATGTCCACCACGGTATCAATGCTTGAGGCCTCGTGAAAGTGGACCGACTCTACCGGCTCGCCGTGAATCCTTGACTCGGCCCTGATGAGCGACTTGATGCTCTCCTTTGCAAAGACCTTTGCGCGGTCTGAAAGCCCCAGTTTGTCGGACACCTGCAGGATGCAGTCCTGTATCTCAAGCCCCTTCCTCTCGTGGTGTTCCTCCCTGATGTCAAGGACCAGCCTTGTGGCCTCGGTGCCGTGCTTGACCGTCTTTTCAAAATCCATGTTCTGGATCCTGGACCCCCTGAGCATGCCGGCGGACGAAAGCACGCCGTCGATTACCTTTGACTTGTCTGCCCCTATATTGACAAGGGCTGCAAGAAGCATGTCTCCTGAGATCCCGGCGACCTGCGCGTCAATGACAAGGGACATGATCCTCTAAACCGCGTTTAATGAATATAAATTGTGGATCTAAAAAACGGGCACTGGATGCGGTCCTGCCGGGCGCAAAAAAATCGAGAGATTTAATTACCTTAAAAATCGAACGCAAAAACATGATTACAATTGTCGGCTCGGGAAAGGTGGGCGGCGCCGCTGCTCTCTTTACCGCGCTTAGAAAGGTTACAGACGAGATTCTTCTGCTGGATGTAGTACAGGGCCTGCCTCAGGGCGAGGCAATGGACCTAAACCACATGCTTTCCGAGAAGGGAATTGACGTCAACATACGCGGGTCAAACGACTATTCCGAGATGAAGGGCTCGGATATCGTGGTGGTGGTCGCAGGATCCGGACGCAAGCCCGGCATGACAAGGATGGACCTACTGAAGATTAACGCGTCGATAGTCAAGGGCGTAGTTGAGAACATCAGGCAGCACGCCAAGGATGCAATGATAATCCCGGTTACAAACCCGCTTGACCCGATGGCATACATCGCATACAAGGTATCAGGTTTTGACAAGTCAAGGATTTTTGGCATGGGCAACATGCTTGACCTCTCAAGGTTCATGCAGTTCATCCACGAGGCGACAGGCTACTCGAGAAACTCAATCCGAGCTATGGTAATAGGCGAGCACGGCGAGAACATGCTGCCGCTGCCAAGGTTTTCGACAGTGGCTGGAATCCCGCTTACCTCGCTGCTTCCAAAGCAAAAGACCGACGAGATAGTCCAGGCCACGCGGGGGGTTGCCGCAAAGGTAATCGAGCTCAAGGGTGCGACGGTCCATGCGCCGGGGAACGCAATTTCCGCAATGATAGAGGCCGTGATGAACGACACCAAGCAGGTCATCCCGGTTGCGACATACCTTGACGGGCAGTACGGGCACTCGGGAGTTACAATAGGCGTCCCTGCGGTAATTGGCAGGAACGGGGTGGAGAAGATAGTGGAGCTTGACCTTGACGCAGCCGAGAAGGAGTGGTTCAAGAAGGGCGTCGACAGCGTCAAGAGCGCTATTGCCGGTCTTGAGCTCTGATAAATTTTTAAGATCTACTCGACCTCTGACACCTGTTGGAACTTTTGGAGATACTCAAGTCGCTTGAGCTTGGAAAGATAAGTGCTGCCAAGGCAAAGAAGATGCTCTCGCTTTACTCGGTTGAAAAGATCGAGGATTTTGCCAAGTTTGACGTGGGCAGGAGGATAAGGAGGGGAGTGCCGGAGGTGGTCTTTGCCCAGAACAAGCATCTTGGCGACCTAAAAAAGATAATCACGGGCGCGCTTGCAAGGTCCGACTGCGTGCTTGTATCAAGGATTAACGACGGGCATTATGACAAGCTGGTATCGTTTTCAAAGAAGAACCGCATCAAGACCCAGGTGGGGAGGAACACCACGTCAATACTGTTTTACAGGAAGCTTTCAAGGACGGGCGGCAAGGTAGGCGTGATTACCGCAGGAACGTCCGACATAGGGGTCGCCGAGGAGGCAAGGCTTACCTGCGAGGCGATGGGAGTGTCCTGCATCACAAGCTATGACGTGGGGATTGCGGGCCTGCATAGGATATTTCCGATAATCAAGAAGATGATCCAGGAAGACGTGGACGTGCTGGTTGTGGTGGCGGGGATGGAGGGGGCACTGGCATCAGTCGTCTCCGCGCTTGTCGACATTCCGGTGGTGGGCGTACCGTCGTCGGTAGGGTATGGGTACGGGGCCAAGGGGGTCGCCGCCCTTGCGTCGATGCTCCAGAGCTGCACGCTCGGGCTTTCTGTCGTAAATATAGACAACGGGATTGGCGCGGGCGCGTTTGCTGCAAACATTGCAAACAGGATAGCCCTGAAAAGGTCTATCCCTTGATTATCCCGATGTGGCCAAGCTCGGACCCTATTCCGTAGCCCAGCAGGGCAATCCCGGTCCCAAGGCCTGCCATCTCGAGTCCTCCCCACACCATGTTGAGGTTTGCCATCCTTGACTTGACCGCGCCAATTACGAACGACGCGGAAAGGGAGAGCCCTACTGCGATAAGCAGCGGCTCAAGCCCGCCTGCAAAAAAGTACGGTATGATTGGAAGCACGCCGCCTACGAGGAACGCGCCAAACATCCGGAACGCGCTCTTAAGCGGGCTTCCGACAATCTCTATGTTCAGCTTGAGCTCCTCGGTGAGCATCGTATCGAGCCAGACCTTCTTGTCGGAGGTGATCTTCTTTACGATACTGTCAAGCTCCGGTCCCGAAAATCCCTTTGCCTTGTAAATGTCCTCGATCTCGACCCGCTCGGCCTCGGGCACGTTGTCCATCTCCCACTTTTCCCTTTGTATCTCGGACTGGAGGATCTGCCTCTGCGACCTTACCGCGAGGAAGTTCTGCACGGCCATTGCCTTTGCGCCCGTGAACATTGCGACAATTGCCGCAAGTATGATTACACTTGAGGCCTGGTCCGCCCCGCCGACTCCTGCCACGATTCCAAGCGAGGTGTTGATGCCGTCGCCGAACCCGAAAACGAAATCCCTGATGGAACTGCTCTCGGTGAGGTGCCTCTCGACATGCCTAGGCTCTGAAATGCTCATGCTTGGATTATCCACACGGCGCTTTATATGTCAAAAGTGAAAATTTCACTTTGCGCGGGCGACAGGCTAAACAATTTATATCATAGTGGGAAAAAACATCAGGAATGGCAGGCAAGAGGATAGTCCTTACCGCAGATCGCAGCCTGATGACAAACTATCGTGGCAACTTTCTATACGGGTTTATCGCCTGCGGGCCGTACGAACTGGTCCCAGAATTCGTCTTTGACAAGATTTTCTGCCCCCCTGTTGAGACAAACGTCGCGACAGGCGAGGCAAAAGTGGCCCAGGTAGGCCTCCGAAGGGTAGAGGCCTCGCTCCTCCAGGGGTACAACAGGGAGGACGTTTTCATCGCAAATCCTGATTATCTTGAGAAATGCATCGGCCCCGACACAAAGGTGGTCGGCATCAACGTCATGGACCCGCTGGGGATGGCGCCTGTTACGACTACCATGTCGCCTGAAAAGCTCTCCTACGTTGCAATGAAGTTCAAGAGGATGTGCGCAAAGATAATCCAGCTCAAGAAAAAATACAACTTCCATGTGGCAGTCGGCGGGAACGGGGCGTGGGAGCTTGCCAAGACAGAAAGGATGAAGATCCACGGGATTGATACCGTGGTAGTAGGAGAGGCAGACGAGCTTGCGCTTGACCTTTTCCACGACCTTGAAAAGGGAGACGCGCCTGAGCTGATGCACTGCTTTGTAAAGAACATTCAGAATATTCCAATGATCCAGGGGCCGACCGTAAACTCGCTCATCGAGGCGATGAGGGGTTGCGGAAGGGGCTGTGACTTTTGCGACGTAAACAAGAGGTCAAAGAAGGACCTGCCTCTTGAGAGGCTCCAGCAGGAGGCAAAGATAAACCTCGACTATGGGTTTGACTCGATATGGCTCCACTCCGACGAGATGCTCCTTTATGGGTGCGACAACAGGGAGTTTAGGCCCAACTATGACGCAATCACGGAACTCTGGAAGGGGCTAAAGTCGCTTGGCGCAAGGTTTGTCGGAACTACACACATGACATTTTCAGCAGTATGCGCGGACCCGAAACTTTTCCACGACATATCCGAGATAAACGGCATGTCAAATGAAAAATGGCTTGCAACAAACCTCGGAATAGAGACTGTGGCGCCAAGGATGGTAAAGAAGCACCTCGGCGTCAAGACCAAGCCGTTCTCCACTGACGAGTGGGGATGGGTAGTAAGGGAGGGCGCAAAGATAATGAACCAGAACCACTGGTTCCCTGCCGCGACACTCATTATCGGCTGGCCGGACGAGACTCCGGACGAGACGCAGTATACCATTGATCTGATTGACGATTTCAGGCGCTCCAACATGAGGGGCATCGTGGCACCGCTGCTCTACCAGGACTTTAACGAGAAGAACTCGATGCACTTTGGAAACCTCAACGAGGCCCAGTTCACGCTGTTCTGGAAGTGCTGGGAGCACAACCTTGCCGTGATTAACGACATCATCCCTATAATACTGAGGAACAAGACATATGGAATCATGATGAAGCCGCTCATGTACAGCATGATAAAGGCAGGGACATGGGCAATCATGAGGTACCTCAGGGGCCTCTGCAAGGAGCTGTTCAACGGCAAGCTTCCAGAAGACATCATGGAAAAATACGCGCGCTCCAAGTCTGTCAGCGCCCCTGCATACACCAAGTAGGCGCTTTAGTGCCTCGGTATCACTTTTGGTAAAACGCTTTCCGCTTCTTATACCGGCAGGCACTTTCATACCGCATGACGACAATCCAGGTTCCATACACGTGCGGAAATTGCAACGCACGGTTCCAAGTCACCATGAAGGCAGGCGAGCCCCTGGTTTCGATGGCCTGCCCAAGATGCGGCACTGCGGCCGCGCCGCCATTTCTGGACGGAGAATCTTAATCGGTATGCGTCTTATAGAAGAATTCTAGTACCACGTAATATGTAGCGCGGTACGTTAACCTGCATAGCATCATTACAATTTTTCCACATTCGACGCAGACTGCTAACCGCGGTTCTTGCGCTGGCAGTGCTTGGATCGCTTGGATGCCTTTCACATGGTGCCTCGGCCCAGACCGCTCCTTCGCCTGCCATACCGACATCGGGGCTTGTGGCAGAGTGGAAGTTTGAGAACAATGCAGACGACACCAGCGGAAACGGGAACAACGGAGCCACAAGCGGCGGGGCGACATACGAATCAGGCAGGGTGGGGTACGGCTTGAACTTTGACGGCACTGGAATAGACCGCATTCCGTACAGCCCGATCTTGGACTTTCCAACCTCGAGTTTCTCTATATCGCTGTGGATAAAGACCAACGCGTCATATGCCGGGATGGTTGTCGACCACAGGCGAGACAACGACGGGTGCTATGCGGGATACAGCATAGAGGGGTACGGGAACACGGGGCAGCTTGTGGGGAGGCTCCGAATCTGTGCGCCTGCATCGGACAGCGCGGCAAACTTTGACGTGGTAACAAACCCGGTAAACGACGGGCGATGGCACCACATTGCATTTGTTGTGGACCGGACAAACCACATTTCCAAGATATACCAGGACGACATCCTTGTAGGCAGCCTTGACATATCAAGCCTTGGCAGCATATCCCAGACTTCGGTGGGGGTGGACCTGGGATACACGGGCTCGCCGAACACGCCGACCGCCCCCTTTACGGGAATGCTTGATCAGGCAAGGATCTATGACAGGGCGCTGAACGCGACCGAGGTTGCCGAGCTCTACAACGAGCCCGGAGCCCCAAGCCCCGTGGTGCCTCCGTCGCAGCCGCACCTCTATGCGTACTCGGGAGACGCGCAGGTGGGGCTGTCGTGGTCTCCACCCTCGGATGACGGCGGCGCGCCAGTTACCAATTATACAATATACAGGGGCACGTCGCCCCTTGGCGAGACCGAGATAAAGGAAGTGGGCAACTCGCTTTCCTACATTGATAATACAGTTTCAAACGGCCAGGCATACTATTACTATGTCAGGGCGGTAAACTCTGCAGGGCAGTCCATCCCCTCAAACGAGGCCAGTGCGAACCCTGCCGCACCCACCGGCACCGGTAGTACGGTACCTAGGGCAGGACTGGTGGCGGAATGGAAGTTTGAGAACAGCACGTTTGACACTAGCGGCAACAGGAACGACGGGACGACCGGCATGGTATCATATGAATACGGGGGGTGCTGCCCGCCAAGGACGATGAGCGTGATAACGGCAGGCCCTGGCACGTATGCGCCGGGGCAGGTGGGCCTTGCCCTGAAATTCAACGGGACGTTCATAGACAGGGTTGCGGACTCGGCATCTCTTAATATTGGCAACGGAAGCCTTTCCATCTCGGGCTGGATAAGGACCAACCAGACATCGCCATTTTTGTTCGTGGACCACAGGCGAAACAATGACGGGATTTATTCCGGATACTCGATTGAGGGGAACAACGGGACCCTTCTTGGAAGAATCCGGGACAGCAGCGGGCACGACGTATATGTGCAGGCAGGACCCGTAAGCGACAACAGGTTCCACTACGTCACGTTTGTGGTGGACAGGTCGGCACAACAGTCCAGGATGTACCTTGACGGCAAGCTCCAGAGCCTTGCAGGCATCTCGCAGGTTGGCAGCATCGCCCAAAACTCGATAGGTGTGGACCTTGGGTATACCGTCTCGCCAAACACGCCAAACGACCCGTTCTCGGGCCTGATGGACCAGGTAAGGATCTACAACAGGACGCTTACCGACAGCGAGATCCAGTCGCTATACCTTGAGGGCCCCTCAAGCGGGCAGCCGTCCCAGCCGCAGGACCTTGCGGCAAGCGGCGGAAACTCCCAGGTCTCGCTTTCATGGTCGGCCCCGTCAAGCACCGGCCAGGGACCTGTCACGGGATATGACATCTTCAGGGGAACCGCCCCGGGCGGCGAGACGTTCCTTGCAAGGACCGGGACCGCGCCTGGCTATGTGGACAAGGCAGTGTCAAACGGCGGGAAATACTTCTACGAGGTATCTGCAGTAAACAATTACGGCGAGTCCCCGCTTTCAAACGAGGCAAGCGCGACTCCTGCCACGGTGCCATCTGCGCCGCAAATCCTTGTATCAAGCTCTTGCAGCTTGGAGGTGGACCTCAACTGGAACCCGCCACCCAGCGGCGGCGCGCCAGTTACCAATTATACCATATACAGGGGGGCTGCCAGCGGGGGCGAGACCCTGCTTGCAGAGGAGGGCAACTCGGGAAGCTTCAGCGACACGTCCGTTGCAGCGGGCAGCCAGTACTATTACTATGTCAAGGCATCAAACTCGGCAGGGCAGTCGCCGCAGTCAAACGAGGTTGGCGCCGTGCCGACCAATTCCACATCTTGCGTGCCTAGAGGAGGCCTTGTCGGGGAGTGGAAGTTTGAGGGCAATACCGGCGATACCAGCGGCAGCGCAAACAACGGCGTTGCAAGCGGCGGGACGTCATACGTGCCAGGCAAGGTGGGGCAGGCAATCCAGTTTGACGGCAGCACAGGCGTGGTCTCCATACCCGACGCTTCATCGCTCAACTTTGGGAATTCCGGGAGCTTTTCGATATCGCTCTGGATGAAGAGCACCCAGTCCGGGACAGGCAATGCAGGCGACGGCCTGATAGTGGACCACAGGAGGAACAACGACGGCACCTATGCGGGATACTCGATAGAGGATCCGTCGGGCACGATATATGCAAGGATCCGGGACAGCAGCGGGCACGACGTTCCTGCAATTTCTACCAGCAACGTAAACGACGGCAGGTTCCACCACCTGGCGTTTGTGGTCGACAGGGCGGCCCAGGAGGAGCGCCTGTACGTCGACGGCTCGCTCCAGTCTACAAAGGACATTTCGTCGGTGGGAGACATCGACACGAGCTTTGGGATATACCTGGGAGGGACTGCCTCGCCAAACACTCTTGTTAACTTTTATGCCGGAACACTTGACCAGGTGAGGATTTACAGCGTCGCCCTTTCAGCCTCCGAGGTGGGCACGCTGTACAGGGAGCAGCCCGCAGCCTCCATAACCCTTGACGGCGTCCAGTCTACCTCCGGTACGACCACCTCGTCCCAGCTTACGCTTCCAAATGTCAGCGCAGGTGGCGCCAACGGGCTGCTTGTCGTAGGAATCAGCGCAAACAACCAGTATGCCACCTCGGTCACATTCAACGGCGCGCCGCTGACCCAGGCAGTCTCGTCGTTTACAAACAACGACGCCGAGTTCTGGTACCTAAAGGACCCGAGCGGTACTGGAAACGTGGTGGCGACCTTTGCGGGCCAGACCCAGGCCGTGATGGGCGCATACTCGTTTTCAAACGTAAACCAGACAAGCCCAATTCAAAATACGGCGGCAAGCCACAACACCTCTGCCAGCAGCCCGACCATATCAATTACCACCCAGCACGCGGGAGACTGGGTCCTTGACCTCCCGTCGATATACGGCGGGCAGACGCTGGGCCTTCCCACCTGCAGCCAGCAGTGGGATGTCAACATGCCGTCAGAAATTACCGGCGCCTCCAGCTCTGCCGTTGTTCCAACGCCCTCCCCGGTAACGTGCAGCTGGTCTGCGGGAGGCGGCGGAGACATGTGGGACGACGTTGCAGTCGAGCTGCGGTCCCCCTAGCCTAGCCGCATACTGGGTTGCCGGTGCAGTGGAGAGTGGCGCCCCCGAGGATCGCGCCTGTCATGTCGGCCCCGGTAAGGTTTGCGCCAGTAAGGTCGGTCCCGCCAAGGTCTGCGCCTGCCAAGTCTGCAAAGGAAAGGTCGGCATTTTTCAGGACGGCGTTTCCAAGGCCAGCATTTTTCATGTGGGCTCCGGAAAGGACTGCCAGAGTCATGTTGGAGTTTGACATGTCGGCGCTCTGAAAGTTTGCCCCCTGCGCGTGCGCACCCTCAAAATTGACCCCGGTCATGTACGAGTCCTGGAAGTTGGCAAGCCTTGCGTCAAGTCCTGACATGTCGGCTGCAACAAACTCCGAGTGGTCAAGGTCGGCGCCCGCAAGCGTTGCGTTTTTCAGGGTGGCCCAGTTGAGCGACGAGCCTGTCATGTATGCGCCAGTAAGGTTTGCCCCGGAGAGGTCTGCAAAGCGGAGGTTGAGGTACTGGCCAAGGATGCCTACAAGCCTTGCATTGTGGAGGTTGGCCGAGGCAAGGTCTGCACTTCTCAGCCCGGCATAGTCCAGGTTTGCGTTTTCAAGGTCGGAATTGATAAGGTAGGAATTTTCAACAGTAGCCCCTGCAAGCGAGATGCCAGTAAGGTTTGCCCCGTGGAGGTCGGAATTTGCCATGTTCACGCCGGTAAAGTCGCAGCCTGACCAGTTTACCTTCGGGAAGTTCATGTCCTGGCAGTTTGCAGGCTGGCCTGCCTGGACTAGATTGGAGCCCGGCGTGAGGGTTATCATAAAGCCCCGCTGCTCGACCGGCCTGAGGTGGAACATCCCGTGCTGGATGGCATACCTGAACGACGCGATAAACTCCGAGCCGGTTATCTTTCCATCTGTCCAGAGGCTGGAAGACTTTTGGAGCCAGTCGGGCATTGTATAGTCATAATCTGTCATGTTCTGCGCAAGGGCCTGGCCTGCCGACGAAACCAGCGGGGCAAGCACAAGGAACGCGACCAGCGCGGAGCCAAGGCGTGAAAATTTAATCGCCAACGAAAAAAGTCTGCCATTTGAGGTATTTCAAGCCCCCACTCTATTTTCAGGACTGGTATGGGGCCACCTCCAGCCAAAAATGCGGCGCGAAAAAACGGCAGGGCCATGTGATTTGCAAAAAAAATCCGGCGCGCCTGCCTTAGGGTGATCTCTCAAGCTCTTTTAGTGCCGCGTCGGCTATCGTGTTTTTCTTTGGAGTCAGGACCACGAAATAGGTCTTGTCTGCGCGCTCTGCCATCTCGACCTGCTTGTACTTTTTCTGGCTCATGTCAAACTCCAGCATCCTACCGTCGACCTTTCCCTTTGTGTAGATGACAAGGTACGTGTCGCCGGTGGTCGGGTTGAGCGGGATGAGCGAGAAGACGTATCCCTTGTACGAGTTTATCGGCAGCATGTTCTTCATCGGCGGCGCCATGGTGGACATGTATACAAATATGTCCTCAAGCGCCTCAAACTCCTCGAACTCAAATTTCATTTCCTTGATTCCCATCTGAGTATTGTAACGATGGTGCGATTTTAGTCTTGTTGAAACTTGGGAAAGGGGTTGTGTGCCGGAGGCTCGAAGTCTAGTATCTTGGAACCAGCCTGAGGCCTGTCCTTGACGAGACTGCAATTATTGATACGATTGCAATCGCGAGCACCAGTGCCGCAATGGCTCCGAACTCCGGAACTGACACCGTTCCAATTATGTCGATGGTCGTGTCGCCCTTGTGGAAGGGAATTCCTAGAGTCCTCTGGCTTGGGCTTGGGGTCTCTGTCACCTGGACGTTCTGTCCGCTGACCTGTACCGTGAATGGCTGGTCTGGAAGCTCGGACTGGCTTACCGATGTGGTCGAGGTTGTATTGGTTCCCGTCGGGGCCGTTATCTGCTGCTTGGAGTCGATGAGTGCCCTTGGAAGGTCGATGCTCAGCGAGCCGTCAGACGTTGCAGAGATTGTCACCACAAGCACGTGCTGCTCTCCCTGTATCTGTATGTTGGAGACCGTTCCTCCGCGTATTGTATACGGGATGCTGAAGGTTCCGCCGGTTGTCTGCAGCGTGAACGTGCTGCTTGTCGGCGGTGCCGATATCTTGGAGGTGCCGTCTCCTCCTGCAAAGTAGAAGCTAGTAGTAGCGTTGGTCGCCGGGCCGTACTGGGCAATTATGGTATAGTTTCCTGCCTTGGTCCACAGCGGTCCTGTGGCAAGTATCTGGTGGCCTGAAATGTTAGTGGTAAAGGTTCCGTCCGGGTTTGGAATCAATTGGTCAATCTTGACCATGTTTGAAAGCGGGTTTATTATCCTGAGGGTTACTGCAGTCTGGTTTGAGACATTCTTGACTGCGCCGTGGATTATGATCGAGTCGCCCTGGGAGTAGGAGGTGGCGTCTGTCTGGAGGGTCAGGGGTGCCTGGGACGTTGCTGCAAGGGTGTTGTTGTGCTCGTGGAGGAGGTACTCGTATGCAGTTCCGTTCTTGTCATATGGGATGGTCGCGTTGGCGCCGATTGTGGCCCCGATTGCCCCTGTAACTGATATCTGGAAGGACTGGCTGTAGCTCATGCCGTCGGTTGCATCGACCTCGACGCTTCCAGTAAAGTTGCCCGCCGAGGCATAGGTGTGGGTTCCGTTCATCACGTTGGTGGCAGTCACACCGTCACCAAAGTTCCACGTTGCGCTCTTCATTATGGAATTGCCGGAAAAGTAGGCCTTGTAGGAAACAAGGAGCGGCGATGACCCTGTGGAAGGAGTTACGCTGACGTTAAGTGTGTCTCCGCCGACCGTGCACCCGGAGGCCGGGCAGCTCGTGGCATCGGCATATGGCATTACAACATAATATGATCCTAAAATTGCAACAAGTGCTACTAGCGTTAAACCAAAGAAACCCGATGCTCTCATTTGCTAGCCAATACTGGAGGATCTTGAGTATTTATGTATTGATAAAAGAAAATTTGACTTGTGGTGCATCAGTATTTTGGCAGGAGGCGGAGCCCGGTCTTTGCCGAGACCACTATTATCGACGTGATTGCAACTGCAAGCACCAGTCCCGCGATCGGGCCAAACTCCGGAATTATCTGGGTTCCAATTATCTCGATGTCCTGATCCCCCTGGAGGAACTGGATGGTCAGGGTCCTGAAGTTCGAGTCTGCCGACTCGCTCTGTGGCTTGACCTCAGCGCCGTCGATTAGTATTATGAAAGAGTCGTCCGTTCCGGAACTTGTCTTTGCGTCAATCAGGGTCCTTGGCATCTGTAATGTGATGCTCCCGTCGGAGGTCGAGTTGATGGAAACTATGAGCGATAATGACTGCTGGTCGATTGTCATGTCCTTTACGGTGCCGCCCGTAATGGTATAATTGACTGAAAATGTCTGCTGGCTGTTTGGGTCCTTTACCTGGAAGAGGTTGCTTACCGGGACCACTGCTGCCTGGAATGCAAAGGTGGTCTGGGCCGTGACGTTTGGAAGTCCATACTGGACCTTGACCGTGTAGGTGCCGGTTGTGGACCAGAGGCACTGCTGGTTTGGAGAGCAGGACGCCTTGATTGTCGCGGTATACTTGCCGTCTGCTGAGACGTTTATCTGGCCGACATAGACCAGGTTGGTGTTGGGGTTTAGCACCTGGATTGTAAGGGGCGTTCCCGGAACGACTGCCTGGACCTGCCCCGAGATGAATATGGTATCCCCGATGAGGTATGTCTTCGAGTCGGTGTTTACCGTGATCAGCGGGGCTGCAGGTGGCGTTGCATTTGAGGTCGGCGCGGTGGTCGTCTGCTGGGCAAACGCGCCTGCTGAGAACATCGATAACGCGAAAATTGAAACTGCGACAAGTGCACCGGTGCGCATATTCGAGTTGTATTCAAGTCGTATATTTCCTTTACTCTGGCATGTTTTGTCAAATCGGTGAGCCGGTCATGACAAGGTGCTTTCCCAAATGTGAATGACGTGACGCGGCGGCATGGTTGCCCGTGCCACGGACTCGGAACCGTGTTGTAAAGTGGCGCGGGAGGCCTGGCCTGTCGGGGGGCGTGAAAATGAAAAAAGGGAAAAGATAGCGTCCTAGTATCTTGGCATCAGCCTGAGGCCCGTCTTTGCAGAAACTGCAATTATTGACACAATTGCAATTGCAAGTACGAGTGCTGCGACTGCTCCAAACTCTGGAACTGCCTGGGTGCCTATGACCTCTACCTGTTCAGTGCCTGCACCAAATGGTATTGTCAGTGTCCTTGCACTTGGGCTCGGTGTGTCGGTGAAGCTGTCCTTTTCCTGTCCGTTGACTAGGACAAAGAAGCTGTCATCGTGTACGCCTGCCTTTGCGTCAAGTACTGTCCTTGGTATGGTGAGTGTCAGCTGGCCATCGGTTGTCGATACTATATTGACGGTGAGCGACTTGGATGAACTGCTCAGGGTTGCGCCCGTTGCCTTTCCTCCTGTGATGCTATAATCGATACAGTACTGCTCGCTACCCACTGTAGCTGCGAGCTGGGTTGGCTGGCAACTTGCTGCTCCGCTGACGGTGGTACCAATGCTAAACTGAGTCTGCGCCATACGCATACCTTGCTGCACTCCATACTGGGCATAGAGCGTATACGTCCCGCTGCTTGTCCACAGTGGACTTGCGGTGCTTATCTTTGTCTCAAAGTTGCCGCTTGTGTCCGGGGAAAGCTGGTTGACATATACGATGTTTCCTTGGGAATCTACAACACGGAGAGTGATTGGCACGTTGGGTATGACGTTTGCAACGTGTCCTGTCACATCGACCACGGCCTGCGAACTGTATACTGTCTTGTCAGTTGAGATGCTGAGAGGCAGTACTGTCGGGATTATGATCGGCTGGACAGTCGTCGGATTGCTGCCCGTGATAAGACCCTGCGTGTAGTTTGCCTTTGGAGTACAGTCTGGTGGGCAGTCTGCGAATGCAGGACTAACGCCTACAACGGCTGCCGTTACAAGAATAGCGATCAACGCATATTCCTTATGAGTACTCATCTTGGTTGCGATTAAGTCGAATGGGTATTTATGTATATTTAGAGAAAACCATTCGGTAAGGCTCTTTAAAAAATGAAAAATTAGAGAGCGTTCTAGTATTTTGGCGTGAACCCGAGTCCTGTCTTTGCTGAAACTGCAATTATTGACACAATTGCAATTGCAAGTACTAGGGCTGCGATCGGGCCAAATTCTGGAACTACTTGTGTTGGTGGTGCCTGGCCTGCAAGGCTGAACTGAACTTGGTTAGTTCTTGCTTGCTCGTCACCCTGTTGTACATACAAGGTGTACTGGCCGTTTTCTGCCATCAGTGAGCTTGCTGTGTTAATCTTCGTGGCAAAGTTCCCGCTGTTGTCAAGTGCCAGCTGGGATGCAAATACGACGTTTCCCTCAGGGCTTGTAACCTTCATGGCTACGTCCTGGCCGGGATATGGGTGTAACACATGACCACTAACCATGATGATCGAGCTGTGGTCATACGTTGTCTTGTCAGTCGTCACAGTGATTGGAATGATGTTTTCCGGCTGCTGGATTTGAGCAAGACTTGACGTATTGCCGCTCATCATAGACGCAGTGTATTCGGCTCTTGGCGCACACGTTGGTGGGCAGAATCCGAATGCAGGACCAACTCCTATAATGGCTGCCGTTGCAAGAATAGCGATCAACGCATATTCTTTATGAGTACTCATCTTGGTTGCGATTAAGGCGAATGGGTATTTATGTATATTTAAAAAACATTTTACCTTTCAGGATCAAAACGCGATCCCTGCCGAAATGATCCGCTGGATCCTGCTGGCAGAAATTGGTTTTGATCAAGTCCGCGACATCCTGCAGATGCGTTACCTGGTGCCGCTTTTCTGTAGTTCTAGATATTTAAGTCGGAAAGGACAATGGAAATCCGTCAGGGTGCCCGTAGATTAGATATATATTAACCTCTCGGTGGAAACATCGTAGTTTGTGGCTTAGTTACTTGTGTACAGCTAATGTTCAAAGGAGGTTTTAACATGTCTGGAAAGAAGGACAAGGTTCTCATCCCGGATCATATCTACGTGCCAAAGCACACGATAATGGAAAAGGACGAGGCCGAGAAGGTGCTTGAGAAATACCACACCAAGCCCACCGAGATGCCGTTGATTTATGTAAGCGACCCGGCAATCCGGGGACTTGGGGTCAAGCCGGGAGACATGATAAAGATTACAAGGAAGAGCCCTACTGCGGGCGAGTCTATTTACTACAGGTACGTGGTGGAAGAATAATGGCAAACATATCACACAAGCGCTGGCCAATTGTACAGGACATCTTGAAGAGGGAGGGAATCGCAAGGCAGCACCTCAACTCGTATGACGAGTTCCTCGAGCGCGGTCTGCAGAGTATAATCGACGAGGTGGGCCAGATTGAGATAGAGTCTGCCGAGTACCCGTACAAGATACAGCTTGGGAAGGTAAAGCTGCAGCAGCCAAGGATGATGGAGCTTGACGGCTCGATTACGCACATTGCCCCGATGGAGGCAAGGCTCAGAAACGTTACTTATGCTTCACCAATAATGCTAGAGGCCTCGGTGGTCGAGGACGGCAAGATACTAGAATCGCGGTACGTGCACATTGGAGACATGCCGGTCATGGTGCGCTCAAACGCGTGCATCCTGCACAACCTCCCGGAGCAGAAACTCGTCGAGTACGGCGAGGACCCCAACGACCCCGGAGGGTACTTTATCATCAACGGGTCTGAGCGGGTTATCGTAGGGCTTGAGGACCTCTCATACAACAAGATCATAGTGGACAAGGAGACGGTGGGCGGAAACACCGTGTTCAAGGCCAAGGTATATTCATCGATTGTAGGCTACAGGGCAAAGCTTGAGCTTATCATGAAAAACGACGGGCTGATTGTTGCCAAGATTCCGGGCTCGCCTGTCGACATTCCGGTAGTTACGCTAATGCGCGCACTCGGCCTCGAGTCGGACAGGGAGATTGCAGCAGCAGTATCCCTTGTCGACGAGATCCAGGACGAGCTGGAGGCATCGTTTGAAAAGTCAGGCGACGTGCCGACTGCAAAGGACGCCATAGTGTACATCAGCAAGAGAATCGCGCCCGGTATGCTTGAAGAGTTCCAGATAAAGAGGGCAGAGACGCTGCTTGACTGGGGACTCCTGCCGCACCTTGGCAAGCACCCCGACAACAGGAAGGAAAAGTCGCTCTTCTTGGGCGAGGCGACATGCAAGCTTATCGAGCTCAAGCTCGGGTGGCTCACGCCTGACGACAAGGACCATTACGGTAACAAGGTAATCAAGTTCGCAGGACAGATGCTTGCGGACCTTTTCAGGACGGCGTTCAGGAACCTGGTACGGGACATGAAGTACCAGCTTGAAAGGTCCGGCCAGAAGCGCGGAATCAACGCAGTCGCAGCCGCGGTAAGGCCTGGAATAGTAACTGACAAGCTCAACAACGCAATTGCCACAGGAAACTGGGGACGCGGACGTGTCGGCGTAACGCAGCTGCTTGACAGGACAAACTACCTCTCCACGATATCGCACCTGAGGAGGATCCAGTCGCCGCTCTCAAGGAGCCAGCCAAACTTCGAGGCAAGGGACCTGCACGCAACGCACTTTGGAAGGATTTGCCCAAGCGAGACCCCCGAAGGATCAAACTGCGGCCTTGTCAAGAACCTAGCGCTTTCTGCAATCATATCAGTAAACGTCGCATCAGAGGATATCGTGGAGAAGCTCTACGACCTTGGTGCTACATATGTCTCGGACGCAAAGGACGACCTCAAGAAGGAGGGGACGCGTGTCTTTGTGGACGGGAGGCTGATAGGATACTTCCGGGACGGCCAGAAACTTGTGGACTCGCTCCGAGACCTGAGGAGGAACTACAAGATACACCCGCACGTCGGAATCTTCCTGTACCAGTCGCCTGTAGAGGGCTCGACCAAGAGGCTCTATGTCAACTGCAATGCAGGCAGGGTGCTCAGGCCGCTAATAGTAATCAAGGAAGGCAAGAGCCTCCTCACCCAGGAACTCATCGACAAGGTCTCAAAGAAGTTCCTCTCATGGACCGACCTTTTGCACATGGGAGTGATAGAACTTGTCGACGCAAACGAGGAGGAGAACTGCTACATCACAATAGACGAGACTGACATGAAAAAGCACACGCACATGGAGATATTCCCGTCTGCAATACTTGGCGCGGGCGCATCCATCATACCATATCCTGAGCACAACCAGTCGCCAAGGAACACATACGAGTCTGCAATGGCAAAGCAGAGCCTCGGGTTCTCGACGCCGCTCATGAACGCAAGCACCTATGTCAGGCAGCACCTAATGCTATACCCGCAGACCCCGATTGTTACTACAAAGGCGATGGGGCTCCTTGGCCTTGAGGACAGGCCTGCTGGACAGAACTGCGTCGTTGCAGTGCTGCCCTTTGACGGCTACAACATCGAGGACGCCATAGTCCTGTCCAAGTCATCGGTGGAGCGCGGCCTTGGAAGGACATTCTTCTACCGCATCTACGAGGCCGAGGCAAAGCAGTACCCCGGAGGAATGCGGGACAACTTTGAGATACCGACTGCCGACGGAAACATCCGCGGCTTTAGGGGCGACAAGGCGTACAGGCTGCTTGAGGAGGACGGCGTGATTGCAACCGAGGCCACAGTCCAGGGCGGAGACATCCTGATTGGAAAGACCAGCCCGCCTAGGTTCATGGAGGAATACAGGGAGTTTGAGGTAAAGGGACCGTACAGGAGGGACACCTCGATAGGCGTGAGGCCTTCTGAGAACGGCGTTGTTGATACTGTTGTAATGACCCAGTCGCACGACGGCGGCAGGATGTACAAGATTAGGGTGAGGGACCTTAGGATTCCGGAGATTGGCGACAAGTTTGCCTCAAGGCACGGCCAGAAGGGAGTCGTAGGGCTGCTTGTAAACCACGAGGACCTGCCATATACCTCGGACGGGGTTGTACCGGATGTAATGATAAACCCGCATGCATTCCCGTCAAGAATGACCGTAGGGATGTTCCTTGAATCAGTTACTGGCAAGGCCGCGGCGCTGCGTGGCTCCAAGATGGACGGCTCGGCCTTTGTAGGCGAGAAGCTTGACGACATCAAGGGGGTGCTAGAGGCGGCAGGCTTCAAGTACTCGGGCAAGGAGACCATGTACGACGGCAGGACAGGCAAGGCCTTCCCGGTCGACGTGTTTGTAGGCGTTGTATACTACCAGAAGCTTCACCACATGGTGGCAGACAAGATCCACGCAAGGGCAAGGGGCCAGGTACAGATGCTCACCAAGCAGCCAACCGAAGGGCGTGCAAGGGGCGGTGGCCTGAGGTTCGGAGAGATGGAGAGGGACTGCCTTATCGCATACGGAGCGTCCATGATGCTAAAGGACAGGCTCTTGGAAGAGTCCGACAAGGCGGAAATTTACTGCTGCGAAAGGTGCGGCCTCGTATCATACTATGACATCAAGCAGCGAAGGTTTGTCTGCAGGGTCTGCGGGGACAAGGCAAAGGTGACGTCCATCTCGGTGGCATATGCATTCAAATTACTGCTCCAGGAAATGATGTCGCTTGACGTGGCGCCAAGGCTTTTGATAAAGGAGAGGGTATAATGTCGTCTGAAACAATCAAGGTAATCGACGGAATCAAGTTCTCGGTCTGGTCGCCGACCGAGATTCGCAAGTACTCGGTAGCGGAGATTACCGCGCCAGAGACCTATGACGAGGACGGCATGTCGGTCCAGGGAGGCCTCATGGACGGGAGGCTTGGGACGCTAGAGCCTGGGCAAAAGTGCCTTACGTGCGGAAACACGGCCGCAAGGTGTCCGGGACACTTTGGGCACATTGAGCTTGCCGAGCCCGTGCTGCATATTGCGTTTATCGACAACATATACAAGCTGCTTCTTACCACCTGCAGGTCCTGCGCAAGGCTCAAGATCCCGCAGGAGGAGCTTGAGGAGTACCACAAGATAATGGCAAAGGAGGCAGCATATTCCGTAATCTCAATAAAGCATATACCGGACGAAATCATCGAGAGGGCAAAGAAGGAAAAGACATGCCCGCACTGCGGCAAGGGCCAGTACGAGATGATATTTACCAAGCCGACAATCTTCATCGAGAGGACCGAGCTTGGCGAGAACAGGCTGCTCCCTATTACAATACGAGAAAGGTTCTCGCACATGATAGACGATGACCTCAAGCTTCTGGGATATGACCCGACAACTGCAAGGCCCGAGTGGTTTGTCCTCCAAGTGCTGCCGGTGCCGCCGGTTACCGTGAGGCCCTCAATCATACTGGAGACGGGAATCAGGTCGGAAGACGACCTTACGCACAAGCTTGTCGATATCATAAGGGTAAACCAGAGGCTCAAGGAGAGCAAGGAGGCAGGAACGCCGCCGCTCATCGTCCAAGACTTGGTAGACCTGCTGCAGTACCATGTAACTACATACTTTGACAACGAGGTCTCGGGAATCCCGCAGGCCCACCACAGGTCCGGCAGGCCCCTCAAGACACTCACCCAGAGGCTCAAGGGCAAGGAGGGGAGGTTCAGGGGCTCGCTCTCGGGAAAGAGGGTCGACTTTTCGTCAAGGACTGTGATATCGCCTGACCCAAGCCTTGAGATATCAGAGGTTGGCGTACCGGAGTCTGTCGCTATAAAACTTACAATACCGGAGGTCGTGACCGAGTGGAACATAGAGAGGCTGAAGAAGCTTGTGGTAAACGGTCCGACCAAGTTTCCCGGTGCAAACTATATCGTAAGGCCTGACGGCGTGAAAATAAGGCTTGACTTTGTGGAAGACAGGGAAACAATAGCAAACAACATCGAGATTGGGTACCTTGTCGAGAGGCACCTCTCCGACGGCGACATTGTCATGTTCAACAGGCAGCCCTCGCTGCACCAGATGTCAATCATGGGACACTATGTGAGGGTCCTCCCAAACAAGACCTTCAGGCTGCACCCCTCCGTCTGCCCGCCATACAACGCAGATTTTGACGGCGACGAGATGAACCTCCACGTGCCGCAGAGCGAGGAGGCAAGGGCCGAGGCCATACTGCTGATGAGGGTGCAGGACCAGATTATATCCCCAAGGTATGGAGGGCCAATCATAGGCGCGCTCCGAGATTTCATCACGGGTGCATACCTCCTTACAAAGGACGACACCACCCTTACCCCGCAGGAGTTTGCAAACCTTGCAATGCTTGCAGGATACCAGGGCAACTTCCCTGACCCGGCGGTAAAGGGCAAGGGAGGGCCGCTCTATACCGGCAAGCAGCTCTTCTCGCTGTTCCTTCCAAAAGACTTCAACTATGTCATCACGTCCAAGTGGTCCAAGGGAACCAAGGGGCCGTCAAAGGATGTAGTCATAAAGAACGGTCAGCTTGTCAGCGGTGTTATAGACAAGGCCTCGATAGGCGCAGAGGAGCCTGACAGCGTGCTCCACAGGATTGCAAAGGATTACGATTATGATACCGCAAAGCGCTTCCTAAATTCCATACTTATCATGCTAAAGCAGTTCATCACCGGGTACGGGTTCAGCTACGGGTATGCGGACCTTGAGCTGTCAGGCAAGACCAAGGAGACCATACTGACTGACATCCACGAGTCATACGACAAGGTGTACGACTTCATCTCCCAGGCAAAGAAGGGCACGCTCCAGCTCTCAAGGGGACTTTCCGCAGAGGAGGCGCTAGAGGCCTACATCGTAAACGAGCTCTCAAAGGCAAGGGACCGCGCAGGCTCGATGGCAGACAAGTCGTTTGACGAGACAAACGCGGGAAGGATTATGGCTACAACAGGCGCAAGGGGCTCGTCGCTAAACATCGGCCAGATGGCAGGCGCACTTGGGCAGCAGTCAATCCGTGGAAGGCGAATCCACAAGGGATACGCAAACAGGGCACTGCCGCACTTTAAGGAGAACGACACCAACCCAGACTCGAGGGGATTTGTAAAGTCAAACTATCGCGACGGATTGTCGACGCTAGAGTTCTTCTTCCATGCGATGGGAGGACGCGAAGGGCTTGTCGATACCGCGGTAAGGACCCAGCAGTCGGGATACATGCAGCGTAGATTGATCAACGCGCTTGAGCACCTCAAGCTGGAATATGACCACACGGTCCGCGACCCGCACGGCCACATCATCCAGTTCCTGTATGGCGAGGACGGCATTGACGTGTCAAAGTCGGACCACGGCGAGGCGTTCCGCATTTTAAGATTGATAGAGTCAGAAAGCATCATTGATTCTGGCAAAAAGGCCTCAAAGGAGGACGTTGCCGAACTTGCGAAAAAGTACACCAAGACATTCAACCCGAGGCTTGCGCAGACGGTACACGACGCGCTTGCAGACTCGAAGCTCTCGCGCGACGGAGTAGAAAAGGTGCTAAAGAAGGCCCTTGAGCTATATGACAAGGCAAAGGTAGAGCCGGGACAGGCAGTGGGAGTTGTAACTGCCCAGTCCATAGGCGAGCCTGGAACGCAGATGACACTTAGGACATTCCACTTTGCAGGCATCAGGGAAAGGAACGTAACGCTCGGTCTTCCAAGGCTCATTGAGCTTGTCGACGCAAGGAAAAAGCCTGTCACGCCGACCATGGACATTTACCTTGAGGAGCACCACAAGAAATCAAAGGAAAAGGCAATCAAGGTGGCACGCGAGATACTGCACACCAAGATTTCCGCCCTGATTACATCCACCGAGACTGATTATTCGACAAAGATAAAGCTGAACCTCAACCAGGACAGGCTGAAAGAGAGGGCATGCACGGTCGAAGACGTCGTGACCGCGCTCCAGTCGTCGAAGAAAAAGTTCGAAGTCGAGCAGTCTGGCAACTCGATTACCCTTACGCTTCCGGAAGAGTCTGACGCGCAGTCTATACTCGGGCTCCGAAACAAGGTGCTCTCGACCACCGTCAAGGGCGTCACCGACGTCGAGAGGGTTACCATAGTCCAGCAGGGAGACGAGTGGGTCATCCAGACTTCAGGCTCCAATATCGCAAAGGTGATGGAAATCGACGGAATCGACAAGAAGAACATGCGCACAAACAACGTCTTTGAGATTGCAAACACGCTTGGCATCGAGGCTGCTCGAAACGCCCTGATATCCGAGCTGAAATCAACCCTTGAGGACCAGGGCCTCGAGGTCGACGTGAGGTATATCATGCTGGTAGCTGATTTGATGTGCTCAAGGGGATACCTGCAGCAGATTGGAAGGCACGGAATTGCAGGAACCAAGACATCGGTCCTTGCAAGGGCAGCGTTTGAGATTACGGTACCCACCATTGCCGAGGCCGCGCTTGCAGGCGAGGTTGAGGAGCTAAAGGGTGTGACAGAAAACGTAATCGTCGGCGCAAACATACCGATTGGCACGGGAACAGTAGACCTCTATATGAAAGTGGTAGAGGACCAGTAGCCCAAGTCCTGCAAAACACGCTCCGTACATTTTATATCATTTAAGGACCGGCTAGAATCCCGCCCGTGATAACCAGGTGTGGGAATCTTGGACACCTTGAACCATGGCATCCTTGAAAATATTTCATGGAAAGGTTTGACCTCATTGTAATCGGGTCGGGCTCGGGCCTTGACGTTGCAAACGCGGCTGCAGAGCACGGGATGAAAGTTGCCATAATAGAAAAGGACAGGATGGGGGGAACATGCCTCAACAGGGGCTGCATCCCGTCAAAACTTTTGCTTCACAGCGCCGATGTCATGGAGACAATCCACAACGCGTACCTCTTTGGGATTTACGTGCATGAATACTCGATTGACTATCCAAAGATAATCGAGCGCGTAAATGGAATCGTGGACCCGGAATCGTCCGAGATACGCAAAGCCTTTGATAATATCAAAAACCCGAGACTCTTTCCGGTACAATGCAGGTTTGTCGGGCAGAAGGAAATCCAGGCAGGCGATTCCGTCATCACATCCGACAAGATCCTCATAGCGTGCGGAGCGAGGCCCTCGATACCAAAGATAGAGGGGCTTGAGGGGAGCGGATACATCACAAGTACCGAGGCGCTCCGGCTGAAAATCCAGCCGAAAGTTCTCACGATACTTGGCGGCGGGTACATCGCGTGCGAGCTTGCGCACTTTTTTGGCTCGCTTGGAACGAAGATAAACATAGTCCAGAGGCGGGACTTTTTGCTCCCAAACGAGGACGAGGATGTTTACAAAAAGTTCACCGATATTTTTTCAAAAAAATACCACGTGTATGCGGGACACCAGACGTACAAAATCAGAAAGGAGGGGGACACCTTCCACGTGCTTGCAAGGGACGGAAAAGGAAAGGAGGCAGACATCGAATCAGACCAGCTGCTTGTGGCAGCGGGGAGGACCCCAAACACCGACACACTTGACCTTGAAAAAACCGGTGTTAAGACAAACGAAAAGGGATACGTCATAGTAGACGAGTTACTTGAGACCTCAACCAGGGGAATATTTGCGCTTGGTGATGTGATAGGAAGATACCAGTTCAAGCACAGCGCAAACCACGAGGCGCAGTATGCGTTTGCAAACATTGTACACGACAAAAAAATGGCCGTCAACTATGAGGCCATGCCCCATGCGGTCTTTAGCTCGCCGCAGGTTGCCGGGGTAGGCAGGACGGAGCAGGACCTCCGGAGGAATAAAATAGATTACATGAGATCGGTCTATCCGTACTCTGGCTCGGCAATGGGCCAGGCAATCGAGGACAGGGAGGGGTTTGTCAAGCTGCTTGTCGACAGGAACACCCGCAAGATACTGGGGTGCCACATCATGGGCACAGACGCCTCGGTGCTTGTCCACGAGGTGCTTGTTGCCATGAGGTCTGGAGGCACAATCGACGCCCTTGCAAATACCATATTCATACATCCCGCGCTCTCCGAGGTAGTGGCAAGGGCCGCATACGCAGTCCAGTGATGACATATCGTCTGAAACGTATATATTGAAAATTTCAAGGTTTACCAAATGTTGCAGAACATGACAACAGTGGTATACCATGGCTAAGCTGCTCGAAAAGGCAATCAAGGATGCAATCGAGGACGGCAAGGTGTCCTTTGGAACAAAGGAAGCCCTTGGCGGGATGAAAAACTCCAAGCTTGTCGTGCTTTCCCACTCGATTCCCTCGGAGACGCTGCAAAAGATTAACGACGCTGCCAAGTCCGCAAAGGTGCAGATGCTAAACTACAGGGGCTCGTCGGTGGAACTTGGCAGGCTTTGCGGCGCGCAGTTTAGAATTTCAGCAGTATCGCTCAAGACACTTTCCGATACAAACCTCAAGGCGATAATAAAGGACGCAGAACAAGGGCAGTCATCATAAATGTCTTGTTTTCCAAACTTGCCCCATCAAGATTTAAATGTCCCCCGACTGGATCGAGTTTAAAAAAGGCATGACTGAGACAATCAAACTTACAACAGACCAGATAAAACTAATGTCACTTTTCCAGAACGTGACCGGAGCCACGGCACGCGACTGCATCGAGGACGAGAGGCAGGACAGGGTTATTTTCGTGGTAAACCAGGGCAAGATGGGCCTTGCAATAGGCAAGGGCGGGGCCACAATCCGCAACCTCCAGAACGTCGTCAAGCGAAACGTCGAGCTTGTCGAGTATTCTGAGGACCCTGCAGAGTTCCTCAAGAACATGCTCAATCCAAAGCTTGTGACCGAGGTAAAGCTCAACAAGAGGCTTGACGGCTCGCTCCAGGCAATCGTACTTGTAGACGCAAAGAAGAAGGGAATCGTGGTCGGCCGCGAGGGCAGGAACGCCGAAAAGGCACGCCTCCTTGCAAAGAGATACTTTCAAATTTCCTCAGTCCTTATACAGAGTCCCGAGAAGATAATGGAGTAGATGATACCATGGCAAAATCACCACTAGGCCTGTTTGCAGGAAGAGTACTGCGCGACAAGAGGAAGAGGCAGCGATGGTCAATCGGCACCTACAAGAGGCGCCAGCTTGGCCTTGACAAAAAGGCCTCGCCGCTTGGGGGCGCGCCGCAGGCCCGAGGCATCGTACTGGAAAAGGTGGGCATCGAGGCAAAGCAGCCCAACTCTGCGGTAAGAAAGTGTGTACGAGTACAGCTAATCAAGAACGGCAAGACAGTTACCGCCTTCCTTCCAAAGGACGGCGCGCTAAACTTTGTTGACGAACACGACGAGGTGCATGTCGAGGGAATGGGTGCTTCGATGGGCGGTGCGATGGGAGATATCCCAGGTGTAAGGTGGAAGGTTTTCAAGGTAAACGGCACGTCGCTCAAGGAACTTGTTACAGGCAAGAAGGAAAAGCCGAGGAGATAGCACATGACTGAGACTCTGAACCTTCTGCTCTTTAGAAAGTGGGACACCTCAAAAATTGAGATTAAAGACCCCGGGCTTCGAAACGTCATATCGCTAAAGAAGGAAATAATGCCCGTATCATACGGCCGCTCTGCACTGAAGCGGTTCAACAAGGCCGAGGTGAATATCGTGGAGAGGCTTATCAACAAGATATCGCACTTTGGAAAGAAATATGCCAAGAACACGGGCAGGATGGGCGGCAAGAAGGTCCACGCCATAAATACGGCCAAGGCTGCGCTTGACATCATACACCTCAAGACTGGCAAGAACCCAGTTGAGGTGCTGATTCGTGCAATCGAGCACTCGGCCCCGAACGAGGACACTACAAGGATTGTATACGGAGGCACCGTATACCACGTGTCAGTCGACGTGGCGCCGCTGAGGAGGGTCGACCTTGCACTGCGATTTATTGCAGAAGGGGTCAGGGATGCCTCGTTTTCAAACCCTAAAACGCTTGAGGAGAGCCTGGCGGAGCACCTGATACTTGCATCCGGGAACGACATGAGCGCGCCTTCTGTCAAGAAGAAGAACGAGCTTGAAAGAATAGCAATGGCCTCTAGATAGTAGGCCTTCAAGCGTAATTTTATAAAAAAAGATAGGATAGCCCGAGGCAGATTCGAACTGCCGTCTCCAGGTATCCCCTCTGAGATCCAGAGCCTGGAATCCCTAGCCCAAAATTTTGTTTGGCCACTAGACTATCGGGCTACCGAAACGGATGGCATTCCCTGAGAATATAATTATTTATATTTTTAGGCTGCTTTACGCCCATAAAGTCATGTTCAACGTGACATTATATGTGACATTATGATTTTAACCATTTTGAACCATCTTTGAACTAAAATTAACTGTCCAACCAGAGTTCACAAATTTTTGAGAGAGATTGTGAACTAGTTCATTTTCACGCACGGTTTTGGTTCACTTTTGGTTCATGAAGTTCACTAGGCACGAAATGTGAAGTTCACTCAGGTTAATTCATGCGTGAAAAGTGGGTTAAAGAAGAGTGTATGTGATTTGTGCCGCTTGAGATAGTTGTGAACTGTAACTGAGGAATTCGTTAACCTATGAACTTTCTTTGAACAGAAATGAAAATATGAGTTAACTATTGAACTGTTCATGAATTTGATCTAAACAGAGGATAACTTTTGACCTTCTGAAAATTGCTAGGGAATCGGGAAGTGCAAATAGTATTCTGTTTATTATGGTTCCATTTATTCATAAAATCCCCGTTTTAACGTAAATCTGATAAACCAGAATTTTTATTGTATATTATTGAAGATAGGAGTTCTCGTTACTGGCATAATTCTATTAATCATAGGAGCTGGTGGTTATGGATCATTACAAGGTAGTATGTCAGATTGCCAATCATTTGTAGGGCAAATCGGAAGAACATTTTCTCAAGACTATGCACAAAAATGTGGTCTAGTTGCATTAGGACAAGTATTATTAATCATAATTGGTGTTATTGGCCTTGGAGTTCTGATATATGGCGTGATTGCAAAAAAGCGGTCTGTATTCATTTGTGGTTATTGTAATTTTGTGACAGAGATCGAACCGGAATTGTATGAACACTACGAAAGAACCCACCGAGCGGCGAGAGAAAAAGAACGAGCCAGATATGAACAGATGAGTGGAAGTACGCGAAGCCCAACCTATTATGACATCTTAGGAGTACCTAGAAATGCGACACTAGAAGAAATAACAAAACAATACAGAAAACTAGTATTAGTTTGGCACCCCGATCAGAACAGAGCTAAACCCGATGCCTCTGAGTATTTTAAGATAATAATCGAATCTTATGAAGTTTTGAAAGACAAGGATAAACGTAGAGAATATGACAAGACTTTGGGTTTTTCATAAGTTATGAGGGTTTTATTTCTTGATTATTTTTTTAAATTTACCAAACATGCCGCTTGACTTGTAGTTTTCATCGAACATATTGAGACATGATTGGCTACAAAAATTCTTTGAAACTAAAGCATACTTCTTTGATATGGCATGTGCAGTACATACGTATGCAGAGCATTCAATGCATTTTTGTCTATGAGACGAACAAACTATCGTTTGACACCCTTTACATGATACAGTATTGCAATTTCCGCACAAAATTGCTCTACATATACCACATTTTGTTTTGGGTTCATGTTCAGAACAGAAACTGGTGAGACAATCGACACATATTTTGGCAGATTTCTCACACAAAATCGTCTCACATGCATTACAGGTTCTACTGTGTTTATCACAACATGTAGAATGACATTCAGTACAGACAGCAATTGTGGAGTTTTTACAAAGACTACATCTTATCATCTCATCATATAACGAAGAACCATCATATCCAAAGTAAACTCTGCGATAGGATTTCTCCCCTATTCTGAACCTGACATCCCAAATTGGAACATGGATTATGTGTTTTCCTAAAATTCTTACCTCGTCTGGACGAGGTCTCTTAACAATTGGTTTTTTTTCATTCTTTGCTGTTAGATAACTTGTTCTAATCTCATTTCGCGCAGCAATCTGATCTTGTAAATGCTGTACAATGCCTCTTTCATTTATACTTGATTCAAGTTTTTTTACAGTGAATCCTTTTTCTTGAATCTTGTAATGAATCTCTGCATTTGTGTAGTACTTTTCTATATGTCTACATATAGGATCATTTTCAGCAACAACATTTCCTTGTAGTGCGTCAACAATAACCACACCGTGATCTGATCTCTCGTCTAGTACTTCTCCTGTGCCGGGATGGGGAACTGAAATATGAAGACTATAATTAATTACCAGATATGGAGACAATTTTAACTCTGCATCATGAGTAGGGCCAATTATATTACGATTAACGATATACTCTGGAGGTTCATCGTAATAATTTATTGGGATCATCTTATCACATTCTACTGTTTTACCTAATACCATTGATTTTTGTGCTTTAATGTTATCACCAATTGTAGGTCTTTTAGTTGATGCTAGTCCCAGGTTTGATTTGAAATAGTCTTCTATTTCCCAGTTTTTTTGTGAATATGCTAAGTTTTTTAATTTACTAATCTCTTCATAGTCTAACAAGATGATATTCAGACCTTTTTTGTCACGTACATGTTCAGCTCTTGGAGGGAGAGTATCAGCAATAGAAGTTGAAGAGGCAAAAATGCCATGTTTGAGATCTTCAAATTCAAGCATTTCCACAAGATGTGAAAATTGTTCAGAACCAGGTACTTGACCATGCCAGTCTTTACAAGATACCCCAATCAGCGTATTTGTCACAGGATCTTGTGCCAAAACATCCAAGTCTCCCATTTGTTTACCTTGATACATTACTTTGTGAGGCTGTTCTTTTATTACAAATCCCGCACTATGTAAAATTAGTGCAACCTGACCCTCAAATGATTCCCCAGGTTTTGACACAATATATCTTGAAAAGTGGGCCACAAAAATCTTCTGCAGATAGCCTTTAGAACTAAATTTTATGATACGCTAATCTTTCACAGTTTTTATTTATCTATTGATCGCATCTTCAAAACCTAATGCCCATAATTCAGAACTTATGTCGATGTACCATTTTTTCTTTGATCTTTCCATCCATTCCACCATGGCTTGATATCCTGCCCGTTCTAGATCTCCCTTTTTTAATCCAGTAACCTTGCTAAAATGTGCTATTGCTATAGATTCCATCCCTATCGCCAAAGTTCTACCAAAATGTAAGATCAGATTACAGTTTGGACAAACTATTTCATACCCAATTAATTTTTGGATTAAATTAGTTTCGTCATATTGCCATTTTTCATGACAATTCAATCCTTTCCCTACAAATCCACATATTTCGCATTGGTTTCCTGCCCTCGCCAGTTCTCTTTCTCTTATCTTCAACCATCTTCTGCCAAACCCAACGCCGCTCGTGCGAGATAACTTGGAGAGACTTTTTCCCCATGAAGTAGACGGTACTAATTCTATGTCAAACGAACCAATCTGTACCACAATTTACCTTCAAATCTATTTTTATTAAATGATAATCAGTCTTAATAAAATACAGGTTACTTATCAAACTTTCAATATTTCGATCATTCATTTGAAACATCTATCAATTTATTCGAGTTTCGGTAAATTTTTTGTTTGTGTTAAGTGTTGAGGTTTAGAAGACTTCTGCATTTCCAGTTGAGTCATTTTTATTTCCTCTAAATAGATCTGCAAAGTTCTTTATTGCACCCATAATATGTTCAGCCTGTCTAGCTTCTTCTGCCTTCGCCTTAGCCCTATATGATTTCGCTCTAGCTTTTTCAGATCTTCCTTGCAAACGAGAAATTTCTCTCTTTTTCAATATTCCATATATTCCTCCGATTGTGCCTACTGCATAGCCCGCATACTGAAATATGATACCATAATCCACAATTGGAAATTAGTGATATCGTTATTTATTGTAATTTCTTCAAATCTAGCTTCTCTGCAAGTGCCTTTTTGACACTGTTTTCTTACAAAGTTATAATGAATTTAGAGCTGACATTGAATAGGTATCAAATAAACTAAAAGTTATTTATTATAGAAATTCATTCAATTCGTAGTGCAAGAATCACCTCTCAAAATATTGAATTTTTTTCCCTTCTATGGAAACTTGATACGAGATAAGAAGAAGACTACCACTTTGAGACTAGGAAATAAAACCCACGTATACAAAGTAGATGAGCAAATGAGTATCACAACAGGATGGGATCTGGAGAATGTAGAAAAAATTGGAAAAATAGTCATTACTGAAGTTACCTTAAAGAAAATTAAAGATTTGACCAAAATAGATTTAGTTGGAGAAAGCCCCGATTGTCTAGATCCTGAAGTGGTAAAATATTGTCTTGGTGCAATTTATAGAAAAAATGTAACTGATGACGATTTTGCTACTATAGTTAAATGGAAATTTATAGATTAGATTATTTTTTTCTTAGGCATCATATACGCTCCAAAAAAGCTAATAAAAGCTCCAGCGAGTGGAACGGCTACGGATAAACCTTCAATGTGAGTATATCCCGTGAGCGTGGTTCCAAGTGCAGAGAGAACTAATCCACCTACCAAAATTAGGAACGAGAGAGATATCTTTCTCATTCGTGGTTTTATTTTTATGTTATAGAAAGAATGGGATGATCTGAAAACTAAATTTTCTTTTTCTAGATTTATCATGAAAAAGGAATTTTGTTTTCTTGCAAAATCTTCTGTAGAAATAATGAATTTTAAAATATCATATCTTCCCTGAATTAACTCATTTTCTTTTATTATATTAATGTCATCTGGGTTTGTTGAAATTTCCAAGGTGAGAGGCGGAATCAAGGGTTTTTTCGATCTTTGAAGAATTTCTATTTGATATGTTTTATCACTTAATAATTCAAAACCACGTACGCCATCAAATTCCTTTGGTTTTATTTTTACATTATTATTGATATTTTTAATTTCAAGCAATTTCAAAAATATTGAATTTTCGTGAGGCGGTAATTTTGCAATATGACTTATCAATTTAGACCAGTTTGAAGCAACTTTTTCATAATTACCCGATAAATCTTCAGATATTCCTGCATCATTGGAAAACTCATCAGCAAATAAACAACCATAAATGAATTCATCTTTAGACTTAATCGGCATTGAATTTTTAATTTTTTCATGATATGAATTCAGAGTAACACAATCTGAAGATTTTTCATAGACGAACCAGTTATCCAAAGTAAAACGAATCTGTATAAAGTCTCCCAGGTTTTTAGCTTCTACGACGGTAGCCTTTCTTATTGGTATGAATTCTAATACTTGGTCAGACCTACCTTCGACTTCCTTTGTATGTACATGAATTAGAATTGACGTTTGACCAACTAAAGATTCTATTTTCTTATTCAGTATATTCGAATGTACATATTTTAGATCATATCTAAATCGATAGTCAGTCCCTGAAGGATAGGATAGTAGATCCAAAGTGTCTCCTAAATATTGAGAGCGGGTAGACGTCATCATACATAGAACTTGGGTCTGAGGGCTAGGACCAAGAGCGTCATTAGTCATTAGGATTTATTTCAAACACTTGTTAAAATGTTGTTGGTTAGGATATGGAAATAGGTTCAATCTTTATCATAGGTTTTGTTTCCGCATTAATTTCAGATTTACCTGAAAATTACTTTGCTAGGGTTTTACCTCCACTTGTTATTCCTTATATCTCTCTACTTTTACGGTATGCCGGTTTTATAACAATGATAGGGGATTTTTCCATAACCTATCTTCAAAAAACCTCTACGATAGAAGAATATCTTTTCTTCTCCATCATTCCTACGATTGTTTGGATTTTACGTAGTATACACGATGCCCATGGACCCGATCATGTGGCAAGAAGAGTAAATTATTCACTTATTGGTTCTTTATCTTCTTGTTTTTTCATAATAATAGGAATATCGATAGCACTTCGAATAATTGTACAAATCTATGCCTAAATGAATAATAAATCACAGTTACGCTGAATCTACTCTAATCCTACTTGTTGAAAAAAAGAGTTGATGACAATTATTTTACTATGATTGATGAAATTCCCCGATTATCTTTAGTTACTTGAAATATCTTATCTGCAAAACCCTCTAGTTCTACCTCATGTGAAACAATAACAACTTGAGGTGCATTCAATTCTCTTAATACTTCTCTAACCTTGAATAGCTGTGATTTACTGAACCCGTCTGTCGGTTCATCAAGTATTAGTAGATTAGATTTCATGCTAATAGAAACTTTCTGAACTAGTCTGTTTAGTGCTAGTCGATAAGCTAATGCAATACTTGTCCGTTCCCCTCCACTTAGATTATCTACTTCCTGTTCAAATCCATCTTGTTCTACTATTGGACTAAAATCTTCATCAATCCTAGCATCCTTGTTTGGATCTTCAAGTAACATGCCATACCATTTCTTGAAATCTGTTTCAAATTCTTCTCTTATTGAAAGCATCACTTGCTGTTCTATTACTTCCAATGTAGGAACAAAGAAATTTTTTATCCAAGAGTAGTAATCTTGTAATTTTTGAAGAATATGAAAATCACTTTCTTTTTTGCCAATCTCCTTTGTCAGATTTAAAATCTCTTTTTCGAGAGCTTTTCTTTCCCCTTCGGATAAGCCTATTTCCTTTTCAATTTTTTTATCTGCTTTTCTATTTTCATCGATAGTTTTTGTTAAGCTCTGAATTAGAGTTGGGATATCAGATAATTCTTTAATAGTTGACAGTGAATTCTTTTTGTCTCCATTCAATTTTTCGATTAACTTTGTTTCTTTTTGAATATCTTCAGTTAGATCATTAATTTGGTTAGTGTTTTTCGTTATGTTCTTTTCTAGTTTTGTAATTGAATCTGATGCAGAATCATATTCATCCAAAGCTTCTCGAATAGCAATGAAATAGTCAGATATGTTTTCATATTTCATGGTCTCTTTGAATTGTTTTTCTTTTGGAATGTCAAGTTGTTTTTCTATTTCTTTTAGTTTGGCATCAGTCTGTTCTAACTCACTTTCCTGCTGTTGTAAATCAGAGATAGTGTCTTTGAAACTCTCTAAATTGTTTGATTTTTTATCTAGCTGCCTCAGTAGATTTTCCATCTTTTCTTGGCTCTCATTCAGTTTTGATTCATTTTTGTCAAGTTCAGGAAGTCTTTTTTTGATCTCATCTATTTTTGAAATTCTTTCTTTTTGAAGATGTTGTCTATGAGATGCAGATAAGGTCTGTTCACATACTGAACATACTCCCTTGCTTCCAGTTAATTCCTTCAAATTCTGTTCGAGATCCGATAGTTGAATATCAAGTCTTGATTTTTCCTTTAAATTTCCTTTTAGTTCACTCTTAATACGTGTCAAATTTTTTGAATTATTGTTTTTGTCTTTTTCAATTTCAGCTAATTCAGATTTAATTTCATCTATTGATTTTTCAGCATAAACACCTAGAGATCTACGTAATTTTTGAATATGAGATTCAATTTCAGGTTTTTTTCCTGCTAACTTATCCTGTTGTTTTTCAAGATCTTTACAATTTTTTATGATTTTATCTAATGCGTCTCGTGTTTTGTTTGTAGGTTTTTTAATTTTTTGCAGTTTTGATATTTCGGGTTTAAAATCTTCATCTATTTCCTTTTGAAGGTCAGACTGTTGTTTTTTAAATTTGTCTACCAGTTTTGATTTTTCGTCAATCTGGTTAGAAATTAATGGTAGTTCTGATTCTGCATGCCGATATTTACTTTCTTTTGTACTTAATTTTTCAAGATCCTTTTCCCCATTAGCGATAAGCTTTTCTAATCTTTCCCTTTCTGTAGATTTTTCAGATTCTTTTGTTAAGAGATTTTGTATTGTTTTTTCTTTTTCTTGCTGCTCTCTCTTTTTATCTGAAATATCATTTGTTCTCTCAGTAAATTGAATGATTTTATCATGAAGGTCTTTTGCTACCAAATTGGCGTTATCAGTAGCTATCTTATAATCCTCAAGTCCAAAGGCCTTCCGGAGTGTTTGAACTCTGTCTGATGGTTTTTGCGTCAGAATTATTTTCATTTCCTCTTGAGGTGTAAAAATTGCATACCTATAGACAACACTCTGTGCTTTTGGATTGGAAGGCTCCTTGAAGTTTAAAAGGTCTAAAATTCGTTCTTTTAATTCTGCCGGAGATAACAGAATACTACCCTGAGATGTTATGAATTCCCCTTCAACTTGATTGACGGAATTTTTTTTTCTCACTAGATTTCTCTTAACTTCGTATTGAGTGCCATCAACAGATAATTCTAGAGAAACGAATCCTTTATCCTTACCAAGCTTGAGTAATGAATTTCCTCTCTGTGAACCAAGTCCAAACAAAGCAAATTCGATAGCCATAAGGATTGTTGATTTTCCAGATCCGACATCACCTTCAAAAAGAAGGATTCCAGTAGGAAATTCTATTTTTTGTTCTTCGTAGCTTCGTATGTTTTGAAGGGTAATTGATTTTAGTATCATGTTATGTCGTCTAATTTCAATAATGCTTTGGATGATGAAAGAATTCGTTCATGATAATCTGTTTGACGTTCGTTTATTTTTTGATCTTCTCTAAGGATAGAAAGGAGAGAAATTGCTTTTTTTGCACCTTGTTCTCCTTTCAATTCGTTTATAGAAACTGTTGCTGACCCCATATTTTCTAGAAAAACGCGTTCCTCAATCTGCATAGGATTTTCTCCACTACTAACAGTAGGCTGGTATTCTTTAGATCTAAAGTCGTACCGGTTTCTTTCTACATGCAAAGCTTGATTTGTATAAATTTGCTGAATTATTTCAGAAAAATTAACATCTGATGTTTTTCCTGAGACAAGTTCGCCTTTTATTTTTAACACCACTATCTTGTTTTTTACATTGAGTTTGCTAACTTGAGTAGCTAGCTCCTCCTGGACTTGATTTGGGTGTTTCCCTCCTGCATCATATTCATGATACAGATAATCAACAAGTTTGTTTTCAACAAATCTTATGTTCCTTATCTTTTCATCAAAATCTACGATGAAGAAACCTCTTTTGGTACCTTTTGAAGAATCTTCGAGATCTCGAGGATATCCTGCAAATGTAGTTCCAGGATAACAAACTGGCCCAAATCCTCGAAAGTCTTCTTTAGCTGACCTGTGTATGTGGCCACCAGCATAATAATCAAAATTTTTGGGTAAAAATGAGATTGGAATAGATTCCATTTCAGCCATAAAACTAGGTTTGAGTTCATCTAGACCGATATGCAAAATGAATATTTTGAAGCCCTTTTCTTCTTCTAATGCTTCTCGGTCTAGCATTTCATAGTATTGTTTTTCAATACCTAGCTTTCTTCCTGAAATACCAACTAATTTTGCTCCTGTTTTGACATCCTGAGTAAACTCTAGTCTAATTTTACCATCTACATCTACCCCTGTTTTCAATTTTATAATTAGGCCTGCATCGTTTAGAATATCTATCATGGAGTTTTCGTTAGGAGAATAATCATGACTTCCATAAACAACATAAATTGGAATTCCTGCATTATACACATCTCTTAATTTCTTAACTGCCTTTCTTACGACTCCTAAATCTGGTAAATTTGCATGGAATAAATCTCCAGCAATTATGATGAAATCTACTTTTTCTTTAATTGCACTATCTAAAGCAAAGTTAAAACTTTCAATTTCTAGTCTTTGTGTTTCTAAAGACTTCCAAGCTCCAAGGTGACAATCAGATATATGAACAAATTTGTACATTTTATTATGATGGGATTAGGGTCGGTTTCGATTTCTCTTTTAGAGGATCAGTTTTGTTCTTATCCATACCATTAGATTCAAGAAATTTCTTTTCGTTATTAAACATAGTAAGGAAAAGCGGTTTACCCGAAAATGAGAGTGGGGAACAAGGCCCAATAGTCATAAAGGAATATTCCCTGTCATCATCAGTAAATGCAGTGTGTGGATCTCTAAAAGATTGATACAACTTCAAAGCTGAGTTATCTGATACTTTTTGTTGTAATGTTAAAAGTTCAGATCCATAATTCAGTCCAAAGCCATAAAATGATATCCTATTTTGTCGATAAACCTCCGGATGTAGTGTTGAAAGCGAGGTACTTATGAACATAATTCCTATTCCAAATTTTCTAACGGTTTCAACAGCATCTTTTATTTTACCTCTAAGTATTTTTTGCTGAGTCCCCAATTCTTCCGCTTCTTTTGGAACAAGGCGTTGTGCCTCATCTACGACCAGTAAAGTATTCAGTGTTTTGCCAGATCTATAAGCTTGAATTCCCAATTCTACCATCGCTCTTAATATACTAAGAATTATCATAGCTCTAATTTCATCATCCCAATCCATATTTTCAGGCACTGTTTGCTCGTCTAGATTAATCACTAGCACTGGTCTACGCTCTTGTTTCGTGTCCAAGGCCCTCGTTAGAACACTCCATATGCCTTGTCTGGTAGTGGCCGGTGTATACAGCTCTCCGATGCGACTCCAATGATTATCAAATAGGTTTTGTAACCGACCTCGATCTCCTAGATAACCATCAATCTCAGCCATAATGTCAGTTAATCTTTTTCCAGGAGAGTAAATTGTAGGCATTTCGTCCCTTAAAGTTGTGAGCACTGTTTCTAATGTGTCAATGCTATTTAGCTGGTTAAGATTTACATTATTTACTAGTCCTGCACTAATTTTTTCTGCAGCTAGTTGCTGCTTTTGGGGACTTGTTATTGTGAATTGATTTAGAAAATCTGATTTTTTAATTATTGTTGGCAATAGTTCCCATCTATCCAATACAAGGTTCTCTATACCAAATGATTCTATTCTTTTACCGTGATTCTCACAAATTTTTCGTAAATCTACGAAAAACTTTTCTGCTCCCCGTTCTCCTTTGACCGCCCTAGTAAATTCGCCCACCGGATCTAAGATAACAATTGCCATTTCAGGGTGTTTAGTATAACACGATACTATTAATTTTGCAAGAGTCGATTTACCAGATCCTGTTATTCCATACACTCCACTGTGATAAGCATCTCCTATACCATCTACTCCTTGACCAAAATGTGGAAATGTTAGAGGCAATAGTGTCTCGGATTCGTAAAAGTTTCCAAGAACAGAGATTGTTTTTGGAAATCCGGTCAATAGTGAATTCAGTATCTGGTTATCTGCGAAATACACTGATGTTCCTGTAGAAGGAACAGAGCCAAGGAAACTAGGCTCATAATTTTTTGTTCCCGTTGAAAAAATTGCCCCTATATCCATTTTACCCACAAATGTATCCTGCGTTTTTGTTATCGTGTTTATGAAACCACGATGTTTAGTAATAGATTTCATTTCAGGGAATTGGAGCATGTAGTTTTCTAGAGAGACTTCAGTAATTTGTCCTAAAGCAACGTGTTGTTTTTTATCTTGTTCAAACTCCAAAAAAGTAAGTTGCCCAACTATTTTCTTATTGATTCCACTATCTAGAATATCAAGATTAATTCTTGTAGTATCTGATGGTGATCCAATAACACCAATTTTTTCTTTTCCAGTAGCTAAGGATTTTGTAGTTTCAGACAATTTACTAGATCTCCGTCCTATAGGGTCTCAAAGCATAAAGAATATGTCGCATATCCACCGTGGTATCTTTAGACATTTTTTGAAGTGCACTGCTTCTTATTGCTGGAATTGCTTGATACAGGTTCTTTACCATTCTATCTGCTAAGTAGAGAGGAAAAGGCTCCATCACAGAATACGATTCGAATTGAGATTTTATACATTGAAGCAGTTTTGCAAATTTTTTGTCGTCATCAGTTATGTTCTTACTTGTTTCTATTCTGAGGGCGGGTGTAAATTCAAATGGTCTATATTGAAAAACCATTAAGTTTGTTCCAATTTTTTTTGCTATTTTCTCAATAAAACCTGAATTCATGCCCACTTCTCTCATATGCCAATTATCTTCTCGAGTCGTTAGTAAAAGTGGTTCAGTGTATTCACCTGGCTCTAATACAGCCGTCATAACGGCTTTATCGTCTAAGTTTAGTGGCCATCCATTTTTGTTATCATATTTTTTTCCAAGTTCTGACCTTACTGTAGATTTTGGTAATGCTGCAAAGATTTTGTCATTTGAATCAAGAAAGCTATCGTATATGGTTAGAAAGTTTGAGAATACACTAAGTAGTTTTTCTCCAATTTTTGTAGATTGTTTAATTTTTTTATGATGTTCCACTTTTTGCATTGATTGATTTACTCTAATCCATAACGAAGTCATAGAACCATCCAATAAAATTACATCGTGTGGTGCACTGTGTGCAAGTTTTGCTTCCAAATATTGCATCCATCCGGATGCAATTGTCTCTAGGTTTGTCCTATGAGGTTCTACATCACAATATGATTCGTATTTCAGTGGCCATGATTTTTTTTCTGTGGGTGGAGTAAATCCTTCTACTGCTACTGCCGCACACACAATAATGGTATTAGAAAGTAGCTCTTCAGGTGCCAAACCCCCATCTACTCCACAACAAGTAGGTATTTCGACAGGAGGTAGATCAGAGTCTTTTTTTAAAAGACCTGTTTCTTCTAACCACTTTCGGATTTCCGGCTTTGCTTCATTGACCTCCTTGATAGAGTCAGATAATGCTTTTCCTATTTCTTCTGAGTTTTCAATTAATTCATTAACCAGAGCTGCGGGCAATTCTAGCGAAGAAATGTTAGCAATACTTTCCATTTATGGTAACTCGATCTACTATTCTTAAGTTTTAAAGATTATGGTTTCATAACAATCTTCTAGTTTTTTTAAAGAATCTGTTTGATTGGAATTCCTTAAAATTGCTTGTTCTTTTGGATCTTGGGATTGCCCATCTTTCTTGCCAAAACTCTGCTAGATCATCAAACTGCCTATCAAACCACAAAGGTTTTTGTTCTAATGTTATAACCTCTCTTAGATTTTTTACATGAGAAAACAAAAAGTACTCACGTTTTATTCCATGATAGTGAAATTTGGGTATTCCTAGCATATCAAATGCAGTGTCCAACAATTTCATTTTCCTAGATGGACCGTGACCATAGGTAGTGCTAACGTCTATACCTTTTCCTTCTAAAAAGACCAGAATTTCTTTATACAAATATTCAGGAATGTGAAATGTACCTGCACCTTGAGTATAACCAAGGCTTTGAGCAACAGCTCCATCTTTGTATTTTAGTCTATCATAGATACTACTCTTTCCAAATGCACTAGTGGTAGTAATGAATAAGAGATCAGCATTCAGTTTTCTTTTTTCCATGATGGTTATCGTGTTTTCATATTTTCTTTTGTAGGCCTCTCGGATTTCATTTGATGCCAAGGTGAGTGCAACCATCTTACCTCCAAGTATTTCATTGTAGGGAGGAAGTGCACCTACTCTTTGTGCGTTCATAGACATATTTACCCAATAATCTAATTTTTTACATGGGATTCCGAGAGCCTTATCTCGTACAGACATTCTCAAAACAGGACTTTGTAGACTGATTAAACCAAATGGCAGATCGTGTGTTTTATCCCATAACATAAATCGCATTTGTCTTCCATATGCACGTTGATACGGCATACTCCACCACATAAAATTCCACCACCTAAACAAGTCAGCAAGAAAAGTATCTTTTTCTATCTCTCGTAATTCCAAAGAGATATCTTCTGGAACAATTTCATTTCCATCTTTACAGTATTCTTTTGCAGTAGGAAGAAAATCTTTCAAGAAATTTCTATATAACGAAATTTGTTCAAGCCTTGATTTTTGCTGTAATCTTTTGTAAGCTAATTTGGTTTGCTGACCAGGTGTTAAGTGAGGATTTATTTTGAATCCTTGTTCTTTCATTGCTTTAATAATTTTTATTTTTAGTCTACGCTGTTTTTGAGATAATCTCGATATTCTATGAAAACCGGCTAAACTATTGTTAATTTTTAAAAGTGCCAATTTTGCTTGTATTTGATGTTAATGTACATACTTTTGTCTTTTACCTTGATAGTCATCCATGGGATCCAAAAATTGAGCGAAATCTACCTTCTGATTTTCCATCGGACAGTTTTGATGCAATTATTCCTAATAACTGCGTTAATGCACTTTCAAATTCCCTAGAGACATCATTTGCATTGCTAATTGCATGAGCTGTTTCATGAAGAAGAGTGCCCGCAAAGCTTTCAAGATTACTAAGCTGATCTCTTTTTATTACAATACGACGTTTATCAAATTCCCAGATACCAACAGCCTCAAATCCTAATTCCTCTCTGCGCATTGTTTCAGAAATTAGTATTTTATCTACGATGGTAGGTTTACCGCCAATTAATTTATAGATGTCATCGGTTTTTTCAAATACAGTGAGCTCGTTTTTGCTCAAATTTTTCTTATCGATGAATTTGAATTCAAAGCTTGCGTTATATTCAATATTATACTGATGAAGATCTCGCATTACATTTCCTTCAACATCTTTTTCATTAGTGATTTTAGTTTGAATAGATTCAGGTATAACTACAACTTGATATCCATCCCTCTTTACATGATCTATCGACATAGTATCAGATTGTAGTTGTGATGGAGTCACAAAAACCACATTTGAACTAGAATTTAAAATCTTACAGGCATGTATTGCTATATCATTATACTTTAATTCATCGTGTTGAATTCCTTGTTGATATTTAGCAAGATCTTCAACTAAAAGTTGTGCAATAGTTTTGGTCTTACTTGACAAGAGAATGGACTTGACTCGGTCTGTGTATGCAGTTCGGCCAACATTGGTTCTTTCTCGGTTTAATGCTTTTCTCATAGATGCAGTCAACGAAGTGATGTTATAAGAAAAGAGAAAATTTTCTTCTTCAGCTACTCTAACTCCGTTAATGTAGATTTTAGAAACTTGGTTAATTCTTTCAAGAATTTCGCCATAACCCGTTTTTTCCAGAACGTGTTCTCCAGAAAATTTTAAAAAAAGATTTTTTGCTTTCTGAATATCATCGTCGGAACAACCTGCAAGTAATACTTCAGTCCCTTCCATCACTGGGTTCGATGATGGTGATATTATAGCATGAAGAGTTATAACATCTTCAAACCCTGATTTTGATGATTTATCAATTGTGATATCTCCGTACTTTGATTTTATCAGAACATTGATGTGATGACGATTGAAAGTAGCTAGGGCATCTTTTAATCCCACTCCAAATTTTCCAATTACTAATTCCGGATGAGAAAGCTTTTCTTTATTTTCATTTTGGGTAAGATGCTCATAGTGCAATCCTCTGCCGAAGTCTCGGATTATGAAGTTGCCGTTTTCCTTTTTGACTTGAATTTCCTTTGTTTTAGTTAATGCTTGTTCATCTAAGGCATTTGCGATAATTTCTCTTACTGCATGATAAATTTCCCAATCCTCTAGAACTTCTTCTATATTCAGGTCAAACTTTCTTGTTTCCATCGTCATTTCTAAAGTCCGCTACTCCTTTGTAAAGATCTTAGCTATTTTCTTTATTATGAGCAACCATGTTCTACTTCACAACCCTTGCTTCTAAACTAGTCGGGGGGCTCCAAGATCTACAAAAAGAGTAACAACAAGGACCCAAAATCATAATTTGATTGATTTCTTGTGAATCCAGATGCCTCTATCTATATTATTAATACATTTGAAATAGGTTTTTCAGAAAATGATTTTTGAACATCTTATTCCAAGTTCTTTTCTTTTCTTGTCAGAGATCATAGTATACCATGTACCTACAATATTCGAACTCCTCCAACCAAACATCACTGCAATTTCCTCATCTGTTAACCCGGCATTTTTCATTTGTTGGGCAAGTGTGTGTCTTAATATGTGAGTTGGTCTCTTATTGACATATTCTTTAGTCCGTGGATCTAATTTGTGATAGATTTTTTTATAATATGCCTTGAATTTTATTTTCGTCAGTATTGCTTCCCTTTTTGCATTATTTTTATTCTGTTCGTCAGAATCACCATCTGCAAACCAGACAAACCGCGATTTACCCATCTGAGACTTCTTCCATTGTAATAAAAGATCTCGTATTTCAAAAGGGACGTATTTCATTTTCCACTCTCCGTTTTCTCCAAGGAACCACTGACCACGGGGATCTTTTGTCTCATGTTGTTCCAGTCTAAATGATCCAGTTTCCTTGTCAAAATCATCCAGATAGATTCTTTCCCATACCATTTTAGAAATCGCCTTGTTTCGGGCACCTGTTCTAAGACCGATTCTCCACCATACATATGTCCTAAAATCTCCTGCTTGTAGCATTAAATTTCCAATTTCAGAAATTATCTCTGACGTGAAATGTACTCCAGCATTCGAGCCAAAATTATCGTGTGAGGCGGATAGACCGTATACTTTACCCATCTTTGGCGCGAATACAATTTCGTGACTTGCTAGCAAATTTCGAAAACTTGTTCTGTATCCTTGATTTCCTTTTGTAGGATTTCTCTTTCTATATTCTACCATGAATTTCGTCCAGAATTCTATAGCAGAATTTTTAGACGATACTACATCTTTTGGGTTTGCTTGAATAAGATTGAACATATATCTGACAGAACCAACATAGCGTTGAATCGTTAGAGGTTTGACTTGTCTTGCAATGCAGTCGTCAATCCATTTGACTATTATCGGATTTTCTGCAAATATGTTTCGGAAATTAGATTTGTTGTTTATCGGTTTGTGGATCAGTCTTCCAGTGTTCGTGTCTAAAGGTACCAATCCACTAGATCCCATAGTTACTAGATAGCGCCTTATCTGTCGCCTGCTCCTTCCTAACCTAGATGCAAGTTCGCTTGTTGAGAATACACCGGCATCAATCAATTTCTTTATTTCTAGGAAGGCACGATCCTTTCTCTTTCTAGTAATTCGTCTTTGGCTGCCAGAGTTTTTAAAAAAAGGGTACTTCAAATTTTTTTGGTAATGTCCGATTTTACTTGGCTGATGATTTGTGGAGGTCTCTTTCTTTTCCAATTAAGTCACATAATACACAATAATTAATATCGATAACCTGACAGAACCTCATTTTACAGATACGCCGCGATATTGCCTCTTAAATGAGATTCTTTTCTGGGATGTATCATGGCAGGTCTACCCTGAATACCTTTTCTGGTGTTTGGGCATCCGGGTTGTTTATGACAATACCATCCTGATAAAAGGCAAAGGCAGGAAAAACAAACAGGAAGGCAGTCTTGGGCCATCTTAGAAGATAGACCGGAATTATGGCATGCTGTTCAAAACTTCTGAACCGGGATGCGGTGTATGATATCTTGTGCCAACCAATATCGAGCCCCTTGTTCTCGGGCAATGACTTGGCCTCAAATAGCAGGATGTGGTTCTTTGTCCAGATGGTATAATCAAGCTCCTCCATTCCGTCAAAACCATAGAGGAGAACCGTCTTGTCATTTGTCATTCCGTATACGTTAAACTTTGACCTTCTGCCTCCTCTTGGGCCAACATGCCATCTTGCATTTCCGAACAGGTTTGAGACAAGATCGTCATACACTCCGAGAATGTTGAACTGTTCAAGTACCGCATCCTCCTGGCTTGTCTGAAATGCCTGCAGTAGTGGCAAGAATTCCTCATCATTTCGTGTCTCTAACTTTATGGTGTTTGATACATCAAGATTAAGGTAACAGTTTTTGAACTTTGTACCATCAAGTACGACAAAACCGCCATCCCCCGTTCGCAGTATCTGGAAACCCTTATCCCTGAGGGTCTTGGGCTGTGATGAGAGAAAGTCTATTGATATGTAGGACGGGGTGGTTGCATGCGGGGTAAAATCGTTCTGTTTTGCTAGCTCTTGGAAAAAATATTCGGCTGAGACTCCATCATTTTTCATCTTGTCTTGAAATTTTTTGTCATCTGTCAGTTTGTCTAATACCTGATCCCATGATTTTGTCCCTTTTGTTACTGACTCTTGTTCATTTTTATGATCTGATGTGGGACTCGAGTGATCATAAGATTTCATGTCATGCTCCTGACCCCTGCGTAATCCATTTTTGTATTTTCAAGGTTTACGTAGATGAGAGAAATTTGAGAATCCACACATGAATCTATAGAATTGATATAGAAAAAAGATCTGTATTTAAATGACAATAATCCAAGATAAATGGTGACCGTTACTTCCTATACAAGATCATACTACTCGAAGAATCTGCGACAATTTCTAGATGATGACAATAACAACATACTTGGTGATTTGGCAAAACACCATCAATTTAACTTAGAGGAGCAACAAAAAAATGCCTGGATAAGTGAGATCGAGATTCTGAAAAATCAATTACGAAATTTTGATACCGGACATATTCTATTTGAATATACTATACCGAGAATGGGAAGACGTGTAGACAACATATTATTGTACAAAGGATGCGTATATCTTTTAGAATTTAAAATTGGTTCTGAAAGTTATAAAAATGCTGATCTAAGACAAGTAGAAGGTTATGCTGTAGATTTAAAGAACTTTCAAGAAGGTTCCAGAAATTGTAAATTGATTCCAATTTTAATATCAACTAGTGCACCAAAGTATGAAAACAAAGTTGAACTATACGAGGATAATATTTGTAAACCTCTTAGGGCCAATTCTACAAATTTATCTGATGTAATTTTAAAAACAAAATTAAATTTTAATGAACCTGAAATTGATAATATAATTTGGGAAAATTCTGGATTCAATCCTACCCCTACCATTATTGAAGCAAGTCAGGCACTGTACAATAATCATGATGTAGAAGAAATTTCAAGAAAAGATTCTATTGGGACTGCATTTAGGCAAACTAGTGAATCCATTGATAGAATTATCTCTAAATCTAAAAAAGAATTAAGGAAGTCCATCATATTTGTTACGGGAGTTCCAGGAAGTGGTAAAACACTAGTTGGATTAAACATAGCTAGCAAATACCAAGATACAAAAAATAATGAGCGCGCGGTGTATATTTCCGGTACTGCTACTTTGATTGCTATCTTACAAGAGGCACTTGTACGTGATAAAGTTGCAAAATCTCCAAAATTAACAAAAACAAAAGTAAAAAAGGATGTCGAGACTTTATTTCAATATTTGTTACATTATAGAAAAGAAGTGATTGAATATCCAAATCAAAAACCTTCTGAGAAAATTGTAGTATTTGATGAAGCACAAAGAATGTGGAATCAAGAACAATTAGATAAAGAAATTAGAATTAAACTGGGCCGATCCGGCACAGAAAAATCTGAACCTGATCTATTGATTGGACATATGGACAAACACGAAGACTGGTCCGTAATAATTTGTTTAATTGGTGGAGGTCAAGAGATTCACAAAGGAGAATATGGAACAATTGAGTGGTTAAAATCAATAAAGACAAATTTTCCACATTGGGATGTTTATCTTCCTACTATGATAACTGACAAAGATTATCTGGGTAGTGTGACACCAATAGAAGCATTAAAGGGAATAAATCACGAATTTATTGATGGCTTACATCTTAAAACATCTGCTCGTTCATTTAAAGCACAGGATCTTTCTAAATTTATCAATCATTTATTAGATAAAGAAATACCAGAAGCAAAAAAAATCGTCAATAAATTAAAAGAAAAATATCCGTTATATGTTACTCGAGACATAAAAACCGCAAAAACTTGGGTAAAAAATAAATCTCGTGGAAATGAAAGATTCGGATTATTTACTACTGCCTTAAGTCACAGGCTACATCCAGAGGGAATCGTAAAAAGGGGCCCAAAGGAGTTCAATCCTCAAGGTTGGTGGTTAGATTCTGAGGAATATGTTGATTCATCATTGGCATTAGAAATTCCATGCACAGAGTTTTTCTCACAAGGTCTAGAGGTTGATTGGGCTATTTTTGCATGGGATGCATGTTTTATTCCTAACAAGTTGGATTGGAATTATAGAAGATTCTCAAGAAAAGAATGGAAAACGATTCATAAAAATGAAGAAAAGAGAAATTTAAAGAATGCATTTCGTGTATTATTGACAAGAGCTCGTCAAGGATTGATAATTTTTATTCCAAAAGGGGATTCAAACGACAAAACAAGACTACCAGAATTCTATGATGGAGTTTTCAATTATCTAAAAGAAATTGGAATTGATGAGATTTGAATTTAAATTCTTTTTACTTGTCTCATTTCAAAGCCCGATGAAAATAACAATTGAAATTCTTACAGCATTCGTTGCTTTTCCATACGCAGCACACCATATCTTATCTAACCCACGGCATCAAATTGTACGAGATATTCTTACTAGTATGTTGCATTAGTTGGAAGTCAAAAATTCTGAGTTGTTACAGGGACATGTGGTGTATCACAATGTTGATCTACAGGCCCGCATGAACTTCGGATGTGAATGATGATAATTCACGAAATATATCTTGCCACTTGTTGACGTCGATAAAAATCATAACTATACTACATCAATGAAAAACCGTAATAATGCAAACGAGGTTAAAATAAAAAATTCCGACCAAACCAAATTAGAAAATTCCTCTTTAATCATTGTACCAGAAAAAATGAAAACCAGAACCAGGACCTGCAAATCTGCGAGAGTTTTTTATACCGACAAAAACGATCGTAACCCAAATGAAGTTCAGGTGGTATTACGTCTCGATGGGAGCCGCAGTGGCAATCGTGCTTGGAGTCCTTATCGGATTCGGCCAGGACTTTTGCATCCCGGTAGAGCAGATGCCATGCACGTCATTTCTTCCCGACGAGGGACAGATGGTCCAGGCAGCACCGCCTGACACGTCAAGCCAGGCACCAGCACCGGAAACAGAGCAGGCACCGGCACCTGCAGCGCCTACAAGTACAGTACCTGCTGGAACCGGGGGAACAGTGCCTGCAAACGGCAACAAGGATACGTATTCGCTTGCCTTTGAGATCAGTTCCGATTTTTCCAAGTATGGGTTTAACGGCACCGGTGGCGCAGGAACGGACCCTGATATTACCGTCCATTCCGGGGATACCGTCACCATACACTTAAGCAACCCCTCAAAATCATTTCATGCCTTTGGGATTGTTATAAACCCAGAAGACCCAAGCTCGGTGCTCTGGAACTCGGCATTCAAGAATCCAAACAACCCGATGAAGCCTGGTGAGAAGGGCGACGTGACCTTTGTCGCCGGAACGCCAGGTCTGTATCACTACATCTGCACGGTGCCGGGACACGCGGAGCTTGGAATGGACGGCAACTTTATCGTGGAAAAATAGCCGGCATTGTAGAATTAAAAAAATATAGCCATGTGACAGGACCCACATGCCAGATGCTTTTTGAGGGTAGTTCTAGCCGCAATGGCAGGTCCATTCATGCCAGTCTTCCGGCCTTTGGCGGGCTCTAGGAAATCTTGCGCATCTTCTCCACCTTGCCCTCCCTGTGAAAGTAGGACTGGTGGCCCTGCATCACGAAATGGTACTTGAACTTGTCGTCAAGATCCTCGATGGTCTCGCCCGAGGCCTCAAACTCGCACGAGGCGCATGTACCGTATATCTTCATGGGATGTCATTGCAGGCAAGAATATTTAGATCATTCGCCTGATTTGCATGCCATAGAAATCCTGGCTTGCCGCAAGACCTGCCAAAGTAATCCAGACAAATGTGCCTCAAACCTTATAAAATTCGGCACCGGAGGGGAGCCATGTTGAAATTCAAGTGCAAGGACGTAGGCTTTGACTGCGGCTTTACGGCAAAGGGCAAGACCGAGGACGAGATACTTGCCCAGTGCGCAACGCATGCCACAAAGGACCATGGCATGAAGCCCGAGGAGATAACCGACGAGCTCAGGACCAAGATAAAGGCCAACATCCACAAGTCGCTTTTCTAGGATTTCATGGGACGTGTATGGCACTTGCCATCTCATGCTCGGCAAGCCCGCCAAGCGCGCCTAGTACCATGGTAATGACAACAAGACCGCCTGTAACCATCCTGTCGAGATGGTTGAAACTCCTTATCCGGATGAGGCATATCACCCAGAAGGTAATGCACATTCCCAAAAAATATGCCCCAAGGGTCAGCAGGTTTGCAAGTATGGCATAGCAAAGGAAGGGCAGAAATGATCCTGAGGAAAGGTGTGGCAGCAGGGCCATCACCGCCCTGTCTGAAGCTCCCGTCATAAAACCTGCAAAAACTCCCCATCCAATCCCAAGGAACGGTATTGCCGACACAAGGGAATGCAGCAGCTCGTTTATGATGGGCAGGAAATGGTGGCGGTCGATACTGATTATCTGGTAATAGACGGGCTTGTCCTCAAGCAAGGGCTCCATGATATAGCCAGTCATGCAGGATATCGCAAGGGTGATTGCAACAAGGGAAGGGATCTTCCACTGGTTCCAGAACCTCGCAAGGCGGGGTACTGCCCGCTCTGTCCACCAATGTCGCAGTCCGCCCTCTGACGGTTTCATCGTGAAAATGTCATAGGCAAACCTCCTGTGGGGATCCGAGAGGACCTCGTAGGCCTGGTTTATCAGGACCATGGCCTCCCTTGCAAGGGCCGAGCCCTCCCTGTCGGGATGGAACTTTAGGACAAGTTCCCTGAACCTTCTCCTGATATCATAGTCTGAGGCATCCTGCGGGACGCCAAGTATATCGTAATAGCTTGCAGTCTCGGACAGGCTACTCATCAGGGCGCCTCCCTGCGAGGAAGGCAGCCTCAAGCCTTGGAATGTATCTGCCCAAGACCGCCCTGCCAAACGGCGTAAGGTGGAATTTGCTTTCCGACCTTTCTATGAGGCCTGCCCTTGCAAGCCCGACAAGCCGTGTTTTGGCCTGGCTATCTGTCATGCCGGAACTGTGAAGGAATTTGGAACTTTGCTGCGTCTTACCGCTTGCAAGCTTTAGAAGAATAAGGGAACCTGGCTGCCCCAGAATTCCAATCAAGTCTGGCACATTCCATGTATGATGATTTTCTACATTATGTGGTCCCCGATTTGTTCTCAAATTTTTCGACGTGCGGACAGGTTGCGGGATTGGCATCAAAATCAGCCCTTGCAGAACACGACCGTCAAGGTTGCAACATTATTAAAAAAAGGAAAATCCTTTACGATCTGACACTGGTCTCTCAAATCATTGTCAGGCATAGAGTATAGATACTCTAGACTTCCTAATAAAGTATTCTAGTATATTTACTCTATGCATCTTCTGAGGAGTTGGGAGACCGTATGGGGAAACGGCCTTTGAAGGCATGAGTTTCTTTACTGAAACTCAAGGCAAGGTAGAACACGAGTACTTTCAAGCCGGCCCTGGCAAGAAGATCTATCTTGGACGGAAAGACAGGCCTCAAAGCATCAAGCTGGAAAATATCAGAAAAGCCATGGAGTATGTCAACAAGAGAAATAGGCATTATTTTCAAATCATGGATCAGCTGGTATCCAGGCTGCCAAAGGAAGACAGGGACAAAATCCTTCCTGAAATAATCGAAGAGCTTTACAGGGCGGCAAACAAGCACATCTCATCAATGTCTGAATCGGCAGCAAGGAAATACAGGCAAAAGGGCAGGCGACCATGAGATTTCAGGATATGATGCAAACGCGCCTGATGAAATGATATCATAACCGGACCCGCCGCATAACTCCGCTAGATAATCCTTATAAATCAAAACGGTATTGTACTGGCTGAATGGATAGAAGAATCTTAGCTATTACTATTCTGGTTGCATCGTTGATTACCTCGGGTGTTACAGCACCTCTGGCTTTTGCCCAGGGAACGCCCGATATACATGACGAGGTCAACAGGCCAGGCGGGATGATATCCCTCAAGGGACTGCCACACCACCCGATGGTGCCGTCTCCCTCAAACCCGCTTTCTATAAGGGAACACCCTCCTGCACACATACTAAAGTTCATAGGCTCAAAGTTTGCCGGGCCTTTGCAGAGTTCCGGCACCCTGTCAGCCCCGTATGGCCCCTCAACAATCTGGACGGCTTACGGGTTTAGCGGATTAGACTGCATGCAGACAGGTCCCACGTGGCCAAGCCCGGGCCTTTGTGGAAACGGCCAGACCATTGCGATAGTAGACGCATACAATGATCCAAAAATTGCAAGTGATCTCCAGACATTTGACGCGCAGTTTGGACTTCCGCCCTGTACTACAGCCAACGGATGCCTTGTGGCATCAGCCGCAGGGCCTGGCAGCAACTCTGGCTGGGCGCTTGAGACCTCGCTTGATGTCGAGTGGGCACACTCAATCGCGCCTGGCGCAAAGATAGTACTTGTTGAATCCTCGGACAGCTCGCTTGGCAACCTCCTTAAAGGCGAAAAGGCTGCGGCAGGGTCAGGAGCCCGGCAGATCTCCAACAGCTGGGGAAGCGGCGAATTTTCAGGCGAGACAAGTTATGATTCATATTTTAGCAGCCCGACTGCAAGCTTCTTTGTATCCTCAGGCGACGGCGGCAACGGCGTTGAATGGCCCGCGGCATCCCCCAACGTGGTATCCGTTGGAGGCACCACGCTAGCCCTCGATGCCTCAGGTACATGGCAGGGCGAGACCGCATGGTTGGACAGCAGCGGGGGAATAAGCGCATATGAACCCAAGCCAAGTTACCAGGACGGCCTTGTTTCAGGCAACTTCAGGGCAGTTCCAGATGTTGCCTATGATGGAGACCCAAACACCGGCCTGTATGTTTATGACAGCGTACCAATAAACGGACAGAGCGGCTGGTGGGAGGTGGGAGGGACAAGCGCAGGCGCCCCCCAGTGGGCAGGCCTGTCTGCAATAGCAAACAGCCAGGGGGCAAATCTTGCCTCCGCCGGCGCAGACAATGCGCTATATGGCGCAGCAGCAGGAATTCCATATGCCTCAAACTATCATGACATAACTACGGGCACAAATGGCAACTGCGGCACGGTATGCGATGCGGCGCCAGGCTATGACGAAGTGACAGGCCTTGGAAGCCCCCAGGCAAACAGCCTGATACCATTCCTCAGCGGGCCTCCAGCCCCAGGCTTTACGGTTTCCTCAAGCCCCTCCTCGCTGACCATACTTGCAAGCGGGAACGCAAGTTCGACAATAACGGTATCATCCGTCAACGGCTTTAGCGGCACCGTAGCGCTCTCGGCATCTGCAGCATCAGGCTCTGCCACGCTGTCAAGCCCGTCGGTGACAGTTTCATCAGGAGGCACCGCCACCGACACACTAGACGTGTCGGCGCCTGCAACACCAGGTACGTACCAAGTTACAGTTACAGGTACAGGCGGCCTGACGCAGACAACGACTGTGACTGTCACAGTTCCTGCAGCCCCGTCTGCACCGCAGAACCTGGTTGCAAGCGGAGGCAACAGCCAGGTATCGCTGTCATGGCAGGCGCCCTCTTCAAACGGCGGGTCTGCAATTACCGGCTATAACATTTATCGCGGGACAGCATCAGGTGGTGAGGGCACAACCCCATATGCCACAGGCATCACCTCCACATCCTATATCGATAAAAATGCGACAAATGGCCATACCTACTTTTACGCAGTCACTGCAGTCAATGCCGCAGGCGAATCGGGAAAATCAAACGAGGCAAGTGCAACACCGGCCGCCGCACCCGCCCTTTCAGTAGCAGTATCTACCAACAAAATATCCTACAGTACGGGATCCAAGGCCTACATCACAGTTACAGTTACCTCCGATTCCAAGGGCGTGAACCGCGCAGCCGTAACCCTGACAGTCACCGAGCCCAACGGCTCTACTGCCAAAGCAAGTGGAAACACGAATTCCAACGGCCAGGTGACATTTTCGTATGCCATAGGCAAGAGCTCCCCCGCTGGAACATACACGGCAGCGGCAACAGCATCATCCCAAGGCTACATTTCTGGCAGCGGGTCCACCACATTCCAAGTCGTCTCCTCTTCCAGCCAGGGGCCCGGGCCCAGGCATGCAAACAGCCTGGACGTAATCCCTGGCAACTGATTCTCGGATCCCTGCGACACAAATGCGGGTCTAAAAGTGTCAAGGCAGTGACCCAGTCCTAAAGGATTCACAACTTTTGTAAACCAATGGAAAACTCATTCAAATGAATCAGAAATTGTTTAATACATTATTGGATTTCCTAATGCATGTCGCTTGATCCTACTGGAAGATTCATTGTAGGCATAAACAATGCATGGTTTGGCGGTTGCTACGATCATGACTTGGGATACAATCAGTTCTCAATTTCAAGACTATACAGGCCAGCAATCCCTGATCCATCTGCTATCGATTCAAACCCTGACATGCCATACATCTCGAAAAACCCCGCGGATCTGCCCAACTTTTTCAAAAACATTCAGACCCAACAAAAAAATCTCAAACTAGTACGGGTGTGGCTTTTTGAAAGATTTGAGGGACTAGTATATGACGATAACAATGACATCGCTGGGCTGGACAATACCCTCCAACAAAATATAATTAGCCTTCTTGACGCGGCAGGCCAAAATGGGATCAAGATTTATTTTTGCCTGTTTGATCCCTGGGGGATATATGACAGCAATATCCCCACTGGTTTGCCGTCAACCACCAAACCGGAAGATTATCTGGCATTACAAGCCACATGGAAAACACTTGCCAACAAACTAATAAAGGATAATGCAACGCTAAACAGTTTTTTTAATAACGCATTAAAACCGCTTTTAGAATCCATAGGGGCTCATCCAGCCTTGTTTGCAATAGATCTTATGAATGAGCCAGAGGGATTTGTAAAAAATGACACCTCGATTTCCTTTCCTGACATACAAAATTACGTTGCTCTTTGTGCAAATTTCATCCATGGATATAACTCATCCTTGAAAGTATCATGCGGATTTGAAGATCCAAAAACTATCTTCGATAATCAGTCTGCGTTATCGCAAGTCCTTGATTTTTTGATTTTCATGAATATAATGACACGGGGATACCAAAAGTCTCTTACCAATCGGATAATTTTGCAAACAAGCCATGCCTGATTGGAGAATGCGGATATAAAAATAACAACGGTCCTGACGATCCTACAAAAGAATTAGCCACAATACAAAGCCTTGTGACAAGTTATCGCAACGGTGGTTTTGCAGGATGTCTTCCCTGGATTCGATATCCTAACAATTCTTCTGCCATAGATGGCGCCTTGCAAACTTATGCTGATACCCTTCCCATGGTGAACTTGCAGGCTTCTCAACCGCAACCAACACCGCCACAACAACCACAACCGCCAAAGCGCTGTTTCATAGCTACAGCCGCCATGGGCTCGGAATTACACCCGCACGTTCAATTCTTAAGAGGCTATAGGGATTCTGTCTTGCTGCAATCACAACATAGGAAACAATTTGAGAGAATTTTGGAAATTTACTACAGATTCAGTCCGCCTATAGCGGAAGCAATGGACAGAGATAGACGGTTCAAGTTTGCGGTAAAATATGTAATAGTATATCCAATAGTGTTATCACTAAAGATCCTTGTCAGATTGCTTGGAAATGAGTTGAAGGATTAGGAACGGGGAATTTTTTCAACCTAGAGGCCGAGTCTGCAGAACCACACAACTAGGTGATATCTTTGTAGTTTTACCATGGTTATTCCACTCTGGATCTCTTTCCGCAGCAAGCTCAAAAACCAACTTGTCAATGTAAAACCCCAGGGTCTTTGATGTACTGCAAGAAAACATGCTTTCTAGTGTGCCGGTTTGCAATGCTTTGCTTCTAGAAATATTTCCTGTCGTGGTAACAGTAGTAATTATATCATTAATACGGTTGCATGTTATTGAGTAATTATTTACATGATGCAAAAATTGCCGGATATTGATAAAATTTCTTGATATGAAGATGTAAACTATTTATATACAAATGTATATAATTCATATACATGTTAGAGAGGCTTTTCACATCAACTACCAGGGTAAGCATACTTGGGGAATTTTTGCTCAATCCGGGAAACGAGTACCACATACGCGAGCTGGCAAGGATTGTGGATGCCACGCCAATCTACGTCCAAAAAGAACTCAAGAACCTGGAATCACTTGGCCTTCTTGACAGCAGAAAAAAAGGGAACATGGTGCTATACAAGCTACAGACAAAATCCCCCATAGTTGAAGACCTGAAAAGGATCTTCCTGAAGACTGAAAGCATAGGGCAAGCCATAATGGGAGACCTTGATGCAAGAAAGGTAAAATTTGCCTTTATTTTTGGCTCGTTTGCAAAAGGTGTTGAAACGCCAACAAGTGATGTCGACCTCCTAATAATAGGAGATGTAAACGAAGATGATGTCCTGCGGTCTATCTCGAAAACAGAAAAAAGAATAGGGCGTGAGATAAATTTCATTTTGTGGACGGAAAAGGAGCTCTTCGAAAAGGCAGAAAAGAAGATACCCCTAGTAAAAGAGATTTCAAAGACGCCAATAATCATGATTGTGGGGGACGAGGATGAACTTAAGCGATCTATTAAGCAAAGGACTGGTTGAAAAATTCCAGTCAGATCCAGCACAGGTTAAAAACGAGATGGAAATAGCCAAAAATGATCTCAGTTCTGCAAAAAAGATGTTAACCATAGAGGAATGGGGCTGGGCTCATAATGCAGCCTATGATGTCATGCTACAAGCAGGAAGGGCACTGATGTTTTCAAAAGGATACAGGCCAAAGAGCTCGGAACACCATATAGCCGTAGTTTCATTTGCAGAAGCGGTATATTCAGCCAAATTCCCAAGCGAGGTTTTACAGGCATTCGGGAGGGCTAGACTGAGGAGAAGCGAGTCCATGTATGAAAGGGCGGGTTCTATATCTGAAAATCAGGGAAAAAACCTTGTAGACAAGGCAGAAATTTTTGTTGGCAAGGCAAAAGACATTCTCAAAAAAAGAGTGGAACTTTAATTATGCGGGTATGACCACCGAGTCTCCATGAGGTACTCGCAGTCGATCTTTAAACTACTTACTAACAAAGTACGCTTTCGATCTATAATCTGTTTAAATATGATGAAGTGGTAGTTATGAGCCGTATGACTGACAGCTCAAAAATAACAATTTTTCCACTTGTTGCTTTAGTGATAGCCTTGTCAATAAATGCCCCCTTGCTAGCAAGTGCCGATAGCCAAGGATATTTCAGTGGTAACACGTATGGCGGTAACTGGAACATGGCTCCAAATACTGCCTATCAGCCACCTCCTCCTCCCCCACCTGCTCCAAAACCATCAACGAATGTAAATTCGAATAGCATACAGAATTGTTTTAATTCGGGTGGGGATTGGAACACTGCAACACAAAGCTGCACTTTTGCTTCTCCTCCTCCGTCTCAACCAGTCCAGTCTCAACCAGTCCAGTCTCAACCAGTCCAGTCTCAACCAGTCCAGTCTCAACCAGTCCAGTCTCAACCAGTCCAGTCTCAACCAGTCCAGTCTCAACCAGTCCA